>Ga0070754_10000365_pt1 | contig 43531 bp, 44 predicted proteins | sample VirMetDEL_Sep_01_FD_75181 | JGI IMG/M metagenome (GOLD analysis project Ga0070754, IMG submission 75181) | Aqueous microbial communities from the Delaware River and Bay under freshwater to marine salinity gradient to study organic matter... | ecosystem: Environmental > Aquatic > Marine >...
CGAGCCTTCCTGCGGCTGCAGACCGACGATCTGGATCGCCGGGTTCTGCTCCTTGAGGTAGCGCGAGGTGCCCATGATGGTGCCGGTGGTGCCCATCGAGCTGATGAAATGGGTGATGGTCCCACCGGTCTGGCGCCAGATTTCAGGGCCAGTACCGCTGTAGTGCGCCTCGGGGTTGTCGCCGTTGGCGAACTGATCGAGCACCTTGCCACGCCCCTCGGCCTGCAGTTTCTCGGCCAGGTCGCGTGCGCCTTCCATGCCCTCTTCCTTGCTGACCAGGATCAGCTCGGCGCCATAGGCGGTCATCGCCCACTTGCGCTCGGCGGTGGAGTTGTCCGGCATGATCAGGATCATCTTGTAACCCTTGATCGCCGCGGCCATGGCCAGGGCGATGCCGGTGTTGCCGCTGGTGGCTTCGATCAGGGTGTCGCCCGGCTGGATGGCACCACGCAACTCGGCGCGGTTGATCATCGACAAGGCCGGACGGTCCTTGACCGAGCCCGCCGGGTTGTTGCCTTCCAGCTTGACCAGCAGGGTGTTGCTGGTGTCACCGCCCAGGCGTTGCAGACGTACCAGAGGGGTATTACCGATGCAGTCGGCAATGGTGGGGAATTGCAGGGTCATGGGTCGCTCGAATCCAGACTGACGCGAAGGGGCGTCATGATACGCCGAACCCGTCGCGGCATCACCCAGCGAACGTAACCAGCCGTTGTGTGCCGTGATCAGGCCGCCGGCAAGTGCATATGGATGCGCAACCCTGGGCGCCCGTTCTCGGCCCAGACACGCCCGCCTTGTGCCTCGATCATCCTGCGGGCAATGGCCAGGCCCAGGCCGAAACCGTCGCCACCCGGCCTGGCGGCGCTGAGGCGAGTGAAGGGACGGAAGATGGTCTCCAGTTCACCCTCGGCCACGCCCGAGCCCTGATCCTCGATGCACAACAGCCATTTATTGCCTTCAAGTCGACCACCCAGGCGAACCACACCGCCATCTGGCGAATGACGGATGGCATTGCGCAGGACGTTTTCCAGGGCCTGCGCCAGGCCATTGAGGTTGCCGCGCACCCGACAATCCGCCGGCAGATCACAGGGCATGCGCGTAAGCGGCCAGCCGGTTTCGAAGCCGGCGTTCTCACGCAGTACATCCCACAGCCTGACCACATCCACGTCTTCACTGGGCAGTTGTGGCCGCTCCGTATCCAGCCACACCAGTTCCAGTGCATCGCCGACTAGCTTTTCCATCGCGTCCACTTCACGCACCAGGCGCTGGCGCAGCGCATCGCCATCTCGCTCGTTTTCTCCGGCCACGCGCAGGCGGCTCAGCGGGGTGCGCAACTCATGGGAAAGGTCGCGCAACAACTGGCGCTGAAAAGCGACCGTACCCTGCAGACGCTCGGCCATATGATCGAAACTTCGCGCCAGCTCACCCAGCTCGTCCCGGCGCCGGGTGACGGGTGGACCAAGCCTGGCGGACAGGTCCCCCGCGCTCAGCGCGGCAGCCTGGCGCCGCAGGATCGCCAAGGGAGCGATCAACAGTCGATACAGCAGCAGTGCCACGACCACGGCAAGCCCCGCCGGCAACACCCGTTGCAGGAGCACCTCCCACAGGTGGTTGTACTGACGTGGGTTCAAGCGCTGCGGCAACTGCATGACCAGTCGTGCGCTGGAATCGCTGAAAGGCAGGTAGAAAGTCGGCGTCGTACCCGGCCGGCCCACGGAAAAATCCAGCTTGCGCACGAAATCCAGGCGCTGCTCTTCTTCACGGGTCAGCGGCCGCGAGGCCAGCGAGTGCTTGTGCTCATCGACCACCACGGCCCAGACCCGCTCGCGCTGATGCAGATTCTGTAGATAGGCATCGACACCTGACGCCCCGCCATCCCGCCAGGCCGTTTCGGCCTGGCGAGCCTCGTCCCTGAGAATCTGCCGGCTCGACTCGGGCAGATAAGAGGTCGTATCGAGCAGCATTCGCCCCACATCCACATGCAGGCTGACCAGCAGCAGGCAGAACAAGGCCAGGGCGCCGGCCAGTCGCCAGAGCAGCGAATGTCGCCCCGGAAGGTTCATGCCAGAGCCTGCGTAAGGAGGTAGCCCTTGCCCCAGACGGTATCCACACGCGCCGCCTCATAGCCGACAGCCTGCAACTTGCGCCGAATGTGGCTGACGTGCATGTCCAGGCTGCGATCATGCTGCGAATAGGCACGGCGTAGCGCCTGCTGATAAAGGAAGGGCTTGCTCAGCGCCTCGTCGCGATGCCGCCAGAGCAACTCCAGCACCCGGTACTCGCTGGGCGTCAGGCCAACCCAGGTGCCGCAGAAGGCAACATCGCTGCGCCCTTCATCGAACTGCAAACCATCCCCGGAGGCGCTCGGCTGCTGCTCGCGGCGCTCGTAGGCGACTCGACGCAGAATCGCCTCGACCCGCACGCTCAGCTCACCCAGGCTGAAAGGCTTGGGCAGGTAATCGTCGGCGCCCTGGCTGAAGCCGGCGATGCGATTCTGCTCATCACCCAGGGCTGACATCAGCAGCACCGGCACACTGCGGCGCTGGCGTAGACGCTGCAAAACCTGCAGGCCATCGATGCCGGGCAGGAGGATGTCCATCAGCACCAGATCGAAATCTTCGCTTTCGGCCAACTGCAAGCCTTCGCGGCCGTCATGGCTCAGGGTCACGTCAAACCCGCAGCCCAGCAGATGCGACTGCACATGACCAGCGAGCAAAGGGTCATCCTCGACGGCAAGGATGCGGGCCGAGGGAGGCAAGCGGGTCAGCATGACGGTAAACCGATAGATATTGAATGCGAACAATTCTATCTATTAAACGACAATCTCTCACCTGGAGATTCCGCCGCGCCGAATCGCTACACTGGCCAGATGTCCCGAAGGAGGAAAATCGTGTTCAAGGATCTCAGCATCAAAGGCCGCGTGCTGCTGCTCACCCTGCTGCCCAGCAGCCTGCTGGCCCTGGTGCTGGGCGGTTATTTCACCTGGGTGCAGCTCTCGGATTTGCAGGCTCAATTGCTGCAACGCGGTGAAATGCTGGTCGAACACCTGGCGCCCCTGGCGGCTCCAGCGCTGCAACACAAGGATGTGAAAAAACTCGAGCGCATCGCTCAACAGGCGCTGGAGCACCCGGACGTGCGTGCGGTCGGCTTTCTTGCCCCGCAACGTGAAGCCCTGGCACACGCCGGGCCCAGCATGCTCAACCCCTCGCCCAGCGGCCAGCCGGGCGTCAGCCTGCTCAGTGGCCAGGATGCCACGCGCTTTCTCCTGCCGGTCTACGACCAACACCTGGTACTCAGCGACAACCTCGGCGAAGACCGCCAACTCGAACTGCTCGGCTGGGTCGAGCTGGAACTCTCGCATCAGGGCACGCTGCTCAGCGGCTATCGCAGCCTGTTCGCCAGCCTGCTGTTGATCGTCGGCGGCCTGGCCGTCACCGCCCTGCTCGCCCTGCGCATGAGCCGCAGCATCAACGCTCCGCTGCGCGCGATAAAGGCCGGAGTCGCCCAACTCAAGGACGGCAACCTGGAAACCCGCCTGCCACCGCTGGGCAGTCATGAGATGGACGAGCTGGCTTCGGGCATCAATCGCATGGCCGAAGCCCTGCAGAACGCCCAGGAAGAATTGCAGCACAGCATCGAACAGGCCACCGAAGACGTGCGCCAGAACCTTGAAACCATCGAGATCCAGAACATCGAGCTGGACTTCGCGCGCAAGGAGGCCCTGGAAGCCAGCCGCATCAAGTCGGAGTTCCTGGCCAACATGAGCCACGAGATCCGCACACCGCTCAACGGCATTCTCGGTTTCACCAACCTGCTGCAGAAGAGCGAGCTCAGCCCGCGTCAGCAGGACTATTTGTCGACCATCGAGAAATCCGCCGACAACCTGCTCGGCATCATCAACGAGGTACTCGACTTCTCCAAGATCGAGGCCGGCAAGCTGGTGCTCGAATCCATCCCGTTCAACCTGCGCGACCTGCTGCAGGACACCCTGACCATCCTCGCCCCTGCCGCCCACGAAAAACAGCTGGAGCTGGTCAGCCTGATCTACCGCGACACCCCGCTGGCCCTGCGCGGCGACCCGCTGCGTCTGAAGCAGGTGCTGACCAACCTGGTCAGCAACGCGATCAAGTTCACCCGCGAAGGCACCATCGTCATGCGTGCCATGGTCGAGGACGAGAACGCCGACAGCGCGCAGCTGCGCATCAGCGTGATGGACACCGGCATCGGCCTGTCGGACGACGACCTGCGCGCGCTGTTCCAGTCCTTCAGCCAGGCCGACAACTCGCTCAGCCGCCAGGCCGGCGGCACCGGCCTCGGCCTGGTGATTTCCAAGCGCCTGATCGAGCAGATGGGCGGCGAGATCGGAGTCGACAGCACCCCGGGCGAAGGCTCGGAATTCTGGATCACCCTGACCCTGCCCAAGGCTCGCGACGACGCCGAAGACCTGCCGCGCGCAGCCCTCCAGGGTCGGCGCGTGGCAGTGCTGGAAAGTCACGAACTGGCTCGCCAGGCGCTGGCCCACCTGCTCGAGGACTGCGGCCTGGAGGTCGAGAGCTTCTCCGATCCCGGCCAGCTCTTCGAGGCGGTGAACAACCAGCACAATCGTGAGCGTCCATTGAGCCTGGCAGTGCTGGGCATCACTGCCAGCCAGCTACCGCCGGACCGCCTTGGCCAACGGATACGGGACCTCGACCGACTCGGCTGCAAGGCGCTGGTGCTGTGCCCGACCACCGAACTGAGCCTGTTTCACGAATCGCTACCCGACGCCTACAACCAGCTGCAGGCCAAACCCCCTTGTACGCGCAAGCTGCACAAGGCCCTGGTCGAAATGGTCAACCCGCAGCGCTCGGCCAGCGAACCGGCGGCGATCAGCGATACCCGCCGGCCACAGATTTTGTGCGTCGACGACAACCCGGCCAACCTGCTGTTGGTGCAGACGCTGCTCGACGACCTTGGCGCCCAGGTCACAGCCGTCGACAGCGGGTACGCCGCGATAGAAGCGGTCCAGCAAGGCAGCTTCGATCTGGTGTTCATGGACGTGCAAATGCCCGGCATGGATGGTCGCGAAGCCACCGAGGCGATTCGCCAGTGGGAGAGCGATCAGAGCCGCAGCGCCACGCCGATCATCGCGCTCACGGCCCATGCCCTGGCCAACGAGAAGCGCGCCCTGCTGCGAAGCGGCATGGACGACTACCTGACCAAGCCGATCAACGAACGCCAGCTGGCCCAGGTGGTGCTCAAATGGACCGGCCTGAATCTGCGTAACCAACCGACTCACAAGGTCGCGCCACCTGCGCCATCCCAGGCGCAACCCAAGGTGCTCGACGCCGAAGAAGGCCTGCGCCTGGCAGCCGGCAAGGCCGATCTGGCCGCCGACATGCTGAGCATGCTGCTGGCAGGTCTGGCCGGTGATCGCCAGGCGATCCGTCAGGCCCGCGATACCGGCGAGCGCACGGCCTTGATCGAACGGGTTCACCGCCTGCATGGGGCCACGCGCTACTGCGGCGTGCCGCAGCTACGTGCGGCCTGCCAGCGCAGTGAGACACTTCTCAAGCAGGACGATCCCGAGGCCCAGCGAGCCCTCGATGAACTGGATGCGGCGATCACGCGCCTGACCGAAGCGGCGGCCCAGAGCGCTTGAAGATGCGCCATGGGTGACGACCTCGAGCGATGAGGTCGAGAGCGCCGCGTGATAGCATGCCGGCTGATCCGGAGGACCCATGGCCGAACACGATTTCCGTTATTCCCTGCTCAACCCGCAACACACGCTCACCGAATGCCGCGCTCTGGCACCAGGCCGCTATCAGGTCACCGGCAACGGCGGCTCGATCAAGGCAGACGATACGCTGCTGGTCACCCTCAAGGGCAGCCGCGACCTGCACATGCGCCTGGACGTGGAAAAGGTCCGTCACCTGATCAATCCGCCCGGCCAATGGTTGGCGGTGTGCAAGGGCCCGCAGTTCAAGGAGCTGGCCATTCATAACTGGCAGGTGAACTGCGACGCTTGCGGCAAGCAGCTGGACTTCGAATTCGCCGTCGATGCAGCCCTCGGCAAAGCCGCGCAAGCGCCCGCCGCCGAAGCCCGTATCGCCGAGCTGGGCTGGCGCCACGATGCCGGCCGTCACCTATGCCGCGCCTGCCAGGAGGCCTGAGACCATGTACCGCGCCCTGCCCCTCGCTCTGCTCGCCGCGACTCTGGCGGGCTGCGCCAGCGATGCACCGCAGCTGGAAACCGAACGCAGCTACCGCGTCGAATGGATCGGCGAACGCCCACTGATCGACCGCAGCCACCTGACCGTCACGTTTGCCGCTGATGGCCGCGCTCACGGACATGCCGGTTGCAACCACTGGTTCGCTGGCTACAGCCTCAAAGGTGACACGCTTGGCTTCGACGCCCCCGGCAGCACCCGCAAGATGTGCGCACCCGCACTGATGGAGCAGGAACGCCGCTTCCTCGCCGCACTGGGCGAAGTGAAGCGCTGGGACTTCAACGACATCGGCCAGCTGCAACTGTGGCCAGCCAGCGGCAAACCGATTCGCCTCTGGGCGGAGTGAGCGGCGGTCAAACGCACTCCGAGGGCGGCGCTTGGGCGCGCGACATCTTTACCGATAGTCGCGGCCAAAGCCCCTCCCCGAGCGGCAACTAGGTGAACAGCTCCAGCTGCGTCTGCCGCCCGCGCAGGTCATGCAACCTGACCCCCACCCCAAGCAACCGCACCGGCTTGTCGCCCCGCGCGAAAGCGTTGCTCAGTAGCAGTCGATAGCTGTCCAGATCGAGACTGGCGCCGGCCTGCTCCAGGGTGGTCTGGGTAAAGTCATGGAACTTCACCTTGACGAAGGGCTTGTCCGGCCGATAGCTGGCGTCGAGGCGCTGCAGGCGGCCGTGCATTTCTTCGAGCAGTGCCGGCAGTTTTTCCAGGCAGGACTCCAGATCGGGCAGATCCTGATCGTACGTGTGCTCCACGCTCAGTGACTGACGGCGGCTATCGACCTTTACGTCGCGCTCGTCGATGCCATGGGCCAGACGCCACAGGCGCTCGCCAAAACTGCCGAACTCACGCACCAGCGCCAGCTTGTTCCACTCGCGCAGATCCAGGCAGGTGCGAATACCCAGGCGCGTCAGCTTGTCGGCCGTGACCTTGCCGACGCCATGCAGCTTGTTCACTGGCAACTCTGCAACGAAGTCATCGACCTGATCCGGGGTGATGACGAACAATCCGTTGGGTTTACGCCAGTCGCTGGCAATCTTGGCCAGGAACTTGTTCGGCGCAACACCGGCCGACACGGTGATGTGCAGCTCCTGCACCACGCGGCGGCGAATCTCCTGGGCAATGCGTGTGGCGCTACCAGAGAAATGTGGCGAGTCACTGACATCGAGATAAGCCTCGTCCAGCGACAGCGGCTCGATCAGGTCGGTGAACTGGCGAAAGATGCCGTGAATCTCACGGGAAACCGAGCGGTACACCTCGAAACGTGGCTTGACGATCAGCAGGTCCGGGCACAACTTCAGCGCATGCCGCGACGACATCGCCGAGCGCACGCCATAAGCGCGCGCCTCATAGTTGCAGGTGGCGATCACCCCGCGCCGGTCGGCCGAACCACCCACAGCCAGCGGACGATTGGCCAGGCTCGGGTCGTCACGCATCTCGATTGCGGCGTAAAAGCAGTCGCAGTCAACGTGAATTATCTTGCGCACAACACCCTCGAAAGCCTCGCCAGATATGGTCGAACTCGCTGAAGTCTAACAGTTGTTTGAGGCTAACCATCTGAGTTGAAAACAGTTTTTTAAAGATAATGGTTGACGTAAGGTGCTCTTTCGATAGAATGGCCGCCGCGGGATGGAGCAGTCTGGTAGCTCGTCGGGCTCATAACCCGAAGGTCGTAGGTTCAAATCCTGCTCCCGCAACCACCTTCCGAAAAGGCCACTCTAGCGAGTGGCCTTTTTGTTTGCCTGGCCGATTAGTATTTTCGATTAAAAGCAAGAAACCGATTGACAACACTCTCTCCCTGAGTAGAATGGCCGCCGCGGGATGGAGCAGTCTGGTAGCTCGTCGGGCTCATAACCCGAAGGTCGTAGGTTCAAATCCTGCTCCCGCAACCACCTTCCGAAAAAGGCCACTCAATCGAGTGGCCTTTTTTGTTTGCCTGGCCGATTAATATTTTCGATCAAAATCAACAAATCGATTGACAAGACTCTCTCCCTGAGTAGAATGGCCGACGCGGGATGGAGCAGTCTGGTAGCTCGTCGGGCTCATAACCCGAAGGTCGTAGGTTCAAATCCTGCTCCCGCAACCACCTTCCGAAAAAGGCCACTCAATCGAGTGGCCTTTTTCGTTTCCGGACATTGATCTTCCTCAGCTTCACATAAGCAAAGCGGCTCTATCCTAGAAGCACCTGCCGCAGATGCAGGACATTACCGAGGAAGCCTGTATGAACTGGAAGAACACCCCGTCCCGCTATTCAAGCCTGTCCATTGGCCTGCACTGGCTGATGCTGGTCCTGATCGCCGCCGTCTACGCCTGCATCGAACTCAAGGGTAATTTCCCCAAAGGCAGCGATACCCGCGAGCTGCTCAAGCAGTGGCACTTCATGCTCGGCCTGAGCGTCTTCGCGCTGGTCTGGCTGCGCCTGCTAGCCCGGGCGCTGAGCCCTACTCCGGCCATCGAACCTGCGCCAGCTGGCTGGCATAAACGGCTCGCCAAGCTGATGCACCTGGCCCTGTACGCCCTGATGATCGGCGCACCGCTGGCCGGCTGGCTGATCCTCAGCGCCGCTGGCAAGCCTGTTCCCTTCTTCGGTATGGAACTGCCGGCACTGATCGGCCCGGACAAGGCGCTGGCCGGACAGATCAAGGAATTGCACGAACTGGCCGGCAGCGCCGGTTACTGGCTGATCGGCCTGCACGCGGTCGCTGGCCTGTACCACCATTACGTGGTGCGCGATAACACCCTGACGCGCATGCTGCCGGGGCGCAATTGAGGTGACGGCGCCTCTGGTCAAGCGCCCGAACCGCCGCTAGAATTGCGCACTTTTTGATCAGAGGCGCCAGCCAGGCGCCCGTTAGAGGTTAGCCCGCATGTCCAGCGCCACCCCGAAAGTCGGATTCGTCAGCCTTGGTTGCCCGAAAGCGACCGTCGACTCCGAACGCATCCTGACCCAACTGCGCATGGAAGGTTACGAGATCGTACCGACCTACCAGGATGCCGACGTGGTGGTGGTCAATACCTGCGGCTTCATCGACAGCGCCAAGGCCGAATCGCTGGACGCCATCGGCGAAGCCCTGGCCGAGAACGGCAAGGTGATCGTCACCGGTTGCATGGGCGTGGCCGAGGACAGCATCCGCGACGTACACCCGAGCGTGCTGGCCGTCACCGGCCCGCAGCAGTACGAGCAGGTGGTCAACGCCGTGCATGAGGTGATCCCGCCGAAAGCCGAGCACAACCCGCTGATTGACCTAGTGCCGCCGCAGGGCATCAAGCTCACCCCGCGCCACTACGCCTACCTGAAGATTTCCGAAGGCTGCAACCACAGCTGCAGCTTCTGCATCATCCCGTCGATGCGCGGCAAGCTGGTCAGCCGCCCGGTGGGCGATGTGCTCAGCGAGGCCGAGCGTCTGGTCAAGGCCGGCGTCAAGGAGCTGCTGGTGATCAGCCAGGACACCAGCGCCTATGGCGTCGACATGAAGTACAAGCTGGACTTCTGGAACGGCCAGCCGGCGAAGACGCGCATGCTCGAGCTGTGCGAGGCGCTGTCGTCGATGGGCGTCTGGGTGCGCCTGCACTACGTCTACCCCTACCCCAACGTCGACGACGTGATCCCGCTGATGGCCGCCGGCAAGCTGCTGCCGTACCTGGACATCCCCTTCCAGCACGCCAGCCCGAAAGTGCTCAAGTCGATGAAGCGTCCGGCGTTCGAGGACAAGACCCTGGCGCGCATCAAGAAGTGGCGCGAAATCTGCCCCGAGTTGACCATTCGCTCCACCTTCATCGTCGGCTTCCCCGGCGAGACCGAAGAAGACTTCCAGTACCTGCTCGACTGGCTGACCGAAGCCCAGCTCGACCGCGTCGGCTGCTTCCAGTATTCGCCGGTGGACGGCGCGCCGGCCAACGATCTGGGTCTGGAAGTGGTGCCGGACGATGTCAAGCAAGAGCGCTGGGAGCGCTTCATGGCGCATCAGCAGGCCATCAGCTCGGCGCGCCTGCAGGCCAAGATCGGCCTGGAGATGGACGTGCTGATCGACGAAGTGGACGGCGAAGGTGCCGTGGCACGCTCCTGGGCCGATGCCCCGGAGATCGACGGCAGCGTGTTCATCGATGCCACCAGCGTCAAACCGGGTGACAAGGTGCGTGTGCGCATCGTCGATGCCGATGAGTACGACATGTGGGGCGAGTTGGTCTGATCCAGCGCCCCCCCTGAAAAGCCCCGCAGCCTGCGGGGCTTTTTCTTTCCGGCCTCCCCCAACGCCTTGCCGGTACAATGACCTTCTTTTTGTCGAGCGCCACCATGACCGAACCCACCCGCCTGTCCAAACGCGTCATCGAACTGTTCGGCTGCTCGCGCCGCGAGGCCGACCTGTACATCAGCGGCGGCTGGGTGACGGTGGACGGCCAGGTGGTCGAGGCGCCGCAATTCAAGGTCGAGGATCAGCGCGTCGAGCTGCATGCAGATGCCACGCTCGAGCCGGTAGAGCCGGTGACACTGTTGGTGCATGGTGCGACTGGCTGCAACGCCGCACAGTTGCAGCACCTGCTGGTACGCGAACGACACTGGGAAGAAGACCCGCACGCCCAGCGCATCCTGCATGGCCACTTCCTGCGCCAGGAGCAGAGCCTGCCGCTGCAGACCGGTGCCAGCGGCCTGATCGTGCTCAGCCAGGATTGGCGCACGCAACGCAAGCTGCGCGAGGACGCCGCCAAGCTGGAACAGGAATACCTGGTCGAGGTAGCCGGCGAACTGCCTGCCAACGCACTGGAGCGCCTGAAGAAAGGTTGGCTGCACAAGGGCACGCAATTCCCACCGTGCAAGGCCAGTTGGCAGAGCGAACAGCGCCTGCGCTTTGCCCTGAAAAATCCGGCTCCTGACCTGCTGCGACAGATCTGCACGGCACTGGGCCTTAAGGTGCTCGGCATGAAGCGTATCCGCATTGGCGGCGTGCCCATGGCCAAGCTGCCGGTCGGGCAGTGGCGCTATCTGGGCGAGAAGGAGCGCTTCTGAGACCGTGTTAGGCTGTGTCCGTCACGCTCTGGAGACCACCATCATGCGTACCCTGTTACTCACTGCCCTGCTCGCCCTGAGCCTGCCCGGCTTGGCGGCGCCTGCCCCCTTCTTTCTCTGGCAGAGCAAGGTCGACGGCCACCTGACCTGCGCCCAGGTCAGTCCTGGCGAAGGCTGGATCCGTTTTACCGGCCCGTTCCGCGACGCCGGTTGCCGGGTCGCGCACGACGCCCCTGTGCGCAGCCGCTAAGAGAACGCCATGCAGCATCTGGTTTCCCCTGTCGGCATCGTCCATTCCTGCTTCAAGGAAAAATTCGCCATCCCCCGCCAGCCGCACCTGGCACCTGCCGCACGCGGCGTACTGGAGCTGCTGCCGCCCTTCGATCAGGGCGAGGCCGTTGAGGGTCTGGAACAGGTCAGCCACGTCTGGCTGCTGTTTCTGTTTCACCAGGCGCTGGAAGACAAACCACGCCTGAAAGTGCGCCCGCCACGCTTGGGCGGCAACCAGTCGGTCGGCGTGTTCAGCACCCGCGCCACCCATCGCCCCAACGGCATCGGCCAATCGGTGGTTCGCCTGGAGAAGGTCGAGCCGGGCCGCCTGCACCTGTCCGGCATCGACCTGCTCGACGGCACGCCCGTGCTGGATATCAAGCCGTACGTTCCCTACGCTGACTGTATGAGCGATGCGCACAACGCCATGGCCGATGCCGCACCACGGCTGATCCCGGTCCAGTGGCATGGCGATGCATTGCCGTTGGCGCGCCAGCACGCACAGCGCCTGAACGAGCCGCTGGTCGAGTTGATCGAACAGTGCCTGGCGCAGGATCCGCGCCCGGCCTACCAGCAGCCGGAGCCGGAACGCCGCTATGGCGCACGCTTCTGGGATCTGGACGTGCACTGGCATTATCCCGAGCCGGGGCGTATTCGCGTGCTGGATGTGCAGATCGCTGATCGCGGCTAAAGTCCCTCCTACAGCGCGCCGATTGCGTGGGAGGAGCTTCAGCCGCGACCAGACAAAACGCATGAAGCGTCATTTCGCCCAGCAATGATGCCTGCATTCCCCGCTGCCAGGCCCTAGGGTGAAGGCCTTATCACTCAGCTAGGCCTTCCCATGCATCCGTACTTTTCCCTTGCCGGGCGCACTGCCCTGGTCACTGGCGGCACCCGTGGCATCGGCCTGATGATCGCCAAGGCCTTCCTCGAAGCCGGTGCCCATGTCTATGTCTGCGCGCGCGACGGCGAAGCCTGCATGCAGACCGCCGCCGAACTATCTGCGCTGGGCCAGTGCACCGGCATTGCCGCCAACCTGTCCAGCGAGGAAGGCGTTCAAGCGCTGGCAGCCGAACTGAGCGGGCGCATCGACAAGCTAGACATTCTGGTCAACAACGCCGGCACCACCTGGGGCGCACCACTGGAAAGCTACCCGGCCAAGGGCTGGGAGAAGGTCATGCAGCTCAACGTCACCTCGGTGTTCGGCTGCATCCAGCACCTGCTACCGCTGCTGCGCAAGGCCGGCTCTGGCGAATATCCAGCGCGGGTGATCAATATCGGTTCGGTGGCCGGCATCAGCGCCATGGGCGAACAGGCCTATGCCTACGGCCCGAGCAAGGCGGCGCTGCATCAGCTATCGCGCATGCTGGCCAAGGAACTGGTCGGCGAGCACATCAACGTCAACGTGATCGCCCCAGGGCGCTTTCCCAGCAAGATGACCCGCTTCATCGCCGAGGACGAGGCCGCACTCGCCGCCGATACTGCCGTCATTCCGATGAAGCGCTGGGGCCGCGAAGAGGAGATGGCGGCTCTGGCGCTGAGCCTGGCCGGCAGCGCAGGTGCCTACATGACCGGCGCCATCATCCCTATCGACGGTGGATTCCATCTGGGCTGAGGATCAGGTGCGGAACTGTCGCACCAGCCCCTGCAGCTCCACACCCAGGCGAGCCAGCTCGGCGCTGGAGGCGGCGGTCTGCTCAGTGGCGGTGGCGCTCTGCTCGCCGACATCGCGCACGCGGGTGATGCTTTCGTTGATCGCTTCGGCCACCGCGCTCTGCTCCTCGGCGGCGGCGGCGATCTGCTGGTTCATCTGCTCGATGGTACTCACCGCATGAGTGATACGAGCCAGCGCACCGCCGGCTTCGCCAGCCAGTTCGACGGTGCGGCGGGTCAGATCGCGACTGCTGTCCATCTGCTGCACGGCGCCTTTGGCCATGCGCTGCAGACCGGCGATCAGGCTCTCGATCTCCTCGGTACTCTCCTGAGCGCGCTTGGCCAGCGCCCGCACCTCGTCGGCGACCACGGCGAAACCACGGCCCTGCTCCCCGGCGCGCGCCGCCTCGATGGCCGCGTTGAGCGCCAGCAGGTTGGTCTGCTCGGCGACGCTACGAATCACCTCCAGCACGCTGCCGATACGCGCGCTTTCCTGATTCAGGTCAGCCATGGCCTTGGCCGACTGCTCCACTTCGCTGGCCAGGCTGTCGATCTGTTCCACGGCCTGCTGCACCACGCGATTGCCCTGCTGTGCTTCCTGGTCGGCATCGCGCGCAGCCAGCGAGGCCTGCTCGGCGTTCTGCGCCACTTCCTGTACGGTGGCAGCCATCTCGTGCATGGCCGTGGCGGTCTGTTCGGTCTCCATTTTCTGCGTCTGCACACCGGCGCTGGTCTGCGCGGTGATCGCAGAGAGCTGTTCGGCCGCCGCGGCAATCTGCCCGACACCACCGCCAATACGACCAACCAGATTGCGCAGGCTGAGGGTCATGTCCTGCATGGCAGCGAGCAATTGCCCGACTTCGTCGCTGCGCTCCTGCGGGATGTCCTGGCTGAGATCGCCAGAGGCGATGCGCTTGGCGAAGATCACGGTTTGCCGCAGCGGCACGACGATCAGGCGGGTGATCAGCAGCGCGGCGCACAGGCCCAGTACCACCGCGGCCACGCCCATGATGCCAAGCATCAGCAGCGCCCGCTGGCTTTCGACGAGCATCCGGCTTTCGGCACTGGCCTGGGCCGACTCGGCCAGATCGACAACCGAACGGGCGCGCTCGATCATGGCCTTCTCGGTGGCGTGGTTCTGCTCACGCAGCTGTTGGTAGTAGAGGAAGGAGCGCTGATAAAGGGTCAGCGCCTGCAAAGCGGTCTCGATGGAGGCCTTCTGTTCATCGTTGAGCCAGACGGTCAGGCTGCGGGCGACGTTCTGCAGGTCCTCGCTGACGTACTGCCATTCTTCCAGCGCTTCGGACGAACCGTCGATGATGTAAAGGCTTTCCTGACCCCGCAGATCGAGCATGCGCTTGCTCAGACCGGATGCGGTTTCCGCCAGGGTCAGCGGGTCGCTGCCACGCAGGCGATCACCTTGCAGGCGTAGCTCGCGCACGGCATCGTACATATCCAGCTCGATCACCTCGAACTGGTCACGGGCTTCCCCCGCTGCAGTACGCATGTCCTGGCGCGCCTCACGGGCTTTATCCTGCTGCTCGACATAGTTATCGAACTGTTTCAGGTACTCGGTGGTGGCCTGCTGCATGGTCTGCACACGCGTGCTTTCAGCCGCCCCCTCGCTCAGATGCTGCAACATGCCCTGCACCTTGAGCAGGCTTTCGCGCACTCGGCCCGCGTTGTCCGGTGTCTGCTCGATGGCGAAATTGCGCTCCAAACGGCGCGCCTGGAGGATTTCCTGGTTCACCTGCGCCAGTTGCCCCACCTGCTCATGCCCATGCAGAACCGCCTGCACGGCCAGGTAGCCACTGCCGGTCATGGCGGCAGTGAGCAACAGCACCAGACCAAAACCGATGAAGAGTTTCTTGCCCACGGCAAGGTTGGCGAAAAAGCGTGCGGCAGGCTTGAACATAAGGCGCGACTCCAGATTCTTCTTATTACGACCGCGTCTCATGGACGCGACCTGGTCGACTGACCACGCAACTGCTATGCCATATCTAATCCAACCTATCGGCAAGAGTGTAGCGCCGCTTGAGTGCTGGCAATTCGCCAAACCATGATTCTCAGGATAGCCGATCAAAGCGCCAACACCGGCAATGATCCGCTTATTGGCGCCGAACGAATGGCGAAAACCCGCCGACCGCAGCGATGCCGACAAAAAAGGCGCAGCCCCTGACGAAGCTGCGCCTCTCGACTCGAGCCGCGATCAACGCCCGGCGAGCACCGGCACCACTCTGGGCCGCAGGATCTCGCCAGCCAATGTCAGCAGACCAATGGCACCGGCGATCCAGTACCACTGCGTGACCGGATCGAACAGCAGCCAGCCCAGCGCATGCAGGAAGACCACCATGATCAGCACCGGACTGACGTAGCGCACCATGAACAGCCACAAGGCGTAGCCGGCCGGCGGCAGGTCCAGTTCGTCGCGCAGGATGTCGCAGCGCAGCGCGTAACCAGCGAGCACCACCATGAAGATGCCACCGAGCGGCATCATCCAGCGCGAGGTGAGGTAGTCCAGCCAGTCGAAGAAGTTCTTGCCCAAGGGCGTCCAGCCCGCCATCAGGTTGAACGACAGCATCGCCAGCAGGCTGATCACCAGCAGCACCGCGCCGGCCCCCATGGCCGCGCGCAGACGGCTGATGCCGTGCTTCTCGTTCAGGTAAGCCACCGTGGCTTCGATCATGGAGATCGCCGAGGTCAGCGCGGCAATCGATACCATGGCGAAGAACAAGACGCCGAAGACCGTACCGAAGGGCATCTGCTGAAAGGCCAGCGGCAGGCTCATGAAGATCAGCCCCGGCCCGGCGCTGGGGCTCATGCCATTGGCGAAGATGATCGGGAAGATCGCCAGCCCTGCGAGCAGCGCCACCAGGGTGTCGCAGATGGCGACCATGAAGGTGGTGCGGGCGATGGATTGGCCATCCGGAATGTAGGAGCCGTAGGTGAGAATGGCGCCCGAGGCCAGGCTCAGGGTGAAGAAGGCGTGGCCCAATGCCGCCAGCAGCGCCTCACCGGTGATCTTCGAAGCGTCGAAATGGAATAGAAAGGCGAAACCGGCATCGAAGCTGCCGCTGCTCAGGGCATAGCCGACCAGTGCGACGAGCATCAGCGCCAGGCCCGGCATCATCCAGCGCACGGCATTCTCGATGCCCTGCTGCACGCCCTTGGCCACGATCCACAAGGTCAGCAGCGCTACCAGCACGCTCCAGCCCCCCAGTTGCCAGGGGTTGGCATTGTGCGCCTCGAACACGCCGCCCAGCGCCTCGACACTGCTGGCCGCCAGCGAGCCGTCGAGCATCTTCCAGGTGTAGGCGAAGGCCCAGCCGGCGACGACCACGTAGAAGCACAGGATCATGAAGCCGGCGAGCATGGCCATGCCGCCAACCGCCTTCCACAGCGGGTTGCCGCCGTTCTCGCGGACCACGCGGCCAATGGCGTCGATGGGGCTGCCACGGCCGCGGCGGCCGACGGCAATTTCGGTCATCATCACCGGGATGCCGATAGCCAGGATGCACGCCAGGTACATCAGCACGAACGCGCCGCCGCCGTACTCGCCGGTGATGTAGGGGAATTTCCAGATATTGCCCAGGCCCACGGCCGAGCCGGTTGCAGCGAGGATGAAGCCCCAGCGCGAGAGCCAGAGGTTCTTCGGTTTTTCACGGGTCATGCGTCACCTGCTTGTTTTTATCTGTGACGGAATCGGACCCGCCGCGCTCGTGGCGCAGCGGAATGCAAGGCTTGGGTTGAAGCCAGAGGTGTCACTGGGCGTCGGCTTGCACCTCCGGCGCGGCCAATTGGAAGGCCTCCAGGGGTTCACAGCGCGCCGCCATAGCGACAATGCGTGGGTACGCGGCAAGGTCACAGTTAAAACGCCGCGCATTATACAGCTGCGGAATCAGGCAGGCTTCCAGATATCCAGGTCGTTCGCCGAGCGACAGGCGCCCGCCGAACGCACCGAGCCCATCTTCCACCGCGGCCAGGCCAAGGGCGACCCAGTGTCGGTACCAGGCGTTCTTCGCCTCATCGGCGACGCCCAGCTCAGCGCTCAGATACTGCAGCACGCGCAGGTTGTTCAGCGGATGCACGTCGCAGGCGATATGCAGCGCCAGCGCCCGTACCTGGGCGCGCTCGGCCGGGTCGGCCGGCAGCAATGCCGGCACCGGGAACATTTCTTCCAGGTATTCGAGGATCGCCAGCGACTGGGCGATGCGTACACCGCCACTGCCCTCGTCCACCAAAAGCGGCAGCAGACCCTGCGGGTTCAGTGCGCGATAGTCGGCGCCGTGCTGCTGGCCACCGTCCTTGACCAGATGCACTGGCACCTGCTCATAGGCCAGCCCCTTGAGGTTCAGGGCGATGCGCACACGGTAGGCGGCGCTGGAGCGCCAGTAGCCGTAGAGTTTCAACATTGAGGATTCCTTGCGAAACGCAAACCGTAGGAGCGGCTTCAGCCGCGATGCTTTAAGCGACTGCTGGCGAATCGCGGCTAAAGCCGCTCCTACAGCCGCCCCTACGAATCAGTGGGCGTCGTAGCGCTGCACTACCTGATCGATGGCACCAAAGAGGCTCTGCCCGGCGACGTCGAACATCTCGATGCGCACCCGGTCGCCAAACTTGAGGAAGGGGGTTTTCGCCTCGCCCTGCTCGACGATTTCCAGCATGCGTTTCTCCGCCAGACAGGAGGAGCCTGCGCTGCGGTCGTAATTGGACACCGTGCCCGAACCGATGATGGTGCCGGCGCCCAAGGGGCGGGTCTTGGCCGCGTGCGCCACCAGAGTCGGGAAGTTGAAGGTCATGTCCACACCGGCGTTCGGCTGGCCGAAAAGCGCACCGTTGATCTGCGACACCAGCGGCCGGTGCACCTTACCGTCCTTCCAGCTCTCGCCCAGCTCGTCCGGGGTGATGGCCACCGGCGAGAAGCTCGACGACGGCTTGCTCTGGTAGAAACCGAAGCCCTTGGCCAGCTCGCCAGGAATCAGGTTGCGCAGCGACACGTCGTTGACCAGCATCAGCAAGCGGATGTGCCCGGCCGCTTCGGCCGCCGTGGCGCCCATTGGCACGTCGTCGGTGACCACCGCCAACTCGGCCTCCAGGTCGATGCCCCAGGCCTCATCGGCCAGGCGGATCGGGCTGTGCGGCGGGATGAAGGCGTCAGCGCCCCCCTGGTACATCAAGGGGTCATGCCAGAACGACTCCGGCATCTCGGCGCCACGCGCCTTGCGCACCAGCTCGACATGATTGACGTAGGCGCTGCCATCGGCCCAGTGATAGGCGCGTGGCAGCGGGCTGTGACAGGCCGCCTGATCGAAGGCGAAAGCGCCCTCCTGCATGCCGTCGTTGAGGCGTTGATAGACCGCCTCGAGCTTGGGCCTGGCGATCGCCCAGTCGTCCAGCGCGGCCTGCAGGGTGGCGGCGATCTGCGGCACGCGCACGGCGCGGGTCAGATCGCGGGAAACGACGATCAGCACGCCATCGCGGCCTTGATTGAGTGATGCGAGTTTCATGATTCCTACCTATTCATCTGTTCGCGTGCGGGCTGTTCTCCCCTCTCCCACTTGTGGGAGAGGGGGCGATTGGTGACCGCCCTTAACCTTGTATACCCGGCGCACGCCAGGAATTGACGTACTCGGCGACATCCACCGCGCTGGCGGCATCGGCCACTTCCAGGGCGCGACGGGTGTCGATCATCACCGCCACCTCGTCGATGAAGGTGGCCGGATCCTCCTGGCTCTTCTTCAGCGCCTTGGGATGCGGCCCATGGGGGAACCCGCACGGATGCAGGGTGACCATGCCGGCCTCGATGTTGTCGCGGCTGAAGAAGTTGCCACGGTGGTAGAACAGCACTTCGTCGTAGTCGTCGTTGTTGTGGAAGAACGGCACCTTGAGCGCGCCGGGATCGGACTCCACCGGGCGCGGGGTGAAGGTGCAGATCACGAAGCCATTGGCGACGAAGGTGGTGTGCACCGACGGCGGCAGGTGGTAGCGATGGCTGACCAGCGGGCGAATGTCGCGCCAGTTCAGGCGCACCACGGTGTTGTCACCATGCCAGCCGACCACGTCCAGCGGGTTGTAGGGGTAGGTCACGGTGCTGATCTGGCCGCGCCGCTTGATGCGGATCTGCCAGGTGTTCTCGTCCTGCTGCGCCTTGAAGGCGTCATCGATATGCGGATGCTCGAGCATGGCCAGGTCGAAGATCGCCTGCGGGCCGAGCAGGCCCTTGTCCGGCAACTGATAAGCACCGTCGGTGTTCTCGATCAGCAGCAAATAGCTCGGCGTACTGGCCTCGATACGCCAGGCGGTGCCGCGCGGAATCAGCAGGTAGTCGCCGTCGCGGTATTCCAGATGGCCGAAATCACAGTAGAAATGCCCGCTGCCTTCGTGGACGAACAGCAGCTCGTCGCCGTCGGCGTTGCGCACCAGATGACGCATGGCGCCATGGGTGCGCCAGACACGCAGTTTGACGTCGGCATTGTGCAAGGTCAGCGGCGCCGCCAGCGGGCAGTCGCGCTCGCTGGGTATGTCGTTGAAGTTGAACGCATGCGGGCGCAGCGGGCCCTGCCAGTCGACCCAGCCGGTTGGCGGGTGCTTGTGATGCAGGTGCGCGGTGGGCCCGAAGAAACCCTCGCGGCCCATTTCGCGCTCGTAGGTGCCCTGCGGCAGGTCGCAATGCGCCTGGCGCGAGCACTCGCCTTCACGCAGGGGAAAGCGAATCCATTGACGGCTCATGGCATCACTCCTCGGCGATCACACCGCGACGCAGCTGGTCTTCCTCGATGGATTCGAACAGCGCCTTGAAATTGCCCTCACCGAAGCCCTGATTGCCCTTGCGCTGGATGATCTCGAAGAAGATCGGGCCGATCACCGTGTTGGTGAAGATCTGCAGCAGGATGCCGTCGTCCCCAGGTGCACCATCGATGAGGATATTCAGCTCACGCAGCACCTCGGTCGGTTCCCCGTGACCGGCGACGCGGGTGTCGACCTTCTCGTAATAGGTATCAGGGGTGGTCATGAAATCAACGCCGTTGGCGCGCAGCTGGCGCACGGTGGCGTAGATGTCGTCGGTGCTCAGGGCGATATGCTGGATGCCCTCGCCGTGGTATTCGCGGATGAATTCCTCGATCTGCGACTTGTCATCGGCCGACTCGTTGATCGGGATGCGGATCTTGCCGCACGGCGCGGTCATCGCACGGGAGAACAGGCCGGTGAGCTTGCCTTCGATGTCGAAGTAGCGAATCTCGCGGAAATTGGCGATGCGCTCGTAGAAGCCGGACCACACGTCCATCTGCCCACGGCGTACGTTGTGGGTCAGGTGGTCGATGCACTGCAGGCCGACGGCGTTGTCGTTGGGGCTGCGACCTTCGATGTACTCGAAATCGACGTCGTAGATGCTCTTGTCACCGTAGCGGTCGACCAGATACAGCAGGGAGCCGCCGATGCCTTCGACGCAGGGGATGTTCAGCTCGCCGAAGTTGGCGTGGCTGCCCACCAGCGTGGCGCCCTGCTGCTCGACGTAGGCTGCCGCCTGGGCCGCATTCTTCACGCGGAAGGCCATGGCGCAGGCACTCGGCCCATGTTTCTCGCCGAAGGCGCGTACATGGCCGACCGGGCTGCCGTTGAGCACGATATTGATGTCGTTCTGCTGGAACAGCCACACCTGCTTCGAGCGGTGCTTGGCGGTCTCGGTGAAGCCCATGGCGGTGAACAACTGGCGCAGTTGCTCGATACCCTCGGCGCTCGGTGCGGTGAATTCGACGAACTCGAAACCGTCGGTCCCGATGGGATTGTGCTGCTCGATCTTGGCCACGGCGTTCATTCTGCCTCCTGATTGTCATTGTTATGGCAAGCGCACGAATGCGTTGCGGACAACCTCATGACAACCGAGCGCAGAGCCGCTCTCAAGATGGCTTGCGACAGCTCGCCACAGCAGTCGGGCCCCTGCATGGAAAGTTTTCCTTACACCCCTATATATGCGTGTAGCCGAGCACCAAAAACCCGACAATGCGTAAATATTTCATTACATCGTGGTTGGCAAACCTGCCACTCGCTCTCAGGCCGAACGATCGAAACCGTAAGCCCGCTCCACCTTGGCCACACGAGTGGTACAGGCGGCGTACCACTCTGCACGCCCTCGCTCGCGGACGGCGCTGTGCTCGGCATGCTCGCGCCAGGCGCGGATGGCCTCTTCGCTCTGCCAATAGGACAAGGTAATGCCCAGGCCATCGCTGCGCGCCGACTCCACGCCGAGAAAGCCCGGCTGCTGCGCGGCCAGCTCCAGCATGCGCTGCGCCGCCTCGGCGTAGCCGGCATCGACCGCCGTGCGTACCGAGGTGAATATCACCACGTAATAGGGAGGCTCCGGCGTGGCCGCGATCACGAAGCCTGCTCCAGATGGGCCTCGTGCACCGATTGCACTGCGCAGGCACCGACCAGGCCAGCGACCACCGGCGGCACGCGGCCTTCCAGCGCCGCGCGCTCGGGCTGGAACAGGGTGGCGATGAAGAACGGATGTTCCTCCAGTTCGATGGCGCGCACGGCACCCGCCTCGTCATGCCCGGAAGCCTTCAATGCCTGCACCATCAACGGCTCGACGAAGGCATCGTCGAGGCCGTAACGGCACAGGTACTGCTCGCTGATTTCACGCACACCATAGAGCTCGGCGATACGAGAACCCGAAACCAGACGCACACACTCACTGACATCCTGCAGAGCGCAGGCCAAGGGTGCGATCAACGGGGTTTGCGCCTGTGGCGACAGCTCGGCGTGTTCGGCATCCAGCCAGCCCAGGCGGTTGCGCGCGTACTCCAGCAGCGCGTGCTGGAAACCACCGCAGGTACCGAGGAACGGCACAGCCTGTTCACGGGCGAAACGGATCGCGCGTAGCGCCCCATCGGTACTGGCGTACGGACTGCCCGGCACGCACCAGATGCCGTCATAACGCATCAGGCCCGTTTCATCGACGATGCTGTCGGTGGCCAGCCAGTCGAATTCGACCGCCACGCCCAGCGCCTCGGAGGCCAGACGCAGCGCCTCGGGGATGGCACGATGGGCGGTAATCGCCGGATTGAATTCACCCACCAGGGCGACCCTGACTCGACACTTGCTGTACATGCGCATCTCCCCCTCTTGCATGGCGGTTTACCTGCCACTATAAGAGGGCGCCTACGCAATAATAATTGGCAAACTGACAAGCAGGAATTGCAGCGATGCAATATCAGATCGACCACGCCGACCTCTCCCTGGTACTCGCCATGGTGCGGGGCCGCTCCCTGGCACGTGCTGCGGAGCTGCTGCAGGTGGACGTTTCCACCGTGTTTCGCGCCGTACGCCGCCTGGAGGCCGCACTGGGCGCGGCGCTGTTCGAGAAGAGCAGGCGCGGCTACGAACCCAGCGAAACCGCCAGGGCCCTGGCGGAGCAGGCTGAGCACGCCGAACGGGCGCTGGAGGCTGCACGTGTGGCTCTGGAGCAAGGCAAGCATGTGGTCAGCGGCACGGTACGCCTGACCTGCACGGATGCCGTGTTGAGCAGCCTGCTGTTGCCAGCGCTGGCGCGCTTCATGCCCAGCTACCCGGCACTGTCGCTGGAACTGGTGACCTCCAACGACTTCGCCAACCTCAGTCGTCGCGATGCCGACCTGGCCCTGCGCCTGACCAGCGAGCCGCCGGGGCACCTGGTCGGCCGGCGTCTGGCCAGGGTGTCCTACCTCGTCTGCGCCCGTGATGATGGGCAGGACCGCAGCGACCTGGCGCGGCAAAGCTGGATAGCCCCGGACGAGGCGATGCCGGACCACGCCACGGTGCTCTGGCGCCTGCGCGAACTGCCGAGCGTCACCCCCAACTATCGCTGCAGCAGCATGTATGCCGTGGCGCAACTGGCACGCGCCGGACTGGGCGTCGCCGCCCTGCCCGACTTCGTACTGCGCGCCCACCCCGAGCTCAAGGCACTCGGCCCGCCGGTCGCTGGTTGCGACACCGAACTCTGGCTGCTGACCCGCCCCGACTGCCGCGCCTTGCGCTCGGTGCAGACACTGTTCGAAGAGTTGAGCGAAGCATTGATGAGCAACGCTTGAGGCAAACGCATCGCCGCTGAAGCGCCTCCCACAGTAGCCTGCCATGGCAGCGAGCAAACTTGTGGGAGGGGCTTTAGCCGCGACAGGCCAGGAAGATGTGTAGTCCGAATGCAACTCGGGGACATTGGCCGCACAAAAGAGCATCGCGGCTGAAGCCGCTCCTACCTAGCATCACGAAGGAGCAGCTGGGCGGCATTGCGTTTCAGCCGCGAACATTCCAGAAGCCTCACCCCTGCTGCAAATGCCCATACAGCTTGGCGTACAGGCCGCCTTCGGCAATCAGCTGCTGGTGGTCGCCATCCTCGGCAACGCTGCCGCCATCGAACACCAGCACGCGGTCGGCCTGTTTCACCGCACTCAGGCGGTGGGCGATGATCAATGTGGTGCGACCTTCAAGAAATTGCGCCAGGGCTTCGTGCAGCGCGTACTCGGTGGCGGCGTCCAGCGCCGAAGTGGCCTCGTCGAGGATCACCACCTTGGGCTCGGCCAGCACCATGCGCGCGATGGCCAGACGCTGGCGCTGACCACCGGACAGGCGCACGCCGCTGCGTCCGACCACGCTGTCCAGCCCCAGTGGCAACTGCCCGATGGTGTCAGCCAGTTGGGCGATACGCAGCGCCTGCCAGCAGGCCTCGTCACTGCGCTCACGGCCCATGGTCAGGTTGGCGCGCACCGTGTCGTTGAACAACGCCGGGTGCTGCAGCACCACCGCGACGTTATCGCGCACGCAATCCAGGCCGACCTCCTCCAGCGTGCTGCCGCCGAAACGGATACTGCCGGCCTGCGGTGTATACAACCCCAACAGCAACTGCACCAGGGTGCTCTTGCCGCCCCCCGAAGCGCCCACGATGGCGACCTTCTCGCCCGGCCCGATGGACAGGTCGAGGCGATCGAGCACCGGTTCGTCGCCGTAGGCGAAGGTCAGTCCCTGGATCTCGATGCCCACCGTGTCGCGTGCCCTGAAAGGATCGACACGCCCCTGGTACTGAGGCTCGTCCTGGCGCGCCAGCAGCTCGTTGATGCGTGTCAGCGCGCCACCAGCGGCATAGAAGGCGTATTGCAGGCTGAGCAACTGCTCGACCGGGCCGATCATGAACCACAGGTAGCTGAACACCGCGAGCATCTGGCCGATGGACAGGTCGGAGAACAGCACGGTGAGCATCGCCGCCGCGCGGAACACGTCGATGCCGAATTGGAACAGCAAGCCACTGGCACGGTTGGAGGCGTCGCTCTTCCACTGCGAGGCCACAGCAAAATCGCGTACCTCGCGTGCCCTGCCGCCGAGACGGCCGAGGAAATACCCCTGGCGATTGCCGGCACGCACTTCCTGAATTGCCTCCAGGGTTTCGCTCAGCGCCTGGGTGAAGCGCGACGTGCTGTCGTTCTCCAGCTTCTTCAGGTGCTTGACCTTCTTGCCCAGCAACACGGTGGCGTAGATCACTAGCGGGTTGAACAGCAGGATCAGCAGCGCCAGTTGCCAGTGCATCCAGACCAGGATGGCCGAGGTGCCGACCAGGGTCAGCACCGCCACCAGAAAGCGGCTCAGGGTCTCGCCGACGAACTTGTCCAGGGTTTCCAGATCGGTGACCAGGTGAGTGGTCACGGTGCCGCTGCCCAGGCTCTCGTACTCGCCCAGGGAAATACGCTTGAGGCGCTCGATCAGGCGCATGCGAATGCGGTAGACGATGTCCTTCGACAACCTGGCGAACAGCCGCGCCTGCAGCACGTTGAAGATCAGCGCCGAGCCGCGCAGCAACAGAGTCAACAGCAGCATCAGGCCGATATAGCCGGCCGCGGTTTCCCAATCGGCCGGCAGGAAGTTGTCCATCACCTTGAGCGCGGTGTCGCCGTCGTGCAGCAGCACTTCGTCGACCAGCAGCGGCAGCAGCAGCGGAATCGGTACGCTGCACAAGGTCGCCATTACAGCGACCAGATTGGCCAGGACCAGTGCCTTCTTGTGACGCAGGGCCAGGCGACGAACTTCTGCCCAGCTCAACCGATCAGGCATTGGCAGCGCGCTCCAGCCAGCGGCCGAGCAGAGGAGAGAGAACCTCGAGCGGCTGATAGCCATTGGTCAACAGCGCCAGCTGGCCATCGCGCTCGGCCAGCAGCGTGGGGAAGCCGGCGATACCCAGATCCTGAACCCAGGTGAAGTCGGCGGCGGTCGCCTCCTGCATGGCCTGGCTGTCGAAGGCCTCGGCGAACTCGATGCGCGGAATGCCCGCCTGTTCGGCCAGTTGCACCAGCACGCCGGCCTGGGTGACGTCGGCGCCTTGGGTGTAGAACGCCCGCTGGATCAACTTGAGCAAGCTCCAGGCGCTGGGCGCGTGGAGGCTGCGAGCCGTCACCAGTGCGCGGCAGGCGGGCTCGGTGTCGTACACCAGGCCCTCCGGCAGGCCGCGCTCGAAATCGAACAGCTGCCCGGTGCTGGCGTTGACCGCCTGCCAGTAGCCCAGATAACGCACCCGCGCAGCGGCGTCGACGGCCACCTGGTCACGACGCAGGCCTCCCGCCACGATCTGCAGCGGCACCTCGGCAGCAGCAGCCTGCTCGGCAAGGGCTTCGACCACCGGTGCAAAACCCCAGCACCAGGAGCACATCGGGTCCATCACGTAGAGCAGGCGGCTAGCCATGGGTCAGGCCTCGTTCAGTTGGCGGGGGTCACGGCCGATGGGGTGCGGCTGATTGCGCTGGCGCGCCAGCTCGATCTGCTTCTGCCGCTCACGGGCGCTTTCGCGGGTTTTCTCCGGCAGCGAATCCCAGCAATGCGGGCAACTGACGCCGGGGCTGTAGAACTCGGACTGACGGTCTTGCACGGAGATCGGTGTGCGACACGCGTGACACTGATCGTAGTCGCCTTCGGACAGGTCATGGCGCACGGTAACACGATTGTCGAAGACGAAGCAGTCGCCCTGCCACTTGGTCTGCTCCTGCGGTACCTCTTCCAGGTATTTGAGGATGCCACCCTTGAGGTGATAGACCTCCTCGAAACCCTCGCCAAGCATATAGCTGGAAGCCTTCTCGCAGCGAATGCCACCGGTGCAGAACATCGCCACCTTCTTGTGCTTGCTCGGGTCGAAATGCTCGCGGATGTAGTCGGGAAACTCGCGGAACGACTTGGTCTTAGGGTCGATGGCGCCCTCGAAGGTGCCGATAGCCACTTCATAATCGTTGCGGGTATCGATCAGCAGCACTTCCGGGTCACTGATCAGGCTATTCCAGTCCTGCGGCTCGACGTAGGTGCCGACACGCTGATTGGGATCGACACCGGGCACACCGAGGGTGACGATTTCCTTCTTCAGCTTGACCTTGGTGCGATAGAACGGCTGCTCATCGCAGTAGGATTCCTTGTGGTCGATATCGGCCAGGCGAACATCCTGGCGAAACCACGCGAGCAGCGCATCGATAGCCGCGCGGCTACCGGACACGGTGCCATTGATGCCCTCTTCGGCGAGCAACAGGGTGCCCTTGATGTCGTTATCGATCAGGGTTTGCAGCAGGGGCTCGCGCAGCGCCTGGTAATCCGGCAGGGAGACGAATTTATACAGCGCCGCGACGACGATCTTGTCGGTCATGAATATTCTCTCAGTAGTCGCCCACGTAAAGGGCGGACTGGGGTGACATGAAAAACGCCGGCATGAGCCGGCGCGGACGGATTGTAGCAAAGCAGGGATTCGCCGGGGTGGCTTGGCGACAAGGCGTGACAGCCTGTCACGTAGCCCGGATGCAATCCGGGACTTGACGCCCGATCTCCGCGGATTGCCCCTGGGCTATCTCAATGACCGCCGTGGCAGGTCGGTGAGGCCGGAGCCACGCCCTGCGCTGCCCACTCCTGAGGGGTGTAGGTGTGCAGCGCCAATGCGTGGATCTGCCCCATCAACTCACCGACGGTGGCGTAGACCTTCTGATGTCGCTTGACCGCATTCAGGCCGGCAAAGGCCGGACTGACGATCACCGCCTTGTAGTGGGTCTCCAGACCGCGGCTGTGCATATGGCTCTCATCCAGCACCTCGAGGTGCTCGGGTTGCAGCGCGGCCAGGGCGGTGACGATCAGGTCTTGCTTGGACATCTTGGGCTCCATCAGGGCTGTTTCGGCAGGCCGAGTTCGTTGCTCATGTCGGCCAGCAGCTTGTTCACCTCGGGTACGGCGGACTCCAGTTTACTCTGGGTGATCTGCGCGGATTGTGCGGTCAGCATCGGCATCTTCTGCAATACCTTCTGCCCCAGCGGCGACTCATAGAACGCGATCAGGTCCTTGAGCTCCTGCTCGTTGAAGTTGCTGGTGTAGAGCTTGACCATGTCCGGCTTTAGCTTGTCCCAGGCGACGGCCTTGTCCAGCGCGGTGTTGGACTTGGCCTGATAGCTCTCCAGTACCGCTTTCTTGCCATCCGGCGCCTGGGCGAAACGCTGCGCGAACATCTGCTGAACCTGGCCATAGACCGGCACGGTCAGCTTGTCGGCGTGGGCCAGCTTGAGAAAACGCTCGGCATCGGCGGCGTGGCTGGCGGCATCGGCCATGGCCAGGGATGCGCTAGCGCTGAGCAGAACGGCGGTGCAGAGTTTGGAAAAACGGAGCATGGGAAGCTTCCACTGGTGATGAATGAGTCTGGGTAGACTGCGGTGGCGGCATTTTGTGCCCTGCGCCGAAATCCCTCAAGGGACGCGAGTTGTGACACGACTCACAGACGCCCTGCACACTGGCGCACCCACTGGTCAGTTGCCAAATTGCCAGCACTTGCCCATGCTTGGGCTAGCTCGGCATTCTGCAAGATATTCGCCAGTCTTATAAAGGCGTGCACACTCCCCCGAGCCGGCAATTGATCGCCAGCCTGCGCACATACATGGACGTGCCTTATGACCAGCCTAACCTCACATGCCCCCTTCACGCTCCAGCCGCTCTGCGACAGCAAGGGCCGATTGCTGGAGGACGCCATTGGCTGGTCCAGCCGCCCGCAGGTGGACTGCGCCCTCAACGGTCACACCGGGCGGCGCAAACGCTGGAATCACTGGTGCATCACCACCCCGCAGTGGATGCTCGCGCTGACCCTGTCCGACCTTGATTACCTCGGCTATGGCGCCGCCTACTTTCTCGACCTGGAGACCGGCCAGGCCGTCGCCCATAGCCAATTTCGCCCATTTGCCCTCGGCTGCCAGCTCCCCGACCTGCCGCTGGAGAGCCATTCGTTCAGCCACTCTCGCCTGCAATTGCGGATCGACGAACACCCCGGCCGGCTGCGCCTCACCGCTGCAGCTCCGGATATCGGCGGGCAACCGCTGCAGGTGGCCCTGGACATCCAGCGCCCAGCCCACCTGCAATCGGTCAATCTGGTCGCGCCCCTGAAAAATGGCGGCTTTCATGCCACCAGCCGCCAACTGGGCCTGCCTACCGCAGGCAGCCTGCAACTGGGCAACAAACACTACAGTTGCGTGCAGGGCCAGAGCTTCGCCGCGCTGGACTTCGGCCGCGGGGTCTGGCCGCTGAACACCTACTGGCAACGCGCAGCCTTCGCCGCAGCCGGTGGCATCGCCGGTAACTTCGGCGCGGGCTGGCTGGATTACAGCGGCCTGTCGGAAAACGCACTGTGGTTCGGCGGTGAAGTGCAGCAGCTCGAAAGCCCGCTGCATATGCAGTGCAGCTCGCAGGCAGCGCTGGCCCCCTGGCGCCTGGACAGCGAAGACGACCGCGTCGCCCTGCGCTTCACCCCGCGTCAGGTCCACAAGGCCTGCCCCAAGCTCGGCCCCTTCCACGCCAACACCGTGCAGCACTTCGGCCACTACGACGGTGTACTGCGTGGCCCCAAGGGCGAACGCGTACCGGTCGATGGCGCACTGGGCTGGCTGGGTGAAACCCATGCCCGCTGGTGAGCACGCACTCTGAGTTCCGAGCAACCTGATAGACAAGTTGTGGAACCAGTCTTCGGTGGCGCGACCTAAACTGCCAGCAACCTCGCACTTGCCCCGGAGAACGCCATGAGCCGCACCGAAACCGACAGCATCGGCCCGATCGAAGTCCCCAACGACGCTTACTGGGGCGCACAGACCCAACGCTCGCTGATCAACTTCGCCATCGGTCAGGAGCGTATGCCGCTGGCCGTGCTACACGCCCTGGCGCTGATCAAGAAAGCCGCAGCACGGGTCAACAGCCGCAGCGGCGAGCTGCCGGCGGACATCGCCCGACTGATCGAGCAGGCCGCCGACGAGGTGCTCGAAGGCCAGCACGATGCGCAATTCCCCCTGGTGGTCTGGCAGACCGGTAGCGGCACGCAGAGCAACATGAACGTCAACGAGGTGATCGCCGGCCGCGCCAATGAGCTGGCTGGCGGCCAACGCGGCGGCAAGACGCCGGTGCACCCCAACGATCACGTCAACCGCGCACAGAGTTCCAACGACTGCTTCCCTACGGCCATGCATATCGCCGCCGTGCAGGGTGTGCGCCATTGCCTGCTGCCGGCGCTGGCCGAGTTGCGTGACGGCCTGCAGGAGCAGGCGCAGCGTCACGCCAACCTGGTCAAGACCGGGCGCACCCACATGATGGACGCAACGCCGATCACCTTCGGTCAGGAGCTGTCGGCTTTCGTCGCCCAGCTCGGCCATGCCGAAGCGGCGATTCGCGCCGCCCTGCCTGCCGTCTGCGAGCTGGCCCAGGGAGGCACGGCCGTCGGCACTGGTCTGAACGCGCCGAGCGGCTTCGCCGAAGCCATTGCCGCCGAACTGGCCGCACTGTCAGGCCTGCCGCTGACCAGCGCACCGAACAAGTTCGCCGCACTGTCCGGGCACGAGCCGCTGGTACAGCTCTCCGGCGCGTTGAAAACCCTGGCTGTGGCCCTGATGAAGCTGGCCAACGACCTGCGCCTGCTCGGCTCCGGCCCGCGCACCGGCTTGGCCGAAGTACGCCTGCCGGCCAACGAGCCAGGCAGCTCGATCATGCCCGGCAAGGTCAACCCGACGCAGTGCGAAGCGCTGTCGATGCTGGCCTGCCAGGTGCTGGGCAACGACGCCACCATCAGCTTCGCCGCCAGCCAGGGCCACCTGCAGCTCAACGTGTTCAAGCCGGTGATCATCCATAACCTGCTGCAATCGATCCGCCTGCTCGCCGACGGCTGCCGCAACTTCCAGCAGCACTGCATCGCCGAGCTGCAACCGGATGCCGTGCAAATGGCCGCGCACCTGGAGAATGGCCTGATGCTGGTGACCGCCCTCAACCCCCATATCGGCTACGACAAAGCCGCTGAAATCGCCAAGAAGGCCTATGCCGAAGGCAGCACCCTGCGCCAGGCTGCACTGCAGCTCGGCTATCTGAATGAAGAGGAGTTCGACCAATGGGTACGACCACAGGACATGCTCGGAGCCGGGCGGCATGACTGAAGGCAAGAGCGGTGCCACACGGCTGGAAGGCGATGGCAAGCGGATCCTGCTGATTCTCGGCACGCCGAAGAAGGACAGCCTCTGCCATGCCCTGGCCGAGGCCTACAGCCAGGGAGCGCGCAGCAAGGGGCATGTGGTACGCCAACTGCGGCTGGGTGAGATGCAGTTCGACCCGGTGCTGCGCGACGGCTATGAACAAAGCCAGACCCTCGAACCGGATCTGCTCGAAGCTCAGCGTCTGATCCACTGGGCCCAGCACCTGGTGTTCGTCTACCCGGTCTGGTGGGGTGGCGTACCGGCGCTGCTCAAGGGCTTCTTCGACCGAGTGTTCCTGCCCGGCTTCGCCTTCAAGTACCGCAATCGTTCGCAACTCTGGGACAAGCTGCTCAGTGGGCGCAGCGCCGACCTGCTGGTGACCATGGACACACCCCGCTGGTATTTCCGCTGGGTCTATGGTGCCCCGGCGCATCGGCAGATGGTGCGCACCATCCTCGGCTTCTGCGGCATCAAGACCCGCCGCCTGAGCGAATTCGCCCCGGTGCGCCCATCCAGCGAGGAACAGCGCCAGAGCTGGCTGCGCAAGGCCGAAGCACTGGGCACGAAGGCATGAAATCTACCAGCCGGGGCCTGTAGGCAATCCCGCACATTCAGGGGCGCGAGCTGTCCTCGCGCGCCCTGCCCGCCCACCACAGCGCCAGCGGCCCCAACGTCAGCAGCAGGCCCATCAGGGCGAACGCCGCCCACCAGCCAAATAGCAGCTCATCGCCCAGAACATCGAGCGTCATGCCGAACAGCAACGGGCCGAGGAAGGCGCCGGTAAAGCCGGTGCAGGAATACAGCGCCATCGCCGCGCCACGGTGGCTGGCCGGGGCCACGCTGACCAGCCCGGCTGTCAGCGAAGCCGAGTCGGCGGTCACCGTCACCGCGTAGATCAGAATCAGCACCAGCATCGCCCAGAACGGCAACGCTGCGCCCAGGCCGACCACGGCGGCCAGCAGCGCGGAGCTGAGCATCACCCCGATCAGCCAGCGCTGACGCCCGAAACGCAGCGCCAGCTCATTACCGAGAATGCTCGACGGCATGCCGATCAGCGTGGCCAACATCGCCACCCAGGTGCCTGAGAGCCAGGGATCGACGCCCTGCAAATGCCCGGAGAACACCACGAAGGCCACCAGCCAGGCACGCAGGGCGAACAGCTCCAGGTTGTGCATCGCGTAGGCCAGACAGTAAGCCAGTACCGCACGGTTCTTCAGCGGTGCCAGATCCAGCAGATTGCGCGGCGCATGAGCGACCACCGCTTTCGGTGCCATTGCCCAGTACACCAACGCCCAGGCCAACAGCGCGCAGGCGCCGCTGAGCAGTGCCGGCAGCTGCCAGCCGCCGAGCTTGGCCAGTTCGCCGGACAAGGTGAACGACAGCGCCGTGCCCAATCCAAAGCTGGCGGTGTAGAAGGCGATGGCACGCGACTGCGAGGCACCGTCGATACGCTCCGACAGCGCCTTGAGCCCCGGCATGTAGGTGCCCGCCAGACCGATACCGGCGAGCACACGCCAGAGCAGCGCCGACCAGAAGCCATCGGCGAAGACGAAACCGGCGCTGGCTACCGCCGTCAGCAGCATCGCCCACAGGTAAATCAGCCGCGCATCGTGGCGGTCGGTCAGGCCAGTGAGCACCGGCACGGCCAGCATATAGCCGAGAAAGAAGCCGCCGCCGATCCAACCAGCCTCGGTATTGCTCAACCCCCAAAGCGCCTGGAACTGCGGCAGCAGCGCGGCGAACAGGGCAAAGCCGGCCATGCCCAGGGTCTCGGCCGTACACAGCAACAGGGTAATGCGGCGGGCGTTCATGCGTTCTCTTCGCTGGCGGCAAACACGTCGGAAGGCCTGGCACTGTAACGGCAAGCCCGGAAAATCTGAAATCTTTGGTTACAGATAGCGACGCGGGCTCACAGCACCAGGCCGTCGCTTGCCAGCATCACGCCCGGCGGCAAGGCGTCGGGATGGTCCAGCAGCCAGGCATCGAAGCTGTGGCCGATATGGGTCAGCACCGCCTGTGTCGGCTGCAGGTGCTCGATGACTTCCAGTGCACGGGTCAGGTCGTTGTGGTTGCGCGGCGCCAGTGCTTGCGGCGCGGTGGAGCAGTCGAGCACCAGCAGATCCAGCGGTGCACGCTGCAGTTCGGCGCAACTGGCTTGCGGCACGCCGACCGTGTCGGTGAGGTAGGCGATGCGCCTACCCTCCCCTTCGTCTCCTGGTCCTTCAAACAGATAGCCGAAGGTCGGCTTGGAATGCGTCAGCGGCAGTGCGGTGACATCCAGCTCACCCAACTGGCGACGCTCGAAGGCAGCGAAAGGCAGGCTGAAATCGAGAATGCCGGGGTGCTTGTACAGGTCGGCCAGACCTTCGGGGTCATCCGGGCCATGCACCGGAATCACCAGGCCCTGGCCCCAGCGCAAATGCAAAAGCCCCTGGGCGTGGTCGGCGTGGTAGTGGGTCTGCAGGATGCCGCTCAAGCTATGCGGGGCGAAGCGCTCGGTGAGATCGGTGAGGCCACTGTCGATCAGCCAGCGCTGCGTACCGCACTCGATGAGCGCACAGCAGGGACCACGGCGCCGCGCGGGATACACCCGCGCCGCATCGCAGGCCGGACAGCTGCAGTTGTACACCGGCACCTGGCGGGCATCGCCGGTACCAAGCAAGGTCAGGCGCATTGACGCGCCTCGTCGAGCAGTTGCAGCAGGCGAGTGACGGTGTGCGGCAGCGGGCCTGAGTTGTCTAGAACGCAGATGTGCTCCTGCGCGACAGTCGCCGCTGAAGCACCTGCCACACCAGTAAAGCTGCGGCTGCGGGCCAAGCGCTGCTCGATTTGCTCCGGCGTCTCGCGACCGCGAGCCAGCAGGCGCTGACGCAGCACCGCTTCGTCGACCCGCAGAAGAATCGCCAGCAGATCCGGGTAGCGTTGCCGCGCCGCCTCCAGATGACCGCGCGAACCGTTGATCAGTACATCCTGCCCGGCACTCAGCCAGTCATCGACCTCGCGCGGGATGCCGTAGGCCAGACCATTGGCGCGCCAGCTCAGCGCGAAGGCGCCCTCGCCCTCCAGGCGCTCGAATTCGGCCGGGGTCACCCCCAGCGCATCCTCACCTACCGATTCGGCACTGCGCGTGATCACTCGCCGGGCGAACCGGCAGCCGTGCGCCTCAAGCGGCGCACGTGCGGCTTGCAACAGGCTGTCCTTGCCCGAGCCCGAAGGCCCCATCAGATAGATCAACCTGCCCTGCATCAGAACACCCTTCGTGCTTGCCGCCATACCTGCTGGATCACCGGCTGCTCGCCATGCGCCCTGGCCTGAACCAGATCGGCGCGCAGGCCGACGCGGATCTCGCCGCGATCATCCATGCCCGCCGCCCTGGCCGGCGCGCGACTCACAGTGGCGATGGCCGCAGGCAAATCATAGTCGTTGTCCTGCCCGGCGAGCAGCCAGGCTGCGTGCAGCAGGCTGGCCGGGTAGTAGTCACTGGAAAGGATATCCAGCACACCATGGCGCGCCAGTTCCGCCGCGGCGATATTGCCCGAGTGCGAGCCGCCACGCACCACGTTCGGTGCCCCCATCAGCACCTTCAAGCCCAGTTCGTGGCTGGCCTCGGCCGCCTCCAGGGTAGTCGGGAACTCGGCGATGGCCATGCCGAAGCCGGCCGACTCCTGCACGTGGGCCAGGGTGGCGTCGTCATGGCTGGCCAGCGAAATGCCCCGGCTGTGGCAGTCCTCGACGATGGCGCGGCGCTGGCGGTCGCTGTACTGACGCGAGTTGGCGATCTGCTCCTGGATAAAATCCTCCATCTCCGCCGGACTCAGGTGGTACTTGCCCATGTAGTACTCGCGGTACTTCTCAACCTTGGCGAACTGGCGCTGGCCGGGTGAGTGATCCATCACCGAGACCAGTGCCACCAGTGGGTGTTCCACCAGGTCACGGTAGACAGCCAGGGCATCGGGGTGACACAGCTCGCAGCGCAGGTGCAGGCGGTGCTCGGCGCGGGTCTGCCCGGCGGCCTCGCTGGCGGCGATGGCCTCGATCATCGCCGGCAGTTGCTGCATACGCTTGCCACGCGGGTTGATGTCGCCGATGGACAGCGCATCGAACACCGTGGTGATCCCAGCAGCGACGATCTGCGCATCATGGGTCAGCACCGCCGACGCCGACGGCCAGTCCACCCCGGGGCGCGGGCTCATGTGCTTTTCCAGGTTGTCGGTGTGCAGCTCCACCAGCCCCGGCAGCAGGTAGTCGCCAGCGAGATCCTGAGCCTGCGGCAGGCGGCTGGTACCCTCGTCCACCGCGGCGATCAGGCCGTCACGCAGCAACAGGGTGCCGAGGAATTCACGCTCGGCGGTGACGATGCGGGCATTGCTGAGAATCTGTTCAGACGACATAGACGTACTCCGGTTGCGCCGCAGCGGCGCTCATGTCGAGGTAACGGTCGGCCACCGCCTCACGGGCGCTGCGGTCGTGGAAGATGCCGATCAGCGCGCTGCCCGCGGCCTTGGCCTCTTCGATCAGCGCCAGCACCACCTGGCTGTTGGTCTCGTCCAGCGACGCGGTGGGTTCGTCGAGCAGCAACACCGGCCACTCGACCATGAAGCCGCGGGCAATGTTGACGCGCTGCTGCTCGCCGCCGGAGAAGGTCCCCGGCGCCAGCTGCCAGAGCGCCTCGGGAATGTTCAGCCGGGCCAGCAACGCCTTGGCCCGCGCCTCGGCATCGCGACGCGCCCAGCCACGTGAGAGCGCCGGCTCCATCACCACGTCGAGGGTCGAGACACGCGGAATCACCCGCAAAAACTGGCTGACATAACCCAGGCTCTGCCGGCGCACCTCCAGCACTCGGCGCGGCTCGGCGCCGACCAGCTCTACAGGCGTGCCCCGATGACGGATGCGGATGCTGCCGCCAGCGGCCAGATAGTTGCCGTACAGGGTACGCAGCAGCGTCGACTTGCCGGCACCGGACTGGCCGTGCAGCACCAGGCACTCGCCGCCGCGTACGCTGAAGTTCAGATCACGCAGCACCTGCAGGACGACGCCGTTCTGCTGATGCAGGGTGAAGGTCTTGCTGAGGCCGGTGACCTCGATCAGGTTGTTCATTTGAACCTCTCCCTCCGTAGGAGCGGCTGGGCGGCATTCCGCTTCAGCCGCGAAAGGCGATTCGCGGCTGAAGCCGCTCCTACGGGGATTACTTTCAGGGTTGCAGGACGGAGGACACCAACAGCTGCGAATACGGGTGCTGCGGGTCGTCTAGGATCTGGTCGGTCAGCCCCGCCTCCACCACCTTGGAGCGGCGCATCACCATCAGCCGGTCGGCCAGCAGCCGCGCCACCGCCAGGTCGTGGGTGACGATCACCACCGCCAGGTCCAGCTCGCGCACCAGGCCGCGCAGCAGGTCGAGCAGACGTGCCTGCACCGACACGTCCAGCCCGCCGGTAGGCTCGTCCATGAACACCAGGCGCGGCGCGGAGACCAGGTTGCGGGCGATCTGCAGGCGCTGCTGCATGCCGCCGGAGAAAGTGCGCGGCAGGTCGTCGATGCGTGCCGGGTCGATCTCCACCTGGCTCAGCCAGTCGAGCCCGGCGGCGCGCAGCTCGCCGTAGTGACGCACGCCCTGAGCCATCAGCCGTTCGCCGATGTTGGCGCCGGCCGACACCGCCATGCGCAGGCCGTCACGCGGGTTCTGCTCGACGAAGCCCCACTCGGTGCGCAGCAGCGTGCGCCGCTCGGCCTCGCTGGCGCTGTAGAGGTCGAGCCACTGCCCCGTGCGACCGCGATAGCGCACCGCGCCGCGATCCGGCAGGCAGCGCCCGGAGAGCAGGCTGAGCAAGGTGGACTTGCCCGAACCGGACTCGCCGACGATGCCCAGCACTTCGCCGGGATAGAGGTCGAAGTTCACGCCCTGGCAGCCCTTCTCCGGGCCGTACAGGCGGGTCAGGTCACGCGCCGAGAACAGCGGCTCGGCCGTTTCCAGGGCAGGTTGCAAACGTTCGGCGGCGCTCATTGCAGGCTCTCCTCGGTGCGCTGGCGGCAGTAGTCGGTATCGGAGCAGACGTAGCGCTTGCTGCCGGCGTCGTCGACGATCAGCTCGTCGAGGAACGACTCGCTGCTGCCACAGAACGCGCAGCACTCGTCCCACTGCTGCACGGCGAAGGGATGATCCTCGAAGTCCAGGCTGACCACGCGGGTGTAGGGCGGCACCGCGTACAGGCGCTTTTCACGGCCGGCACCGAACAGCATCAGTGCCGGGCTCATGTCCAGCTTGGGGTTGTCGAACTTGGGGATCGGCGACGGATCCATCACGTAGCGCTCATCCACCGTTACCGGGTAGGCGTAGGCGGTGGCGATGTGGCCGAAGGTGGCGATGTCCTCGTACAGCTTCACGTGCATCACGCCGTAGTCTTCCAGCGCGTGCATGGTGCGCGTCTCGCTCTCGGACGGTTCGATGAAGCGCAGCGGCTCGGGAATCGGCACCTGGTAGACCATGATCTGCCCGGCCGAAAGCGGGGTTTCCGGGATGCGATGACGGGTCTGGATCACACTGGCTTCCCGCGTGCGCTCGGTAGTGGCGACGCCAGCGGTACGGGCGAAGAAGCGGCGGATCGACACCGCATTGGTGGTGTCGTCGGCGCCCTGGTCGATGACCTTGAGCACATCGTCACGACCGAGAATGGCGGCGGTCAGCTGCATGCCACCAGTGCCCCAGCCATAGGGCAGCGGCATCTCACGGCCGCCGAAGGGCACCTGGTAGCCGGGGATCGCCACGGCCTTGAGCAGACCGCGGCGGATCATGCGCTTGGTCTGTTCGTCGAGGTAGGCGAAGTTGTACGCGGACGCCTCGCGGGCGCCGCTTGCAGTGCAAAGATTCATCAGCGGTTCTCCTCTGCCGGCGCCTGGCGACGCAGCTTGCGGATCAGTTCCAGTTCGGCCTGGAAGTCGACGTAGTGCGGAAGCTTGAGGTGCGAGACGAAACCGGCGGCCTCGACGTTGTCGCAGTGCATCAGCACGAATTCCTCCTCCTGCGCCGGACCCTGCACCTCCTCGCCGTACTCGGCGGTGCGCAGGGCACGGTCGACCAGCGCCATGCCCATGGCCTTGCGCTCGGCGTAGCCGAAGGCCAGGCCATAGCCACGGGTGAACTGCGCCTGCTCGGCGCTCTCACCAACGAACTGGTTGACCATCTCGCACTCGGTCACTTCGATGTCGCCCAGCGGCACGGCAAAGCCCAGTTCCCCCGGCGTCATCCACACCTCGATGTCACCGATGCGGATCTCCCCGGCGAAGGGGTGGTTGCGCCCGTAGCCGCGCTGGGTGGAATAACCCAGCGCCAGGAGGAAGCCTTCGTCACCACGGGCCAACGCCTGCAGACGTTCGGCACGGCTGAAGGGAACGCCAGCGGCTCGCGGGTGATGTCCGGCACCGGCGCGCCGTCGTCCTGCTCGCGCGCCATCAGCCCTTCATCGGCCAGAAAATCCAGCACCCTTGGGCAGGCTTTGGGCTCTTCGTCGACAGTGGGTTGCGGCGCCGCATACTCGCCCTCGGCCAGCAGCGCGAAGTCCAGCAGGCGATGGGTGTAGTCGAAGGTCGGGCCGAGCAGTTGGCCGCCCGGCAGGTCCTTGAAGGTGGCGGAGATACGCCGCTGCAGTTGCATCTGCGTGGTGTTGAGCGGCTCGCTGGCGCCGAAGCGCGGCAAGGTGGTGCGATAGGCACGCAAGAGGAAGATGGCTTCCATCAGGTCACCAGCGGCCTGTTTGATGGCCAGCGCAGCCAGTTCCTCGTCGTACAGCGAGCCTTCACTCATGATGCGGGCTACAGCCAACGGCAGTTGCTGGCGAATCTGCTCCACCTGCAGCTCGGCGACGCTGCAGTCGCCACGACGGCGACTGGCCAGGAGCTGATGAGCATTGTCGATGGCACGCTCGCCACCTTTGACGGCGACATACATCAGGCGGCCTCCTCGGTTTCGATCAGCACATGGGTGCTACGCGGCAGGCCGATAACCTCGACGCCGGCAGCGAAGAAGCAGTCCAGCCCACGCGGGAATGCGGTACGGGCCTGGCGCTGCGGCCAGAAGCACGCCGGCAGCTGCAGGCTGACGCTGCGCACATCCTTGATGCCCGGCCCGCGCCAGCGCTGGGCGGAGCCCGCATGCAGGTCATCGAGCTGGATCAGCAGGGTGCAGGACTGGTCGGGGTAGCGTTCGCTGCCGTTGTCGAAGTCGGACAGATCGACCAGCTCGCTCTCGTCGAGCAGGGCGAACAGGGCAATCTCGCGGTCTTCGACGATCGGGCAGCCGCAGTGAAAGGCCAGGTTGGCGCGAATCAGCGGCGTATCGAAACGCGGCGCCAGCCACAGCGGCGTGTCACTGTCGAGAAAGGCCAGGCACAGGCCATAGGTTGCCGGCGCCAGGTCGCCGAGTGGATGGGCACGTTCCATGGCGCGCGGCAGTCCCGGTTCGGCCAGGGCATTGAGCGCGGCGCGAAAACTGACCTGGGCATCGAGCACCGGGTCATCGAAAGCCGGTTGCAGCCAGTGCGAGCTGTGCGGCGTGTTCATCAATCCTCTCCTCTGACCAGGGTGAAGAACTCCACCTGGGTGGTGGCGGTGCGGGCGGCCCGGGCCAGGCGCTGCTCGCGCTGCTGGCGGGCCAGGGGTTCGATCAGGTCTTCCAGCCAGCGCGCCTGGTCGCCGCCTTGCAGGTGGGCGTCGGCCAGGGCCGCCAGCTCGGCGCGGCGTTTGTCGCGGCCGGCCAGGTAGCTGTAGCCGGTGCGGCCGTCGGCCAGGCGTACCACGCAGCGGGTCACGGTCATCTCGCCCAGGTTGAAGGCGCTGCCGGTGCCGCCCATGCGCCCGCGCACCAGGGTCATGCCCACCTCTGGCGCGCGGATCAGTTGGTAGGCGCTGTCCTTGAGTGCCGCTTCATGGGCGTCGAGGGCACTGCCGGCGCGGGCCAGCACGCCCATCCAGCGCTGACGCGCGGCGATGTTCGGTTCAAAGTCGTTCATGCGGGGCTCCATCAGGTGGCAACCTGGTACTGGAAGCGATCGGCGCGGCTGCTGGACTGCGCCAGCTCCACGGCACGACCGGCGGGATCACGGGACAGGGTGAGCACGCTGAGCAGCGGCGCATGCCGTGGCATCAGCAGGTGCACGGCCTCCTCGCGGCTGGGCAGGCGCGCACCGATCAGGCTGAAGGTGCGTACCAGCGGCAGGTCGCGTTCGGCCAGGTACTGACGCAACGAACCACCCTGGTAGTCCGCCAGCAGCGGCGCCAGGCTGGCGCAGAAACGGTGGCGGATCAGGCTCAGCGGCTGACCATCGAGCAGGCGCAGGGTGGCCAGTTCGAGCAGCTCGCTGCCATCGGGCAGTTGCAGGTGGCGGCATTCCTCGCTGCTGCCACTGCGCCGCAAGCGCTCGATCAACTGCGCTTCGACGCGGTGACCAAGCGCCGACAGCGACTGACTGAAGGCACTGCCCGCCTCCACCGGATACACCAGCGGCTTGGCCAGCACCTGAGTGCCCTTGCCCTGACGGCGCAGCAGGCGGCCTTCAAGCACCAGCTCGTCGACCGCGCGACGCAGGGTGTGGCGATTGACGGAGAAGCGCGCAGCCAGTTGCATCTCGCCTGGCAGGTAATCGCCCGGGTTCATGCGCTGCACATCTTCGCGCAGCACGGCAGCCAGTTCGCGGTACAGCGGCTCGCTTTGTCTAGACAAGTTCATCGTTTGCAAAGGGCGCACACAGGCGCCCTTCCTCTCCTTCAGATAAAGAGCTTGCGCAGGCGCTGGGACAGGATGTCGATGGCACTCACCACCAGAATGATCACGATCAGCAGCGCGCAGGTCTGGCCGAACTGGAAGCCGCGAATGGCCTCCCAGAGGATCACGCCGACGCCGCCGGCACCGACCATGCCGACCACCGTGGCCGAGCGCACGTTGGACTCGAAGCGGTACAGCGAGTAGGAAATCCACAGTGGCAGGACCTGCGGGATGACGCCGAAGATCACCTCCTGCAGCGCACTGGAGCCAGTGGCGCGCACGCCTTCCACCGGGCCCGGGTTGATGGCCTCGACCGCCTCGGCGAAGAGCTTGGCCAGCACCCCGGTGGTGCTGATGAACAGCGCCAGCACGCCAGCGAACGGGCCAAGGCCGACCGCGACGACGAAGAGCATGGCGAAGACCATCTCGTTGATCGAACGGCAGGCATCCATCACCCGGCGCACAGGCTGGTAGACCCACCAGGGCACGATGTTCTCGGAGCAGAGGATGCCCAGCGGAATGGCGCAGACGATGGCCAGTACGGTGCCCCAGAGGGCGATCTGTACGGTGACCACCATCTCCTTGAGGTAGTGCTGCCAGTTGCTGAAGTCCGGCGGGAAGAAATCGGCGGCGAAGGTGGCCATGTTGCCGGCATCGCGCACCAGCGCCAGCGGGTTCATCTCCGCGCCCTGCCAGGACCAGGCGAGCACGGCAAGGAACAGGCCCCAGCCAATCAGTTGCGGCCAGCTACGCTTGCCGTCGGTGACCGGGGTGGCGGTGGTCAGTGTGGTCATGGGTCATTCTCGATACTGTGGGAGGCGCTTTAGCGGCGAGCCTTTCGAGAGCCGCCCCGCTCTTGCGGGGCGGCTGCGAGGCTCAGCCGGCGCTGGCGCCGTTTTGCTGCTCGAGCTCGGCCATGCGCTGCTGCAGCTTGGCCAGTTCGGCATCAAGCTCCTTGAGCTGAGCCTGCTTGTCGGCGTCCTTGAGCCCGGTGTTGTTGGCTACGTCGGTGCGCTTCTTGAACAGTTCGAGCTGACGGATCGGCAGCAGCTGGTCGTTGTCCGACGCCTTGAACTGACCCCATTGCAGGCCGGCGAGCACCTTCTTCTCCTCCGGCTTGGCGCCGTAGGTCATGAAGAAATTACGCAGCTTGTCGCGGGTTTCCTGGGGCAGGTTCTTGCGCCAGACGATGGGGTCGGACGGGATCAGCGGCGACTGCCAGATGACCTTGAGCTGGGCGGCCTTGTCCGGCGCGGTCACTTCCAGGCGCTCCATCCCTTCGCTGTTGAAGGTGCCGACATCGACCTGCTTGTTGGCGACCGACAGGGCATTGACCTCATGGCTGCCATTGAGCGAGCGCTTGAAGATCTTGCCGGCATCGACGTTGTTCTTGGCGAACACGTAATAGCCCGGTACCAGGTAACCAGAGGTGGAGTTGGGGTCACCGTTGGCGAAGGTCAGATTCGAGGCATTCTTGAGCATGTCCTCGACCGAGTTGAGCGGGCTGTCCTTGTGGGCGACCAGCAGGCTGTAGTACCCCTGGGCGCCATTGGCCGCGACGGTCTGGGCGAAGATCTCACCACCGGCACGGTCCACCGCTTCCATGGCCGACTTGTTGCCGTACCAGGCCACGTCGACCTTGTCGAAGCGCATGCCCTGGATGATCCCGGCGTAGTCCGGGGCGAAGAAAGCGTTGATCTTCAAACCGGTCTGCTTGCTCATGTCGGCCAGGAAGGGATCCCACATGGTCTTGAGGTTCTGCGAGGACTCGGTGGAAATGATGCCGAAATTGAGTTCCTCGGCAGCCTGGGCCGAGCCCAGCAGGGAACCGGTGACGAGCGCGGAGGCAGCCAGCACCTGGCCGATACGTTTGAACATGGAGCACACTCCTGTTGCTGATTGGCGTTGGTATTTCGAATGAGAGAACTGAGCTCAGGCCTTGGCCAGTGTCAGCGGACGCTCCATGGCGCGGGGGCGCTGCCCTTGCGGCAGCAACAGGCTGATATCGAGATCGCCACCGTAGAGGTCGTTGAGGAACGTGGGATTGAAGCCTTCGGTGGGGCCATCGAAATGGATGCGCCCACCCTTGAGTGCCACGGCACGCTGGCAATAGCGCACCGCGTAATCGACTTGATGCAGGGTCACCACCACCGTCTTGCCGTCGCGGCGGTTGATATCGGCGAGAATCTCCATCACCTTGCGCGCCGACTCCGGATCGAGCGAAGCGATGGGCTCATCGGCGAGAATCACCTCGGCCTGCTGGCACAGTGCACGGGCAATGGCCACGCGCTGCTGCTGGCCACCGGAAAGGGTCGAGGCACGCTGCCCAGCGAACTCTGCCAGCCCCACCCGCTCCAGCGCCTGCAACGCACGCTGCTTCTCTTCGGGGTTGAACAGACCAAGGCTGCCGCGCCAGCGCGGCATACGGCCAAGGCCACCGAGCAGTACGTTCTGCAGCACGCTGAGGCGCCCGACCAGATTGAACTGCTGGAAGATGTAGCCGATCTCGGCGCGCTGACGACGCACACCACCATCAAGCCGCCCGTCGGCTTGCACCTGGCGCCCAAGCACCTCGATGCTGCCGGCATCACCGCGAGCCAGGCCGGCCAGATGCCGCAACAGCGTGGATTTTCCCGAGCCAGATGCCCCGATCAGCGCTACCATCTCGCCCGGCTGCACCGACAGGGCCAGATCGAAAAGCGCCTGCTTGCGGCCGAAGCTTTTATTCAGACGGTCGACTCGAATCGCTGCGCTCATGTGCTGGCCCTCTACTATCATTGATGAACAGAGGGCGCTTCGGCTGCCTTCTGGTGTAGACCAAGGTAGGCAGATCCTGTGTCAGAGCTGTGAAGCAGTCGTTACGTTTAGGTGACCATCGCTTGAATCTTTTGCACGCCAAGGCGTCGAACGGGAGGACTAAATGCTGAATAGTGCGCATTTCTGACAGCCGGTGCTGGCATAAAGCCTGTACCTGAAGCACAATGTGACACGTATTTGGCGTCAAGGAACTGTTCAGATGACCTCATGGTCATAATGACGCAGAACGCGATACCGGTTGAACGGCTAGTGCGAAAGACGGTCAAACCGGTGACAATCTCGACACTGACTACCAGTATCGCTCCCTGAACTAACCGGTAATGTATGCGCCCTATGAAACAGGCTATTTATTCCA
>Ga0070754_10000367_pt1 | contig 43461 bp, 40 predicted proteins | sample VirMetDEL_Sep_01_FD_75181 | JGI IMG/M metagenome (GOLD analysis project Ga0070754, IMG submission 75181) | Aqueous microbial communities from the Delaware River and Bay under freshwater to marine salinity gradient to study organic matter... | ecosystem: Environmental > Aquatic > Marine >...
AGTGTTCGGCGAGGGCGCGCAGGACGCGCTTGGGTTCGATCATGGGAATGGCCGGCTGGTTGGCGATTAAAAGTCGCGATTGTACTGCATCAGGCGCGGGATTTATCCACAGCCGGTCAGTGCACAGTGGGCGATTGTTACCGAACAGCGGTAGAATCCCCGCTCTTTACTTATCCACAAGTGGCCGAGCTGTGCTTATCGAGTCCCGACGTCGCGCTTACTTGACCGCCATGCAGGTGGTCAACTGGCTGCCCCGCACCGAACTGCCGTTCGCCGCCCCGTCGCGGTCCGAGCTGTTAGCGGCGCTTGAGCCCTATGAGGCGTTCGAGGTTTCGGGGGAGGAGGCGGCTGCACCGGTGGCTGTGGTCAAACCCGTACTGGAAGCTCGTCCTGCGGTTGAACGCGTCAAGGTCGAGGTGCCGCGCCCGGGGCCAATGGCCAAGCCCGTGGTGGCCGAAGCGGCTGCGCCGGTTGCCAAGGCCCCCGTGGTGCCGCCGCCACGTTTTGCCCTGCAGTTATTGCGGGCCGGGCGTTGCCTGCTATTGGTGGAGTTACCCACCGGCGAGCGCTTCCAGACCCGCGACCCCGCCTACATGCTGCTCAAGGACATGCTGCGCGCCGCCGGCCTGCCCGACAGCCCGCAAATCGTCGGCGACCCGGTCCGTTGGCCGCTGCTGGTACGCGGCACCATGGACCAGGGCCCGGAAGCGGCGCGGGATTTCGTGCAAGGCTTCGTCTCGGCACGCCTGGAGGACGAACCCTGCGTGTGCCTGTGGCTGATCGGCCTGCCCGCCGTACGATTTGCCGGTGAAGCGAACGCAGAAGCCTGGTACCGCGAACTGCAGGTCGAGGGCCTGGGTTCTGTATGGGCCCTGCCGGGCCTGGAATTATTAATGGAAGAGCCACAGCGTAAGGCTGATGTCTGGCAAGCCATGCGCCGGCTGATGGCGCGCTGGAAAACAACCGATGAGTGAGGCTTTATCCTTCCGCCCGATGACCGAGGCCGACCTCGACGCCGTGCTGAAAATCGAATACGCGGCGTTCAGCCATCCCTGGACCCGCGGGATCTTTCTCGACGGCCTGGGCAAGTACCAGATCTGGCTGATGTTCGAAGGCGAGCAGCAGGTAGGTCACGGCGTGGTACAGATCATCCTCGATGAAGCGCATTTGCTGAACATCACCGTCAAGCCGGAAAACCAGGGCCGTGGCCTGGGCCTGGCACTGCTGGAACACCTGATGTCCCGCGCCTATGCCGCCAACGCGCGGGAATGCTTCCTGGAAGTGCGCGACAGCAATACCGGCGCGTTCCGCCTGTATGAGCGCTATGGCTTCAACGAGATTGGGCGTCGTCGGGACTACTACCCGGCCGTCGGCGGGCGTGAGGATGCAGTCGTGATGGCCTGCACCCTGGTCGATTAAACACACAAGCCAAGGTGGCAGGGGGCAGGTCGCCCCTCCCACATTTGGATTTACGCAGTGTCAGCGGTTTCCGTCCACCGGGTCCAGATCAGCCAGTTCCGCTTCATCCAGGCCATTGCTGCCGCCAATGTCATCTTCATCGACAATGCTCAGGTCAAAATCCGCCGGGTTGTCTTCGCCCGCCTCCCGAGCATCCCGCGCACCGTCTTCATGGATCAGGGTTTCCGGGCTCATGTCATCATCGGTCGACTCATGATCCGCCGTTGAAGCCCCGGTCATTCCGGCCTCGCGCACCCGTTCGTCGGGCATCAGCTGTTCTCGCTCGCCACGGGGGATCTCATTGCCAATCTCCGCCGTCGGTTCTTCCTCGTCAAAATCCAGCTCGCGCATCGAGCCCATGCGGTCTTCGTTGTCGTCAATCGGTTCGGGCTGTGCAGCGCCGTAGGGACGTCGTGATTCAGTCATGGCCAATCCTCATACTGTGGGGCTTATAGTGTGTGGACAGGCATGGCCCCCCAAGATTCAAGTAATTGCCCGCCGGCTATCTTTATGATCGGCGTGACCCGGACGGGCGGTCGTCTGTCAAAGCTGCGCATCATTCCTGAGGCTTTCCCTGATGAACGAACTACAAGACCTGCTTGATAACAACGAACGCTGGGCGGATGCGATCAAACAGGAAGATCCCGAATTCTTCGCCAAGCTCGCCCGCCAGCAGACCCCTGAATACCTGTGGATCGGTTGTTCCGATGCGCGGGTACCGGCCAACGAGATCGTCGGCATGCTGCCCGGTGATCTGTTCGTACACCGCAACGTGGCCAACGTGGTGCTGCATACAGACCTCAATTGCCTGTCGGTGATCCAGTACGCGGTCGATGTGCTCAAGGTCAAACATATCCTTGTCACCGGCCACTATGGCTGCGGCGGCGTGCGCGCCTCGATGCAGGACCGCCAGTTCGGCCTGATCGACGGCTGGCTGCGCACCATCCGCGATCTCTACTACGAAAACCGTGACGTGCTGGCCCAACTGCCGACCGAAGAGGAGCGTGTGGACCGCATGTGCGAGCTGAACGTGATCCAGCAGGTGGCCAACGTCGGCCACACCAGCATTGTGCAAAATGCCTGGCACCGTGGGCAGAGCCTGTCGATCCACGGTTGCATCTACGGCATCAAGGACGGCCGTTGGAAGAGCTTGAACACCACCATCAGTGGCTTCGAGCAACTGCCGCCGCAGTATCGCCTGCGTCCGCTGGGCGAAGCCTAAGGCCGTTTGCGTTCGCGCCAATGGGTCATGAACGCCTGGCCCTCGGCGTTCAAACACTCTGTGCTGCCGGTGATCCAGCCCCGGCAGTTCAGCTCGCCGCATTGGCAGGCGAACTGTCGGAACAAGGTGTCCTCGGTACTGGCGTAGTCCAGGGTCAGCGGGGCGCCGGCGGGGATGGGCTGTACGGTCCAGAGTTCCAGGTAAGTGGTGTCGAAAAACACATTCGGGTTGCAGGAGTGTCGCAGCAGGCCGCAGAACCAGCTGTCATACAGGTGGATGCGGGCCGACAGCTGCAGCGTACGTGGGCGTCGCTCGTTCACGGCGTAACCGGACACCCGGGCAATGCGCACGCGGCCGTCAAAATCCACGCGAGCCCTGACGCCGCCGCCGTCGCGCTCAACCTTAAAGTGCTTGGCCGAAGGGTAGCCCTGTTCAACGAGCAGTGTCTTGAACGGGTACAAACCATCACCCACAACGGTTTTAGCCTGGTCCATGGCTTGAGTTTTCATAACTCTCCTTGGTTAGGCTGCATCGACCTGCGGGTGGTGGCTGACTACCAGTCTTGCAGCGGATGGGCCCGGCTCAAGACTCGCTGAACGTGGAGCCGATTTCTACTGTCAACTTTGACAGTAGAAGTCGGATTTTTTTGCTGTCTACAGCGCAGGCGCCGTGATGCTGGGGGCGGGTGCTGCGTTTTTCAGCTGCTTGAGCTGCGTCTTGATCGAAGGCGTGGCGCATTTGGCGTTCGCCTGTTCCGGGGTCAGGTTGCGCACCGAGGTGTAGAACAATTCGCAGGTCTGTTCTTTGCGCGTGACCTGCCAGGTGTTCATGCAGGCCTTGAGCAGTACATTCGGATCGCTCGCGGGCTTCTGGCCCATTCCGGCCTGCCAGCAGGCGGCGCTCAAGTCCTGGCCCATCACTTTCAAGCCGGCTTCGTCGGCTTTCTGCTCGTTACCGTCATAGGTGTCCGGGCTGGCCGCGTACCAGATGTAGCTGGGGTGGTTGGCGCCCAGCACCGAGACGGTCCTGCCCGCGGCAGGGCTGATCTGCGCCAGGCCCAGCACACCCACGGTCTGCCCGTATTGCTGCTTGATCCAACTGCGCACCGGCGCGCCGAACGCGACCATTGGCAGCGAGCCGTTGGGGTGCAGGCTCAGTTCGCTGACCATGCGGGTCTGGTAGTCGGTGAAGTAGCCGTAGACGTTCTCCAGGTCCTTGCCCGCATTGGAAGGGGCGGCGATGGGGGCGATATCGATGATGGTCTGGTAGGCCGGGGTTTCGGTGGCCGGCACGCCGTTATCGGTGAGCAGGCTGGCCCAGCGGTCGGTGGTGGCCGACTCCAGGTAATCCTGGGCCTGGGTCAGCGAATAATCCGGCGGGAAATGCAGCAACTCGATGCTCTTGCGGTTTTCCAGGGCCATGCCCAGTGGCAGGAACAGGTACCAGTTGTACGCCCACTTGCCGTCGCTGTTGAGTCTGCTCGCGCCCTGGTAGGCCAGGTCAGCGGTATTGAGCAGCGCGGTCAGGGGCTGGCCGTAACTGTCGGGTACACCGCTGAAGGTCGCGGCGAGCTGCCCTTCATGGTTCTTGACGCTGACCTTGGCTCGGCTGTAGCCATCGCGCTGCAGGCTTTGGTTCAGGTAGTGCTCGGCGGTCTGCTCCAGCGTCCATGGCCGAAAGCAGATCACATTGCAGTTATTGGGGTAAGCGAACAACTGGGTCACCCGTTGAGTGCTGACCAACGGTACTTCGATGTCGGCGTGTACGACCGCACTGGCCATCAGTGCGGCCAGGGTGAAGGACAACCTGGTCGGTTTGAACATACTTGATTCCTTGTCAGCGAAAGCCCGTCTGCGCGGGGTGAAAGCCCACCTCCTCACAGTAGCGGTTGGCCAGGAAAACCGCGTGCTAAATCGCCAGGCATGTCGCTATTGGATAAGCGTCCTACACGCTGAACTGCAACGCGTTGCTCAAATCCCCCATGGGTTTCTGACCCCGGGCAATCATGGCGTCATCGCGTTGCTTGAGCCCGTCCAGGGTCTCCAGCTGGAAGACCCGCGTAATCAAGCGCAGGATCGACGCGGTGTCGTACACCGTATGGTCCACGGTGCCTTTGCGCGCGAAGGGCGAGACCACCAGCGCCGGAACTCGTGTGCCTGGGCCCCAGCGATCGCCTTTGGGCGGGGCGACGTGGTCCCACCAGCCGCCGTTTTCATCGACGGTCACCACCACCACCATGTTTTTCCATTGCGGGCTTTCCTGCAGCACCTTCAAGGCGCGGACGATGTGGCGGTCGCCCGACGCCACGTCAGCGTAACCGGCGTGCATATTCAGGTTGCCCTGGGGCTTGTAGAAACTCACCGCCGGCAGCTTGCCGGCCTGGGCATCGGCGAAGAATTTATTGGTGCTCGCCTCATCGCCCAAACCGCCATCGCGCAGGCGCTTGTCACGCTCGGCACGGTTCTCGGGGCCCTGCTGCTTGAAATAGTTGAACGGCTGGTGGTGGTACTGGAAGTTGGGGATCTTCGGAATGCCGCCCGAATCCTTGAACTGGTCCAGCGTCGCCTGCCACGCCCCGGCGTACCACGCCCAGTCGACGTTCTTTTTCGACAACTTGTCGCCGATATGTTCGTGGGTTTGCGGCACCAGCACGTTGGGCAGGTCGGCTTTTGCGTAGTCCGGGTTTTCCGGGTCACGAATCCAGGTCGGCCAATACGGCGGCGCCAGGGTGTTCACGCCGTAGCCGTCCGGGGTCAGCGCGCTGGGGCCGAACTGTGGCGGGCCGGTCATGGCGCTCGCCGGGGATTTATCCAGCGGTTTGAGACGCGGGTCGGTGGGGTCATCGCTTTGCAGCGTGGCGATCTGCGCCTTGGCCACCGACTGCGCGGCATTCGGGTAGAACGGCGCGGTGGCGCTGATCAGGTATTGATGGTTGAGGAACGAGCCACCAAACGCGCCCTGGAAGAAGTTATCGCAGAGCACAAACTCCTTGGCGACATCCCACAGGCGCAGGGAATAACGGCTCTGGGCGTAATGGCCCATGACCAGGCCGCCGGCGTCGGCCCAGGCGACGAAACCGTCGTTCTTGCCGCCGTTGATCTGCATCTGGTTCTGGTAGAACACGTGCCACAAGTCGCGGGTGACCAGGCTCAACGGCAGGTCTTCGGCGTTCGGGCCCTTGAGGGCGAACGGGGCGTTGGGCAGGTTTTCCTGGAATTGCACTTCGCTGGGGTAAGTCACCCCGTCCACGCTTTGCGGGCCCACTTGCAGCACACCGCCCCAGGCCGGGGGCAGGGTGGTCAACAGGCTGCCGTCGCGGTCGCGTTGCTGTGTGTCGGCGGCGGAAAGCGCCGACAGCGGTTTCTCAACGCCTGGGAAGTCCGCAAACAGATTGTTGAAGCTGCGGTTCTCGGCATAGATCACCACCACGGTCTTCACCTGGTCGTGCAAGGCCTTGTCCAGCTCCTGGGGCGTGAGTGGCCGCGCCACCGGCTTGCCCGGCGCCTCACCGCCATTGCCGCAGGCACTCAAGGTCGCGCCAACCCCCAACACCGCCGCGCCCCCCAGGAAGCGCCGACGGCCGGTGTCTACCGGCGGTTGGGCCATGGCATCAGGGGAAGGGCGGTCTTCGTGATCATCACTCATTGCGGGGAGTCCTTGCTGGCGAGATGTTGCAAGATATTTCGCAGGACGGTAGCAATGCAATGTGACGGAATTAAGGCAGCTGCAAGCTATGAGCCTCAAGCTTCAAGCTTCACGCTTCACGCTTCACGCTTCACGCTTCACGCTTGAGGCTTGAGGCTTGAGGCTTGAGGCTTGCAACTGATCCTACGGCATGACGGGCGACAAATACTTCAATGTCGTCCCCAGCGCCCACAGCAGGAACAGCACCAACGGTGTGTGCACCAGCAGCTGCACAAACGAAAACCCGATCAAATCCCGCGCCTTCAACCCCAGCACTCCCAGCAACGGCAGCATGTAGAACGGGTTGATCAGGTTCGGCAGCGCCTCGGCCGCGTTGTAGATCTGCACCGCCCAGCCCAGGTGGTATTGCAGGTCATTGGCCACTTGCATCACATAAGGCGCTTCGATGATCCACTTGCCGCCGCCAGACGGGATAAAGAAGCCCAGCACCGCCGAGTACACGCCCATCAGCAGTGCATACGTGTCGTGGGAGGCGATGGACGTGAAGAAGGTCGAGATATGGTGCGCCAGGGTCTGGCCGTCGCCGCCCTTGACCACGGTCATCAGCGCCGCAATCGAGCCGTACAGCGGGAACTGGATCAACACGCCGGTGGTGGTCGGCACTGCACGGGCCACCGCATCGAGGAAACTGCGCGGGCGCCAGTGGAGCAGGGCACCGACCATGATGAACAGGAAGTTGTAGGTATTCAGCCCCGAAATCGCGCTGATCGCCGGCTTGGTCGAGAACTCATGGAACAACCAGCCCGCCGCCAGCAATGCCAGCAGAATGGTCAGCAACGGGCTGTGTTCCAACCATTCGCCGGGACGGCCCGGTGGTTGCAGCTTGGGCAGGTTGAAGGCCGGGTCGACGCCACAGGCCTTGGCGTCACGGGCGCTGTTGGGGCCGGGCGCGGTGGCGTAGGCGATGATCAGCGACACCACGATCAGTGCCAGCAACAGCACACCGGATTGCCACAGGAAGATGGTGTCGGTAAACGGGATCACCCCGGTGATCGACAGGATCGACGGCGGCAAGCTGGCCGGGTTGGCCTGCAATTGTGCGGCTGACGACGACAGCCCCAGCGCCCACACCGCGCCCAACCCAAGATAGGCCGCCGCACCTGCAGCACGGTAGTCCATGCGCAAATCCGTACGGCGGGCCAGCGCACGCACCAGCAAGCCACCGAACACCAGGGACAGGCCCCAGTTGAGCAATGACGCCACCATAGAGATCAACGCGACCCACGCCACGGCGGAGCGGCCGTTCTTCGGGATGCGTGCCAGGCGGTCGATCAGCTTGACCGCCGGTGGCGAGCTGGCGACCACGTAGCCACCGATCACCACGAAGGCCATCTGCATGGTGAACGGGATCAGGCTCCAGAACCCGTCGCCAAAGGCCTTGGCGGCTTCGGTCGGCGCGGCGCCCATGCCCAGGGTTGCCACGGCGACGATGATCACGGCGAGGGCGGCGAACACCCAGGAGTCCGGAAACCAGCGCTCGGCAAAGTTCGAGCAGCGCAGGGCAAAGCGGGCATAGCGGCTTTCTTCGATAGCATCGGCCACGAGTCTTTCCTCTTGTAGTTATTATGGTGTCGGCAATTTTTCGGCATGTTCCTCCACGGCCATTGATATGGGAATGCAGTTATCTTCATCGATCCATGAGGAAAACAAATATATCTGCCGCGATTGCCATCAACCGGCTCAGCTCATAACCTGCACGCCATTTTGTTTGTCTGCCGAGCCTCAACATGACTGCCACCTCTGTGCCACAGGCGCAGCGTTTTTCCCGCTCCGACTACAAAACCCTGGGCCTGGCCGCCCTGGGTGGCGCCTTGGAAATCTACGACTTCATTATCTTCGTGTTCTTTGCGCTGACCCTCAGCCAACTGTTCTTCCCGCCGGAAATGCCCGAGTGGCTGCGCCTGCTGCAAAGCTTCGGCATCTTCGTCACCGGTTACCTGGCGCGCCCGTTGGGCGGCATCCTGATGGCGCACTTCGCCGATCACCTGGGGCGCAAGCGTGTGTTCAGCCTGAGCATCCTGATGATGGCGTTGCCGTGCCTGCTGATCGGGATCATGCCCACCTACGCACAGATCGGCTACTTCGCACCGCTGATCCTGCTGGTGCTGCGCGTGCTGCAAGGTGCGGCGGTGGGCGGTGAAGTACCCAGCGCCTGGACCTTCGTCGCCGAACACGCACCGCGCAACCATCGTGGCTATGCCCTGGGCTTCCTGCAAGCCGGCCTGACCTTCGGCTACCTGCTCGGCGCCCTCACCGCCACGCTGCTGGCGCAGGTCTTCACCCCGGCCGAAATCCTCGACTACGCCTGGCGCTTCCCCTTCCTGCTCGGCGGTGTGTTCGGCGTGATCGGCGTGTGGCTGCGGCGCTGGCTCAGCGAAACCCCGGTCTTCCTCGAAATGCAGGCCCGCCGCCAGGCCGCTGCCGAGCTGCCGCTGCGCACCGTACTGCGTGACCATCGCGCCGTACTGTTGCCGGCGATGATCCTCACCTGCGTGCTCACCTCCGCCGTAGTGGTATTGGTGGTCATCACCCCGACCATGATGCAGAAAACCTTCGGCATGAGCCCCAGCCACACCTTTGCCTTGAGCGCCCTGGGCATCGTCTTCCTGAATATCGGCTGCGTCCTCGCCGGCCTGCTGGTGGACCGTATCGGTGCCTGGCGCGCGGTGCTGGTCTACAGCCTGCTGCTGCCGGTGGGTATTTTCCTGCTGTACGCAAGCCTGATCAGCGGCGGCATCTGGCTTGGCGCGGCGTACGCGCTGGCGGGCTTGAGTTGCGGGGTGGTGGGTGCGGTGCCGTCGGTGATGGTCGGCCTGTTTCCGGCGCAGGTGCGGGTGTCGGGCATTTCCTTCACCTACAACATCGCTTACGCACTGTGGGCAAGTACCACGCCGCTGATGCTGATCGCGCTGATGCCGACCAGCCCGTGGATTTGCGTGGGGTATTGCGTGGTGATGGGCGCGGTTGGGGTGGGGTGTGTGACGCTGTTTGGCAAGCGCCACACCTTGGCGGCCTGAAGATCAGGTCAAGAAGTGCCACAGCACCAGCGTACCGACCAACCCGACCACCGAAACAATCGTCTGCAACACCGACCACACCCAAATCGTCTGTTTCAGCTGCAAGCCAAAGTACTCGCGCACCATCCAGAACCCCGCATCATTGACGTGGCAGAAGAACACCGAACCTGCGCCGATCGCCAGCGCCACCAGTGAGCTTTGCGTCGCCGCCAACCCGGCCATCATCGGTGCGAGGATGCCGGCGGTCGTGGTGGTGGCGACCGTGGCCGAGCCGGTGGCCTGGCGCAGCGCCACGGCGATCAACCAGGCCAGCAGCAGGTACGGCATGTGCGCGCCTTCGGCGACTTTGCTGATGGTCTGGCTGACGCCGGCATCCAGCAAGGTTTGCTTGAGGCCGCCGCCGGCGCCGATGGTCAGCAGCAACACGGCGATGGGGGCAAGGGCCTTGCGCAGGGTGTTGCCGACCTCAGCGCGCGGCATCCCGGCGGCCCAGCCCAGGCAGATCACGGCGGCGATCACCGCCAGGCCCAGGGCGATCAGCGGTTCGCCGAGGAATTTCAGGGTCAGGCCCACGCTGCTTTCCGCTGGCAGCGCGACTTTGGCCAGGGTGCTGCCGAGCATCAGAATCACCGGTAACAGAATGATCAGCAATGACACGCCAAAGCTCGGCTGGCGCGGGGCCTTGGGCGGGGCGCTGAACAGCGCGCCGATGTCGGCCGGCTCATCCACATGCAGGCGTTTGGACAGCCAGTTGCCATAGAGCGGCCCGGCGAGGATCACCGCCGGCACCGCCAGGCAAAAGCCCAGCAACATGGTCAGGCCCAGGTCGGCGTGCAACGCGCCCACCGCAATCAGCGGCCCCGGGTGCGGTGGCATCAAGGCGTGCAAGGTGGTCATGCCCGCCAGCGCCGGGATGGCGATTTTCAACAGCGGCTGGTTCGAACGTTTGGCCATCACAAAGATGATTGGCACCATCATCACCAGGCCTACTTCGAAGAACAGCGGCAGGCCGATCACCATCGCCACCAGCGCCATCACCCATGGCAACGACTTGCCCTTGCCCAGCCCGAGCAGGGTGGTGGCGATGCGGTCGGCCGCGCCGGATTCCGCCATCAGCGCACCCAGCATCGAGCCCAGGGCAATGATGATCCCGGCCTCACCGAGGATCGCCCCGGCGCCCTTGCTGAAGGCCTTGGCCACCTCTTCCGCTGGCAGCCCGGCGCCGACCCCGGCGATAAAGGTGCCGATCAGGATCGACAGGAACGGCGGCAACTTGGTCGCGCTGATCAGCACGATGATGCTGGCGATGGCCAGCAGTACGCAGAGCATGAGACGGGTGTCGTGAACCATCCACGCGGCAGTCGATAACGCCAAGGCGGGACTCCTTATCGAACAGGTTGGGAAAATTGTTTCTTTTTATTTCCTGCCCCAAAAGCATACCTGATAACGCCCGCCGTAGAGCCATTGCTGTCGGATTTGTAATCTTTGCTCCACCGCTCTGATAAGTCGCGAACGCTACATTCTCCCGGCTTTTACTTTATGGGCGTGGAACTCTCGTTATGGCAATTTCCGTTAGAAAGCTGGTGGGGGCGACGCTGTTGTGGGGCGCCGCCAGCATTGCCCAGGCACAAACCCTTACCCTCGACACCGCCCTGCAAACTGCCTTCGCCAACAATCCTGACCTGGCGGCTGCGCAATGGGACATCGAGATCGCCGCGGGCGGTCGCCAGCAGGCCGGGCTGATCCCCAATCCGGTGGCGTCCTGGGATGCCGAAGACACTCGTCGCGATACGCGCACCACCACCCTCAAGCTCAGCCAAACCCTGGAACTGGGCGGCAAGCGCGGTGCCCGCATTGACGTGGCGACGCGTGCCCAGGACGCCGCCGCACTGGCCTTGGAACAGCGCCGCAATACGTTGCGCGCCGAGGTGATCGAGGGCTATTACGGCGCCCTGCGCGCCCAGGAACGTCTCGACCTGGCCCAGCGTTCCCTGGCCTTGGCCGAGCGCGGGCTGGTGGTCGCCAACGGCCGCGTGACTGCCGGCAAATCCTCACCGGTGGAAGCCACGCGTGCCCAGGTGCAGTTGTCGGAGATTCGCCTCGAACTCAACCGCGCACACATGGGCCTCACCGACGCCTATCGTCGCCTGGCCGCCAGTACCGGCAGCGCGGCGACCGACTTCCAGGCCGTCGCCACGCCAAGCCACTCCACACCGCCGTTGCCGTCCGCCACGCACCTGTTGGCGCGCCTTGAACAGACCGCCGAACTGCGCCTGGCCGAACTGCAGATTGTGCAGAACGAAGCCAGCGTGGGCCTGGAAAAAGCCCAGCGTATTCCCGACCTGGATGTGTCCATTGGCAGTCAGTACGACGCCAGTGTGCGCGAGCGGGTGAACCTGGTCGGCGTGTCGATGCCGATTCCGTTGTTTAACCGCAACCAGGGCAACGTGCTCGCCGCCACGCGCCGTGCCGATCAGGCCCGCGACCTGCGCAACGCTGCCGAATTGCGCCTGCGTACCGAAACGCGCCAGGCCCTGGACCTGTGGCAAACCGCGAACAGCGAAGTGCGCGCATTCAACCAGCAGATTCTGCCCGCCGCCCAACGCGCGGTGGACAGCGCCACCCGCGGCTTCGAGATGGGCAAGTTCAACTTCCTCGACGTGCTCGACGCCCAGCGCACCCTGATCGCGGCGCGCACCCAATACCTTGCGGCCACCGCCCAGGCCACCGATGCCTGGCTGCGCATCGAACGGATTTACGGCGACCTCGCCCGGTTTTGATTTTTTCTGGAGTGCCTTATGAATAAACGACACGGCGTGGCGCTTGCCGTCGCCTTGGGCCTGATGCTGTCCGGCGTGGCCAACGCCGAGGAAGAAGAAGGCACCCTCGAGCTGACTGAACAACAAATCCAGGCCGCCGGCATCGAGCTCGCCGAGGCCCGACCCCGGTCGATCAGCACATTGCTTACGCTGCCAGGGGAGGTGCGTTTCGACGAAGACCGTACCTCGCATATCGTCCCCCGCGCGGCCGGTGTGGTGGAGTCGGTGAAGGTCAATCTTGGCCAGGCGGTGAAGAAGGGCGAGCTGCTCGCGGTGATCGCCAGCCAGCAGATTTCCGACCAGCGCAGTGAGCTGGCGGCCAGCGAGCGTCGGGTTGAACTGGCGCGTATCACCTTCCAGCGTGAACGCCAGTTGTGGCAGGACAAAATCTCCGCCGAGCAGGATTACCTGCTGGCGCGCCAAACCCTGCAAGAAGCCGAAATCGCGCTGAACAATGCCCGCCAAAAAATGACCGCGCTCAGCGGCAACACGGTATTGGCCGGCGGCAATCGTTACGAACTGCGTGCGCCGTTCGCGGGCGTGGTGGTGGAAAAGCACCTCGGTGTCGGCGAGGTGGTGAGCGAGACCAGTAACGCCTTCACGCTGTCTGACCTGTCCCAGGTGTGGGTCACCTTCGGCGTATTTCCCAAGGATTTGAACAAGGTCCGGCTCGGCAAACCGGTGAAAGTCAGCTCCACGGAAATGGGCACCGACGTGCTGGGCACCGTGGCCTATGTCGGCAATTTGCTCGGCGAGCAAACGCGCACCGCCACCGTGCGTGTGACGGTGCCCAACCCTGACGACGCCTGGCGCCCAGGGCTGTTTGTCACCGTGCAATTGGCCACCGACACCTACCAGGCCAAGGTCACCGTGCCGCACACGGCGATCCAGACCGTCGAGGAAAAACCTTCGGTATTCGTACGCACCCCAGACGGTTTTATCACCCGCCATCTCGAACTGGGCGCCAGTGAAAACGGCTACGTCGAAGTGCGCCAAGGCCTGGAGGCCGGTGCCCAGGTGGCCACCACCGGCAGCTTCATCCTCAAGTCCGAATTGGGTAAGGGCTCGGCCGAGCACGCCCATTGATCCTGCGAGTGATTTCTCATGTTTGAGCGCCTTATCCAATTCGCCATTGAGCAGCGCATCATCGTGCTGCTGGCGGTGCTGTTGATGGCCGGTGTCGGCATTGCCAGCTATCAGAAACTGCCCCTCGACGCGGTGCCCGACATCACCAATGTGCAGGTGCAGATCAACTCGGCGGCAGCCGGTTTTTCGCCGCTGGAAACCGAGCAGCGCATCACTTTTCCCATCGAAACCGCGATGGCCGGCTTGCCCGGCCTGCAGCAGACCCGCTCACTGTCGCGCTCCGGCTTGTCCCAGGTGACGGTGATCTTCAAGGACGGCACCGACCTGTTCTTCGCCCGCTAGTTGGTCAACGAGCGCCTGCAGGTGGCCCGCGAGCAATTGCCTGTGGGGATTGAAACGGCGATGGGGCCGATTTCCACCGGCCTCGGGGAGATTTTCCTGTGGACCGTGGAGGCTGAAGAGGGCGCCCGCAAGGACGACGGCACGCCCTACACGCCGACCGACCTGCGGGTGATCCAGGACTGGATCATCAAGCCGCAACTGCGCAACGTGCCCGGTGTGGCCGAGATCAACACCATCGGCGGCTTCGCCAAGGAATACCAGATCGCCCCCGACCCCAAGCGCCTGGCGGCCTACAACCTGACCTTGAACGATCTGGTCACGGCACTGGAGCGCAACAACGCCAACGTCGGCGCCGGGTACATCGAGCGCAGCGGCGAGCAATTGTTGATCCGCGCGCCGGGGCAGGTGGCGTCCATCGACGACATCGCCAATATCGTCATCACCACGTCCGATGGCACGCCGATCCGCGTGCGCAATGTCGCCCAGGTCGAGATCGGCCGTGAACTGCGGACCGGCGCCGCCACGGAAAACGGCCGTGAAGTGGTGCTGGGCACGGTGTTTATGTTGATCGGAGAAAACAGCCGCACGGTGTCCCAGGCGGTGGCTTCCAGGCTCGAACAAATCAACCGTTCGCTGCCCGAAGGCGTGGTGGCGGTGACCGTCTACGACCGCACCAACCTTGTCGAAAAAGCCATTGCCACGGTGAAGAAAAACCTCTTCGAGGGTGCGCTGCTGGTGGTCGCGGTGCTGTTCCTGTTCCTCGGCAATATCCGCGCGGCGCTGATCACCGCGATGGTGATTCCCCTGGCGATGTTGTTCACCTTTACCGGCATGTTCACCCACAAAGTCAGCGCCAACCTGATGAGCCTCGGCGCGCTGGACTTCGGCATTATCGTCGACGGCGCGGTGGTGATCGTCGAGAACGCTATCCGCCGCCTGGCCCATGCGCAGCAGCGCCATGGCCGCCTGCTGACCCGCAGCGAGCGCCTGCACGAGGTGTTCGCGGCGGCCAAGGAAGCGCGGCGTGCACTGATCTTCGGGCAGCTGATCATCATGGTCGTTTACCTGCCGATCTTCGCCCTCACCGGTGTGGCCGGGAAGATGTTCCACCCCATGGCGTTCACCGTGGTGATCGCGCTGCTGGGGGCGATGATTTTGTCAGTGACCTTCGTACCGGCGGCGATTGCGCTGTTCGTCACCGGCAAGGTCAAGGAAGAAGAAAACCTGGTGATGCGTACCGCGCGCCGGGCCTATGGGCCGGTGTTGGATTGGGTGATGGCGCGCCGGCCACTGGTGTTCGGCCTGGCCGTGCTGACCATTGTTGCGTCGGGCGTGGTGGCCAGCCGCATGGGCAGTGAGTTTATCCCCAGCCTCAGCGAGGGCGACTTCGCCCAACAGGCCCTGCGCGTGCCCGGCACCAGCCTGACGCAATCGGTGCAGATGCAGCAGCAGCTGGAAAAAACCTTGATGGCCCAGGTGCCGGAAATCGAGCGGGTATTCGCCCGTACCGGGACGGCGGAAATCGCCTCCGACCCGATGCCGCCGAATATTTCCGACAGCTACGTGATGCTTAAACCGAAGGCGCAATGGCCGGACCCGAATAAATCCCGCGACACCCTGATCGCCGATATCCAGCGCGCCAGTGCGATTGTGCCGGGCAGTGCGTACGAGTTGTCGCAACCGATCCAGCTGCGTTTCAACGAGCTGATTTCCGGGGTGCGCAGTGATGTGGCGGTGAAGGTATTCGGCGACGACATGGCGGTGCTCAACACCACCGCCGCAGACATTGCCGAGACCCTGCAAGGCCTCGATGGCGCTTCGGAAGTGAAGGTCGAACAGACGTCCGGCCTGCCGGTGCTGACCATCAATATCGAGCGTGACAAGGCCGCGCGCTTTGGCCTGAATGTCGGCGATGTGCAGGACACCATTGCCGTCGCCGTCGGTGGGCGCCAGGCCGGTACCCTGTATGAAGGTGACCGGCGTTTCGACATGGTCGTGCGCTTGTCCGACGCGCTGCGTACTGATATCGACGGCTTGTCGCGGCTGCTGATTCCGGTGCCGGCGCTGGCCGGGAATGCGGCGGGGCAGTTGGGGTTCATTGCGTTGTCCCAGGTCGCCAGCCTGGACCTGGTGCTCGGCCCGAACCAGATCAGCCGCGAGAACGGCAAGCGTCTGGTGATCGTCAGTGCCAACGTGCGCGGGCGGGATATGGGATCGTTCGTGGAAGAGGCCGAGGCGGCGATCACGGCGCAGGTGAAAGTGCCAGCGGGTTACTGGACCACCTGGGGCGGCCAGTTCGAACAGTTGAAGGAAGCCGCCGAGCGTTTGCAGATCGTGGTGCCAGTGGCGTTGCTGCTGGTGTTCGGGTTGCTGTTCATGATGTTCAACAACCTCAAGGACGGGCTGCTGGTGTTTACCGGGATTCCGTTCGCGTTGACCGGCGGGATCATGGCGCTGTGGTTGCGCGATATTCCACTGTCGATCTCGGCAGGCGTGGGCTTTATCGCCTTGTCCGGCGTGGCGGTGCTCAACGGCCTGGTGATGATTGCCTTCATCCGCAACCTGCGCGAGGAAGGACGCTCGCTGTCGGTGGCTATCCACGAGGGCGCGCTGACCCGCCTGCGCCCGGTATTGATGACCGCGCTGGTGGCCTCCCTCGGGTTTATCCCCATGGCCCTGGCCACCGGCACCGGCGCCGAAGTGCAGCGTCCGTTGGCGACGGTGGTGATCGGCGGGATCATTTCTTCTACCTTGCTGACCTTGCTGGTGCTGCCGGCGTTGTACCAGTGGGCCCATCGCAAGGAAGAGGAAACACCAGGCTGAACCGTGTAAACCGGCCTGGCTGGCTGCTGACGTCGGTGTGCCCCTGATGCAGCTGCATGATCGACTGCACAATGGCCAGCCCCAGCCCCGTGCCACCTTCGGCGCGGGTACGGCTGCTGTCGGCGCGGTAGAAGCGTTCGAACAGATGCGGCAGGTGGTGCGCTTCGATGCCACGCCCGGGGTTGCCCACCGACAACGCCACGCTCTGGTCGTAGGTCTCCACCAGCAGCAGCACGCTGGAGCCTTCGGGCGTATGGCGGATGGCATTGGACAGCAGGTTGGAAATCGCCCGCTGGATCATCAGGCGATCGCCCGTCACCCAGGCGTCGCCGCGCAGGTTGAGGGTCACGTGTTTGTCTTCGGCGCCGAGGGCGAACAGCGCCATCACCCGTTGTGCTTCTTCACCCAATGACACCGGGCCAAACCCGGCCCGCGCCGCCGGATGGCTGACCTGGGCCAGGAACAGCATGTCGGAGACGATGCGCGACAGGCGTTCCATTTCCTCGGTGCAGGATTCCAGCCCCGCCTTGTATTCCTCCGAGGGCCGTTCGCGGGACAGGGTCACCTGGGCCTTGCCCATCAGGTTGGTCAGCGGCGCACGCAGCTCGTGGGCGAGGTCGTCGGAGAACTGCGACAACTGCTGCACACCGGCGTCCAGGCGACGCAGCATTACGTTGATGCTTTGCGCCAACTCGCCCAGCTCCTGGGGCAGGTTGTCGATGGATAAACGGTGGGTCAGGTCCTGGGTCGTCACCTGGGCCGCGACATGGCTGAACTGCTTCAACGGCGCCAACCCACGCTGCACCAGCCACCAGGCGCCCATGCCGATCAGGACCAGCAGCATCGGCAGGGCGATGAGGGTGGCGCGCAGGTAGGCACTGAGCAGGGCCTGGTCATCCCTGCGGTCCAGCGACAGCAACACCCGTACGCGCTCGCCGCTGGCCAGGCGCATCAGGCTGGAGGCACTGAGTACCTGGTTGCCGTCCTGGTCTTGCCAGTTGAGGTAACCGAGGGTTTCCCGAGGGGAGAAGTCGGTCAGCAACGGTTCCTGGGGTTTGGCGCCGACACTGAGCAGCACCGCGTTATCGGGTGCGGTGCCGACGATGGTCAGGTAGAAATTGTCATGGCCCATCACCAGGTCCAGCAACGAGTGGGGGCGGGCTTTGATTGCGTGGGTGTCCAGGCCCAGCGCTAGGCTGTGCTGGAGCTGTTCCATCTTGCTTTCCAGGCCCTTGCGCGCGAGCTTTTCCAGCTCATGGGTCAAGGCCAGGTAGGCCAGGGTCGCCAACAGCACCACCAGCCCGGCGCCCATGAGGCTGACCGTCAGCCCCAGGCGCATCGACAGGCTGCTGGTCCTCATTGGCGCGCCTCCAGCACATAACCCACGCCGCGAATGGTGTGGATCAATTTGACCTCGCTCTGGTCATCGACCTTGCCGCGCAGGCGGCTGATGGAGACCTCGACCACGTTGGTGTCGCAGTCGAAGTTCATGTCCCACACCAGCGAGATGATCTGCGTGCGGGTCATTACCTCGCCGGCCTGGCGCATCAACACATGCAGCAGGGCGAATTCCTTGGTGGTCAGGTCGATGCGCCGGCTGCCGCGATAGGCGCGATGGCGACGCGGGTCCAGCTCCAGGTCCGCGACGCGCAGCACATCCGGCAGCGGGATATGTTCGCTACGGCGCAGCAAGGTGCGCACACGGGCCAGCAGTTCGGGGAACTCGAAGGGTTTGACCAGGTAATCGTCGGCGCCCATGTCCAGGCCCTTGATCTTGTCGGCCAGGCGGCCGCGCGCGGTCAGCATCATCACGCGCTGGTTGCCGTCCCGGCGCAGTTGTTCCAGTACCTCCCAGCCGTCGGTGTTGGGCAGGTTCACGTCGAGGATCACCAGTTCGTAGGTGTGCTGCCGGGCCAGGTGCAGGCCGTCGATGCCGCTGGCGGCGCAATCGACGACGTAGCCACTTTCGGTCAGGCCTTGCTGCAAGTAATCGGCGGTTTTCTGCTCGTCCTCAACCACAAGGATACGCATGGGGATTTACCTTCAAGGAAAACGAAAGGAGATGGCCTCATAGAGGCTTGAATAGGCTGTAGGAAAACTCTGAAGCCTGAAGTAGCTTTAGGGTCAAGCCGTGTCAGGCCGGTGCGACGATTCGTCACTGATCGGGCACGCAAAAAAAACGCCCCGGCTGGGGCGTATAAAATTCATCTCTGTTCCAAAGGAGCTACACAAAAGCCGCAGAGATGAGAGGTGTTCGATGCGCAGTATAAAAAGTGCAACTTAACGAGAAGGTGAGGCCGATATTACAGTTCTGACAGACTTCAACCTGTGAACAGATGTAGGGCATCGGCAAGTGAATGTAAGCGCGTCTTAAAGCACCGCCAGTGGGTATTCGATAATGACGCGGACTTCTTCAAGGTCGGACTCGAATGAACTTGAGCGCACGGTGGCCTGGCGCAGTCGCAGCGATAAGTCCTTCAAGTTGCCGCTTTGCACCACGTACTTGGCTTCGATATCCCGCTCCCAGCGGCGTTGGTCGGTGAGCGGATCGCCGGCGGCATCGCGGCGCATATACACCGCGTTGGCGTTGCTGTAGTCGGCGCCGGTGCCCTTGCCGTAGCGGGTCATGAACGACAGGCCGGGAATGCCGAATGGCTGCATGTCCAGGTCGTAGCGCAGCATCCACGAGCGCTCCTTGGGCGAGTTGAAGTCGCTGTACTGGATCGAGTTGTTGAGGAAGATCGAGTCCGACTGGCGCAGGTAATCGAAGTCGTCATCGCCGTTGTTGCGCTGGTGCGAAACGGCCAGGCTGTGGGCGCCCACCTTCACGCCGAGCCGGGCGCTCCAGATGCTGTTATCGAATTCACCCAGCAGCTTTTTGCCTTCGTCCACGGCCTTGTAGTAGTTGATGTCGCCGAACAGCGAAACGTCTTCGTTCAGCGGGTAACTGGCGGCGCTGCCCACGTAGTACTGGTCCCAGGCGTCCTTCAGGCGGCTGCTGTACAGGCTCAGGCTCAGGTGTTTGTTGAGTTGGTAATCACCACCGGCATAGCCGATCCAGGGCGAGTCCACGGGGCCTGCGTAAAACGTCGCAAAGCCCTTGTTCATGCCGCTTTCGTTGGGTTGGCTCATGCCGCTCAGACGCCCGCCCTGCAAGGTCAGGCCTTCCAGGCTGGTGTTCTGCAGGGTCACGCCACGGAAGCTTTCCGGCAACACCCGCGAATCGCCGTAGGCCACCACGGGGGTCAGCGGGAACACGTCGCCGGCCTTGATCACCGTGTCCAATACCCGCAGTTTCGCCGCGCCGCCGACCTTGCTGTAGTTGTCTTCAGGATGGTTGTTGCTGTCCACTGGCAGCACGCCGAACGAGCCCTTGCCGCCGCTGCGGCCGGTGCCCGAGTCGAGCTTCACGCCGACCATGGCGAAGGCGTCCAGGCCAAACCCCACGGTGCCCTGGGTAAAACCGGATTCGAATTGACCGATCAGTCCCTGGGCCCAGGCTTCGGAATAGCCATTACCGGTGGGGCTGGATTGGCCCTTGCGGTCATCGCGGTTGAAGTAAAAATTGCGCGCCAGCACGTTCACGCTGCTGCCTTCGATAAACCCTTCAGGTTTGTCTTCCGCGGCCACGGCTGCCAGGGGCAATGTGGCGATCAGTGAAAGGGGAAGGGTGTAATAACGGATCCGCATGTTTCGCTCCTCGGTGTTGGCAGTTATCAGCTTCTTATGGAGGCGGGCGTTCTTATTGATCTGGCCCGGGCTGATAGTTGCAAACCGTGGATAACGATTGGGTGGCGTGAACATTACAATTCTGGAAGCTCGTCGCCACCTAACAAATAAGTAATGTTCTGGTGAACATCGCGTCAGGGTTCGTTCGTTAGTCTCGGCACTGAACTTTCAGTCGAGGAACAGGTGATGAACTTTTCTACCGCAGGCGTGGGTGTACTAACGGCCGTCCTGTCATTCGGCGCATTGGCCGAAGGCGGGGGTGACCGGACCTTTGCCCTGATGATGGAACGCAATGAAAAAGCCATGGCCGCCTACGCCGAGAAAAACGGTAAGCCGGCGCCCCAGGTCCAGGTGTATCGCTATGGCATGGACCTGGACATTGCCAAGGTGGTCAACGTGACGCCGCCGATCCGCGCGTGCAATACCGTGCCTTCGCGCATGACCTATGAAGACTCCAGCGGCAAGCTCACCACGTTGGAGTACCAAGTCATGGGCGTGTGCCGGAATAACGGCAGTTAATGGCGTCAAAAAAAGAGTGGGGTGTAGCGCCTGAGTTCGCTTCAGAAACAGCCCATAGGGCCGATGCAGATCTGATACTTCTCTCCCATCGACCTCGGTGCCCTATGTTTAACACCCGCTTGAAGCAGGAGCTGTCCGCTCTTCGCGAAGAACTGTCCAGCTTGCAACAGGTCAGGGAGAGCCTGGAAAGCGAAATGCTCTGCCTGACGCTGGACGCAGAAGGTCGGGTTGAATGGGCCAATGCCAACTTTCTGCAGGAACTGGTCTACCAGAGTTCCACGCTGCTGGGGCGCCCCATCGAAGACCTGGTGCCCGCCCATGTGCGCCAGGACGAATTCCAGCAGCGCTTCAAGAACGCCCTGCTGCGCGGTGAGCATTTCGCCGGCGCCGTACGCCTGATGCGCGGTAACGGGCAGGAAGCCTGGTTGCGCTCGATTGTGCAGCCGGTGCGCAGTTCCGATGGGCGCATCAAGCATTTTTCGATTTACTCCAGCGACCTCACCCGCACCATCGAAGCGTCGCGCGAGCATGAAAACCTGATCACCGCGCTGGTGCGTTCCACCGCCGTGATCGAGTTTGACCTGGATGGGCACGTGCTGACCGCGAACGACCGTTTCCTCAGCGGCATGGGCTACAGCCTGGCGCAGATCCAGGGCAAGCATCACCGTATCTTCTGTGAGCCGCAGGAGTACAACAGCGCCGAGTACCAGCATTTCTGGAAACGCCTGAACGCCGGAGAATTCGTCGCAGCGCGCTTCAAGCGTGTGGACAGCCATGGCCGCGTGGTGTGGCTGGAAGCCACCTACAATCCGGTGCTGGACGCCAATGATCGTTTGTACAAAGTGGTCAAGTTCGCCACGGTGATTACCGATCAGGTCAATCGGGAGCAAGCCGTCGCCGAGGCCGCGAACATTGCCTACAGCACCTCGTTGCATACCGACGACAGCGCCCAGCGCGGTACCACCGTGGTGACGCAGGCGGTGGAGGTGATGCGCGACCTGGCCACGCACATGCAGGCGGCGGGTGAAGGCATCGAGGCACTGAACGCGCAATCCCAAGTGATCGGCACCATCGTCAAGACCATCAGCGGCATTGCCGAACAGACCAATTTGCTGGCGCTCAACGCGGCCATCGAAGCGGCACGTGCCGGCGAGCAAGGCCGGGGCTTTGCGGTGGTGGCCGATGAGGTGCGCCAGTTGGCATCACGGACCAGCAAAGCCACCGAGGAAATTGTTGGTGTGGTGCGTCAGAACCAGGATATGGCCCGCGACGCGGTGGCCCTGATGACCGACGGCCGCCTGCAAGCCGAGCAAGGCCTGGCCCTGGCGGCGGAAGCGGGCACGGTGATCGTGGAGATCCAGGACGGCGCACAGAAGGTGGTCAGCGCCGTAGGACAATTCGCTAACCAACTGTCGAGCTGATCCATAGGGCTGATGCTTGAGGTATCGTAGGTTTTTTCGTTTGAAGAGCCGATCCTCCATGAGCCCTACCCACTGCCGCCCCGTTCCGTTGCCCAAGGCCTATCGTTTGCTCAACCACGGGCCAACCGTGCTGGTGAGTGCGGCCCACAACGGCCAGCGCAATATCATGGCGGCCGCCTGGGCCATGCCGCTGGATTTCGAACCGCCGAAAGTCGCCGTGGTGCTGGACAAGGCCACCTGGACTCGCCAATTGCTGGAAGGTGCCGGCAGCTTCGTGCTGCAGGTGCCCTGTGTGGCCCAGGTCGACCTCGTGCAGACGGTCGGCAATACCACCGGCACCGAGCGTGACAAGTTCGCCGCTTATGGCCTGCAAACCTTCAACGGTGAACACACGCAGGCACCGTTGCTGGAAGGCTGTGTAGCCTGGCTGGAATGCCGCTTGCTCCCCGAGCCCCACAACCAGCAGGCCTATGACCTGTTCCTCGGCGAAGTGGTTGCAGCCTATGCCGACGAGCGTGTGTTCAGCGAAGGCCGCTGGCACTTTGAAGGGCATGATCAGTTACGCACCTTGCACCATGTAGCGGGTGGGCATTTCCTGAGCATCGGCGAGCCCATCGATGGGCATTCGCTATAAGCGCACTCAGCGCCCGAGCATCTTCACCCATCGCGACGGCGGCATACCGTAGGTGCTGCGAAATTGCCGGGTCATATGGCTCTGGTCGGTGAAGCCGGCGGTCAGCGCCGCGTCCACCAGCGACTGCCCCTGTGCCAGCAGACTGCGCACCAGATCCAGACGGCGCATCGTCAGGTAGCGATAGGGGCTGGTGCCGAACAGCACGCGAAAGTCCCGTGACAATGCCCAGCGGTCGCGGCCGGCGTGGTCGGCCATTTCGTCCAGGGTGATGCTGCGGCCCAGGGCGCTGTGGATAAACTCCCGGGCGCGCTCGGCGGCGACGTAATCGAACGCCTTGCGGCTGACGATGGCGCCCGCGGCGTTGCTCAGCGCGTGGGCCAGGTCGAACATCGCATCCTGTTCCTGCAACGGATCGATGGGGTTATCCAGGTTTTGCAGCAGCACATCGCTGGCGCGGAACAGCCTGGGGTCAGTGGACAAGCCGCCGGGGATAAACGGCAATGGCTTGCCGCCAAGGATCTGCTGGATCAGCGACGGCTCCACGTAAATCATCCGGTACTTGAAACCTTCCTCACTGCCGGCGTGGCCGTCGTGGGTCTCATCGGGATGAAGCACCATGGTCGTGCCGGGCAGGCTGTGGATCATGTCGCCGCGGTAGTGAAAACTCTGTACGCCAGACAAGGTACGCCCGATGGCATAGGTGTCATGGCGATGGGGGTCGAAGGCGAAACCGGCGAAGTACGCCTCGATACGGTCCAGGCCGCTGGCATGGGGGGCACGGTGCAGCCAGTCGAAGTTGCGGGTCGGTTTGCCCATGGTGGCTTGTCACAAAAAGAGGTGGAAACACGTTAACCCAGTCTGCATCCCTTGTCTGCCGGGGTCTTGTACGATTGTGCAGGCGGCGGGCGAGGTCTATGCTCCCTGCTCGTGCCCTGCGCTGATGGAGCCGCCCCATGGAATTTATCAACCCCACCTATGTGGCGCCTCTGGTCTCGCTGGCCCTGCTGTGGACGGTGGCGGTGGTGACGCCGGGTCCCAACTTCTTCAACACCGCACAGTTGGCTGCCAGTTGTTCGCGCCGCCATGGCGTGGTGGCTTCGGCGGGCGTGTCCACTGGCACGATCATGTGGGGGCTGGCGGGTGGGCTGGGCATCAAGTCGCTGTTTACCGCCGCCCCCATGTTGTACCTGGCGTTCAAGATCATCGGCGGCTGCTACCTGATTTACCTGGGGCTGAAACTGTTCAAGCGCTCGGCACCGGCGATGGGCCAGAGCCTGTTGCCGGACGAAGCGCGCCGCTCGTTGTTTTCCGCCTGGCGCCTGGGGTTGCTGGGCAACCTGTCCAACCCCAAGGCCGCGTTGTTCGTCGCCACCATCTTCGCCTCCACCATGCCGCCGTCGCCGTCGCCGATGCTGCTGACCCTGGCGGTGATCACCATGGCCACCCTGTCGTTCAGCTGGTATTCCTGCGTGGCCCTGGTGTTTTCCAGTGCGCACATGGCCAACCTCTACAGCCGCTCGCGCAAATGTCTCGACCGTTTTGCCGGCGGTTGCTACGTGTTGTTCGGCGCACACCTGGTAGCGAATCGCTGACCGTCCGTGGTAAGAAGCCTTACTTTCAACAGTGAGGCCGGGTCATGAGCAAGGTGCGGGTAGGGATTATTTTTGGTGGCCGTTCGGCCGAGCACGAGGTCTCGTTGCAGTCGGCGCGCAATATTGTCGATGCACTCGACCGCACCCGCTTCGAGCCGGTTTTGATCGGCATCGACAAGGCCGGCCACTGGCACCTCAACGACACCTCGAACTTCCTGATCAACCAGGAAAACCCAGCACTCATCGCACTCAACCAATCCAACCGCGAACTGGCGGTGGTACCCGGCAAGGCCAGCCAGCAGGTGGTGGAAACCTCCGGTAACGGCCTGCTGGCACACATCGACGTGATCTTTCCCATCGTCCACGGCACCCTCGGCGAAGACGGCTGCCTGCAAGGCCTGTTGCGCATGGCTGACCTGCCTTTCGTCGGTTCCGACGTGCTCGGCTCGGCGGTGTGCATGGACAAGGACATCAGCAAACGCCTGCTGCGCGACGCAGGCATTGCCGTGACGCCGTTCATCACCCTGACCCGCAGCAACGCCGCGCGTACTTCCTTTGAAACAGCGGTGAATAAACTCGGCCTGCCGATGTTCGTCAAACCGGCCAACCAGGGTTCTTCGGTGGGCGTGAGCAAGGTTGGCAACGAGGCTGAGTACCACGCCGCCGTTGAACTGGCCCTGGGTTTTGATCAAAAGGTGCTGGTGGAGTCGGCGGTTCAGGGCCGCGAAATTGAATGCGCCGTGCTGGGCAATGAAAACCCTGTGGCTAGCGGCTGCGGCGAGATCGTGGTGAGCAGCGGCTTTTACTCCTACGACAGCAAATACATCGACGGCCAGGCGGCCCAGGTGGTGGTGCCGGCGGACATCAGCCATGCAGCCAGTGAGCGGATTCGCCGCTTGGCCCTTGAGGCATTTGAGGTGTTGGGCTGCGCGGGGTTGGCGCGGGTCGATGTGTTCCTGACCGACGACGGCGAAGTGCTGATCAACGAAATCAACTCACTGCCCGGCTTCACCCGCATCAGCATGTACCCCAAGCTGTGGCAGGCGGCGGGGATGAGCTACAGCGAGCTGGTGAGCCGGTTGATCGAGCTGGCGTTGGAGCGGCATGCGGGGCGGAAGGGGTTGAAGATCAGCCGTTGATCTTCAGGGAGTGGCCAGTAATGCCATCAGGCCTTACTGAGGACCTCCCGAAAAACGTCTGGCCTTATGGCCGCAATATGCAGCAGTGAGCGTGCTGCGCCGGAGGGGGAACGACGCCCCTGTTCCCACTCCTGAAGGGTCCTTACCGAAACCCCCAAAAGCTCGGCAAATTTGGGTTGCGACAGTCCTGTCTTGCTTCTTGCTTCGGCAGCTTGAGTGATTTCGACCTGGTGCATGGCGCCGTAGCGTCCTGCTTTAACATCCTGAACAGCGCTCAGTAATTCTTCGCCGATATTGCGTTTGGCGTCACGTTCCTGCAGTTGTTTATCAGTGAGAGGCACGGTTCATCTCCTTCGCAATTTTGTACAGGATGTGCGCTGGAATATTCTCCGTAGCGCCCTTGCCGTAAATCTCTGAAGACATGTAGAGGATTTGAGAAAGAGTGTTGTAGGCCTTCTCCTATTAGTCTGTGCGAGCAATCCACGAATAAATCAACGTCTTCGCTTCCTCCGGCTGATGCGTCCTTCTGCGGTAGCTGGCAAACGTCGGCGACGTGCAGTAGGTGCACACCTCGCTCACGTCGATCTGCTCACGCTTGACACCCACCGCTTGCAGCAGCAACAACCCATACCCGCTCAAGTCAAACCACGCACTGCCTGCTTGCCTTGCATGGGGCGGACTGATTTGCGGGGACCGCAGCGGTGCCGGTTGCACGTAGCTCCACGGCGCCTGGGCGTGTTGCCACAGGTGCCCTTGGTCACTCTGGAACTCGGCGATAAACCCGTCGCTCACTTCATAACAGCACGGCTTGATCGAGGGGCCGATAGCTACTTGCAGCTGGTCGGCTGCAATCCCTTCGGCGGCAAAGCGCTGCATGACGTTGGCGATAATCCCGCGTTGCAGCCCCTTCCAGCCGCCATGGACTGCGGCCACCCGTTCGCCGGTTTTCGACGCGAACAGAATGGGCAGGCAATCGGCGGTGATCACCGCGATCGGGTGAGCGTGGTGCGTCAACACCCCATCGGCCTCGATCGTATTGGCCACCTGGCCGGCCTGCCATTCAATCACCGAGGCGCTGTGCACTTGCTTGCAGATGAACACTTCATCCGGGCGCCGTGGGTCGTCGATCGAACAGAAACCGTGGTCGATGCCAGGGATGGCAGCGAGATTTTCAGCCTGATGCAAGGGCTTACCTCCGTTCAATAAAATCAGTCGCCGAGCGCCTCGCCTTCGCGCCGAGGGTCGGCGCCGCCGCTGAGCGACACCTTACCCTGGGCGTCCCGCTTGAGCACGATGGCCTGGATGCCGCTGGTCATGTCGATCTCGCTCAGCTCATGGCCCTTGTCCTTCAATACCTGCTTCAGGCCTGGGCTGAACAACCCGGCCTCCAGCTCGGTAGCCCCATTGCGGCTGCCGAAATTGGGCAGGCCGATGGCGGCTTGCGGGTCGAGTTTCCAGTCGAGCAGCGCCACCAGGGATTTGCTCACGTACTCGATGATTTGCGAGCCGCCCGGCGAACCGAGCGTAGCCAGCAATTCACCGCTCTCGCGGTCGAACACCAGGGTCGGCGCCATCGCCGAGCGCGGGCGTTTGCCGGGTTGCACGCGGTTGGCGACCGGCTGGCCGTTTTCTTCTGGGATGAATGAGAAGTCGGTCATCTGGTTATTGAGCAAGAAGCCCTGGACCATTACATGGGAGCCAAACGCTGCTTCCACCGTGGTAGTCATCGACACGGCGCCACCCAGGTCATCTACGGCGACGACTTGTGACGTGGAGATGCGCAGCGGCGAACGGTCCGGTGCATACGCGACTTGAATACCGGCCGGTCGGCCTGGCTTGGCGATGCCCAGGCTGCGCTCGCCGATCAGCGTGGCACGCTGTGCCAGGTAGTTCGGGGCCACGAGGCCGGCCACCGGCACCGGTGTGAAGTCCGCATCGGCCACGTACAGCGCACGGTCGGCAAAGGCCAGGCGACCGGCTTCGGCGATCAGGTGCACGGCCTCGGGCGTGGGCTCAAGCCCGGCAGGCGAAGCGCTTTTTATCGGTGTCATCGGCGCGATGGCCAGGTGCGGGGCGCGAGCTTCCAGGGCCTGCAATGTGCCGAGCATCTGCGCGATCGCAATCCCGCCTGAGGACGGCGGCGGCATGCCGCAGATTTTCCAGCGTTTGTAATCGGTGCACAGCGGCACGCGTTCCTTGGCGGCGTAGCCCTTGAGGTCGGCTTGATTCAGGCTGCCGGCATTACGGTTGCCCTGCACCTTGCGCGCAATCTCGTCGGCAATCGGCCCGTGGTACAGGGCGTCCGGTCCTTCCTTGGCAATGCGCTTGAACACAGCGGCCAGCGCCGGGTTTTTCAGCCGTGTACCGGCGGCTTTTGGCGTGCCGTCGGCATTCAGAAAGTAGGCCGCCATCTCCGGCGATTGCGGGATAAAGCGGTCTGCGGCGATCAGGCTGTGCAAGCGCGGTGAAATCGCGAAGCCCTGCTCCGACAAGCGAATCGCCGGCTCGAACAGCTTGGCCCATTGCAGGCGGCCGGTCTTCCTATGGGCCATTTCCAAGGCCCGCAGCACCCCGGGCGTGCCCACCGAACGCCCGCCGATCTGCGCGTCGGTGAAGGCCATCGGCGTGCCGTCGGCGTTCAGGAACAACCGCTCGGTCGCCCCGGCCGGAGCCGTTTCCCGGCCGTCATAGGCGTGCACGTTTTTCCCGTCCCACAGCATGATGAACGCACCGCCGCCAATGCCGGAGGATTGTGGTTCCACCAGGGTCAACACCGCCTGCATCGCAATGGCGGCGTCAATGGCCGAGCCGCCCTGGCGCAACATCTCGCGGCCGGCCTCGGCCGCCAGCGGGTTGGCGGCGGCGGCCATATGGCGCTCGGCATGGCGGGTGCTGAGGTCGGTGCGATAGCCCGAGCCCAACTCCGGTGCCGGTGGCTGGTCGTTGACCGGGGTGTGGCAGGCAGCCAGGGTCAGGGCTGCGGCCATGAGTGACAGTTGGCGGCGGGAAATCGAAAACACGTGCTGAACTCCGTTCATTGTGCGAATGATCTGTTGTCCTTGGGGCGCTGCGGTTTACAGGTAAATCGTGCCTTGCATGTACAACACTGCCTTGCCGGAAATAATCACGCGGTCGCCCTGCAGCTCGCAGTGCAACTGGCCCTTGCGCTGGCCCCCTTGCTCGGCCGTCAAGTGCGACTTGCCCAGGCGCTCGGCCCAGAACGGTGCCAGCGAGGTATGCGCCGAACCGGTGACCGGGTCTTCATCGATCCCCACATTCGGCCCGAACCAGCGCGAAATGAAATCAAACCGGGTGCTCTTGGCGGTGACTGCAATCCCGCGCTTGGGCAGGCCCTTGAGCCGCGAAAAGTCAGGCGTCAGCGCGGCGACCTGGGCTTCGTCGTCCACCAGCACGATGTAGTCATCGGTGCTGAACACGTCGGCACTCTCGATCCCCAGGGCACTCAACATTCCAGCGGGCGGTTCGCAACGCTGTGGTTGCCGGGCGGGGAAATCCATCGCCAGCTCATCACCCTTGCGCGTCACCCGTAGCTCGCCGCTGCGGGTGGCAAAGCGCAGCATCTGGGGTGCATCCGCCAGCGCGTGAATCAACACCCACGCTGTCGCCAGCGTGGCATGGCCGCACAGGTCGACTTCGACTTGCGGGGTAAACCAGCGCAACTCATAGAACCCATCGCGGGGCACGAAGTAGGCGGTTTCGGAGAGGTTGTTTTCGGCGGCGATATGCTGCAGTTGCTCATCGGGCAGCCACTCGGTGAGCGGGCACACCGCGGCAGGGTTGCCGCCGAAGGCATGTTGGCTGAAGGCGTCGACTTGGTAGATGTCCAGTTTCACCGTGAAGCACTCCGTGCGTGGGGGGAGGCTGGACACTAACAGTGGTAAGGGAGGGCGTCAAAAGCGGCCTGCCCGTCAGCCCAATCGCAATACCATAGCCCCGCCGGCAATGATGCACGCAGCCATGATGCGGCGGCGGGTCAGTTGCTCTTTGAGCACCAGTGCCGAGATCACCACGCCAAACAGGATCGACGTCTCCCTGAGCGCCGAAACCGTGGCGATCGGTGCCGCCGTCATTGCCCAAAGTGCCAGGCCGTAGGACACGACGGTGCCGAAGCCACCGATAACACCTGGGCGCCAGTGGCGCGCCAGATAGCGGCAGAATTCGCGCCGCCTGACGGCAAATGCCCATACGGCAAGCGCGAGGCCGGTGAGCAGGAATATCCACAGCGTATAGGCCGCCGGGGCGCCGGATTTGCGCACACCCACACCGTCGATAAGGGTGTAGCTGGCGATGACTGCCGCGTTGACCAGCGCCAGGAGCATGCCTTTTCGCTGACCGATGCTGGGGGCGGCAGCCATGCTCAAAATGCCGATGCAGATGATGGCAATACCGAGCCAGGCGAATGAGGACAAGGATTCGGACAACAGCCCTACGCCCGCTGTCGCCACCAGCAACGGCGCAGTGCCGCGCATGATCGGGTAGGTCTGGCTCATGTCGGCAATGCGGTAAGTCGAGGCGACCAGCACGAAATACACCACCTACAAAATCACCGACGCACCGATGAAGGGCCAGCTTTCCTTGGCCGGCAGTTCCAGAAACGGAATGACCGTCGCTGCGATCAGCGATGCAATGGACGCGATCATGCAGGTGGTCAGCAGCTTGTTGTCACCGCCCTTGACCACGGCGTTCCAAGTCGCGTGCAACGCAGCGCCCAGCATGATGATTGCGAACACATCAAGGCTCATGAAGGGGCATCCTATTGGCTCAGTTCTGTATCCAGGAGGGGGCTGCGAGTATGCCCCAGGCACTTTCTTCAAGGCATAAAAAAACGCTCTACCTTTCGGTAAGCCGTTATCAGTACCGGGTTACGCGTCAATTGAGGGAAACTGCTGTTCGATTACACCTGGCCACCTCATGCCCGGCGTTGTTTCAACGCCAGGCGTTATCGAGTAGCCCTGAATGAGATTTTTGCTCAGAACACCTGCAACAGTCGAACGTTGATGCGGGCGCTTTCCTTGAAGCCATTTTCCACCTCAAGATCGCGCCCGAGCGCCACCAGCACCTGCGTCTTCGGGCGGATGAAGTAACTGCCACCCACGCTGATTTTTCGTTGCCGAGCTTCGTCGTCGCTGTCAACGCCATTGACTCGGGTCTCACCGCCCCAGGTCTGTGACAGGCCGACGAAAGCGTTGGCGCCGGGGGTGAACTGGTAACGCAAATATCCCTGCCCCTGGTAGAGCTGTTTCTGCTTGAGCGTGTCGCCGGCAGCGCCGTAGTTGTCGTTCTTGCCGTGGAACATGACGTCGCCGGTCAAGTCGACATACCAATTGTCGGTCAGCCCTTTGACGAAACCTACCTGTAAATCAAACTTCCAGCGGTTTTCACCCAGATTGAGCGGGCGGTCGTGGCTATAGCTACCCGTTGGAAGGTACAGATAGGGCGCTATGGCTAGATAGGTGCGAGACGCTGCGTCGTTGATCAACCAGACTGGTGCGGCCAGGATAACGTCACCTACCCCGCTGGTCTTGCCCAGTGCACTCGTGTCGCGCCCGGCATCCAGCCGGCCAAACGGTACCAGGATCTGGGGGCCTACCGTCAGCCCGCCAATCGTGGTGTAGTGCACCAGCCTCCCGATGCCGACATCCGAGACCAGCCGAGGATCCCGCGCCGTCTGCCGTCCCTGGGCATAGAGTTTGTTGCGCTCGGCATGCTGCAGGTACAGCAACCCCGCCGTCGTACCCTCCGGCGCCGGGACGAAATCACCGATGTCCACATCGATGGCGCGCGCGGTCATCGGCACCATCGTGACCATCGGTAGACAGGCTAAGGCCAATACCTTGTTCATGCTGCTCAGGGGCGAGTGGGTACCGGCCTTTGACACGTGGCCGGTCCTGCGGGCGACGCTGGAGAATGCTTGGGTCATTACGGAAGTCCTCTCTCGAGTAGTCATCTGTCATTGATCGGTCGGCGAAGTGCGGCGACACAGGACAACGCGGCAGTGCGCATGACAAAGATAGGGGGGACGCGCCCCAAGTCGCTTTGTTGGGGCGGTCATTCGTTGTGCTGGGAAGGACAGCTGCTCGGCGCTTACGCCTCGTGGCACGGCGGCCGCTTCAACTGCGTGCCTCTGCACCGGCCATGGCGTCGTAGGCCGGCGAGCACAGCAGCGCATGGAGTTGCCTGCGACGGACCCCCATGTTGCCGCCGTCGTACAGGGGAAAACACAGCGCGTCCTGCATCAGGCCGGCCAACGGGTAGAGGTCGGTATAGGCATCGACACCGACAACGCGCATGGCATCGTAGACGGCCTGAACGCACAGTTCTGAACAGTGAACCTTGGTGATGATGGCCAGTTCGCGGCTGCGTCCCTGGGTGATATCAAGCTGGTGACAGGCTTTCCAGGTCAGGTAGCGCGCGGCCTCGATGCGCATCTTGATGTCGGCCAGCATGAAACCAACGTTCTGGTGCTCAATCACAGGCACCGTGCCGGAGCGCTTGTCGGTGCGGGCAAACTTCAAGGCGACGTCGAAGGCCGCGCGCATCACACCTACGCAGGCCGCGCCGATGAGCGCCGCAGTCCAGGAGAAGGCATCTTCCACCATGGCAATGCCATCGCCCGGCTTGCCCACAATATTGGCCGCCGGCACGCGCACATTGTTGAAATGGATGCGCGGCGAGATCGTCGCGCGATGGCCGACGGTATCGAGAAAGCCCGCGATCTCGATGCCCTGGGCGCTGCCGGGCACCATGATGACCGCCAGCGATTGCTGCGGCGGCAGGGCCGCATCGGTGCGGCATATGACGCTGTACAGGTGCGCGCCTTTACCGTCCCAACCGGTACCATTGGTGGTGTAGTGCTTTGCGCCGTTGATGACCCATTCGTCGCCTTCGAGGCGGGCGAATGTCTGCACGCCGGCGGAGGGGGCGGGGCTGTCGTAGTTAGCGCCGCCGGTGACCTCAGTGAAGGCCAGGGCGGCCAGGCGCGAGCCATCTTCGACGAAGTCCGGCAGGAAGCGGCGCTTCTGCTCCTCGGTGCCGTGGTGCAGCACCGCGTGCAAACCCAGGCCGGTGCCCAGCAAGGCCGAAGGCAAGTTGACGTCGGCGGCGGCGAGTTCTTCGGCTGCCAAGGCAAAATCCAGCGTGGTCAGGGCGCTGCCGCCGCACGAGACGGGCAGCAACGCCTTGATGAAGCCGGCGTCGACCATTGCATCGTAGAACGGCCGCGTGGCGTAGAACCGGTCTTCCGGTCGCGCGATTGGGGCGATAGTGGGGGCGACCTTGCTGAGGACTTCGGCGGCGAAGGTTCGCGCGCTTGCCTGTAAAGCCTTCTGTGATTCGGTGAGCTGGAAATCGATAGCCATGGGAAGCGACCTTTCTTGCGGTGGGTTAGGTAACGGACAACCCATCGTAGGCAGCCGGACTGCCTCGGTCTCGCCGGAGCGTGCAAGCCCAATTGACGATTTGCGCAAGGGCACAGGGCTTTCCCGACTGAGGTCGTGCCTTCTGCAGAAAGAGCCTGTGGCGGGTGAATGCCCCCTTGGTTCTGGCGCGGACTTTGCGTCTTCCTGCCGCAGGTCACATGGGTTCAGTCCTGCGCCTGTTTATCCGGCGAAAACTGCACCGGCATGACGCATTCGCATTCCCGCCATGCACAGCGCAGGCACAAACGAAAATGCCGTGCCAGGGTGCCTGAACGCCCATCAACCGACGACTTGCCTTTGCGTGCAAGACCAGTTGACGATCTGTGCAACAGGAGGAACACATGACACGTCTGAGCGGCCCGCCATACCGTGACATTGGCTCAGAAATCAGTCGCTGGCTTGCGCTCGTGATGATTGTCTTTTGCGCCACTGAGGGGTGACCGCAGGATGCAAATCTGGACTACCGAAGCGTGCGTGCAGCGCGAAAGATTCAGCTACTGGCGTGAGGTCCTCTGCGAAGCCTTCGTCTCGCTCAATCCCATCCTCAAGCAAGAGCCTGCAGGATCGAACTTCACGGGCGAGGTGAGCTCCCGGCCCCTCTCCATGAGCGCGCAGACCCGCGTGTTTTCCCGTGCGCAGTTCGTCCAACGACGCTGGGATGAAATCCGCCGCAACCCGGTCGAGTTCTGCTTCGCGAACTTCCAGTTGGAAGGGTCATGCGTGGTACGTCAGGATGGGCAGGAGACACTGGTGTTGCCCGGTGACTTCTCCGTCGTGGACTCCACGCGTCCCTACTTTCTCGATTTCAGGGAAGATTGGCGCGTGCTGTCATTCCGTATACCCAGGGAGCAACTGGTGTCCAGGCTCGCGGCACCGCGCCAGGCGACAGCGCGCTGCGTCAGCGGACAAGCGGGACTTGGACTGGTCGCGGCTCGCTTCGCCCGCTCACTTGAACAGATGGACGCCAGCGTCGGCCTACAGGCGCAGCACGGGCTCAGCGCCGCGCTCAACGGTGTCATCGCCGTCGCGCTGGGCGCCACGCTGGAGGCGCAGGAACAGGACCGGGTGCCGCTGCGGACAGCCTTCCGCCAGGCGGTCGAGACCTATATAGCCGATCATTTATCTGAACCCGGGCTCGGGCCGGACCTGCTTGCGGCGCGATTCAATGTCTCGCGCCGGACACTCTATGGCCTGTTCGAGGAAGAGCCATTTTCCGTCAGTGGCCTGATCCGGGAGCTGCGCTTGCGGCACAGCGCGCGCGATCTCTGCAGTTCCAGCCATCCTGGCGTGCTCGCCGTAGCGCTGCGCTGGGGATTTAACGATGCCTCGCATTTCTCCCGGTTGTTCAAGCAGCGGTTCGGGATTTCCCCAAGGGGGCTTGCAGCCAGCGTAGAGGGTGAAGCCAAGCCAGGAACGAACAGTTGTGGATCGGTCCAGGATCTTCTGATCAGGTGAAGACAAGGTTCAGGAACTACAAAGGCGATCAAGGTGCGAGGTGCCGGGACGGGATGCGGCGCAGGGTGACCTGGGGTCATCTGTTGGTAGTCCCCGTTCATCACGGCGCGTTTCGCCATGAATATGGAGCCAGCGGTACTCCCCGGACTGACTTGCGGGGGCTATTTCTGAAAAGCATCAACTACCTCCAGTTTTGCTCACGAGGTGTTGGGGCCGTTCTCGCTCTTGATGCCCCGAGCATTGCGGTCTTCGAATGCCCGGGGACAGTCTGGCTTGGACTGGCGTCTGTCGACTCAGGCGGCCTGGTACAGACGGTGCTCGACCAGCCTGCTGTTACGCAGGCGATGCGTTGCCTTGGCACCGGCCAGCACGGCCAGGTCCAACAGCGGTTCGAGGATGACGACGGTCATGTAGGCACTGCCGAAGGTCAGGACTGACAGTGCGTTCTCTGCCGTGAAGCCCTTCCCGTAGAAGGCCCAGAAGGCAACCCAGGCGACGATGCCTGACTGGAAGGCCGTCGACAGGCCCAGTGCCTGGCGATAGCCCAGATCAACATAGGGCGTGTTTGGCGCGATGATACGCCGCGCCAGGGCAGCAACTGCCAACAGCGGTACCAAAAGGGTGGTGACGTTCATGCCGTACTGCGGCAGGTCGAATGGGGCGAAGAACAGACCCTGGATTAACAGCCCCAAAGCGAGACCTACTGCTGCAGGTGCTGCACCGAACAACAGGAACAGCGTCGAGCCGAGTATGAGATGCACCTCCGAGACGCCAACCGGATGATGCGGTAGCAGTTCAAAGAAGCCAAACACCAGCGCCGTGGCGGCGGCGGCGCGAACCACCAGCGAGACGGCACCTCGTTCGCCAATGGCGTCCGCAACGAGTTTGACGGTGTAGGTGCCGACGATTGCGGCGGTAACATAGCTCAGCCAGAGTTTTCCGGCTTCCACGAGGCCAGGTTCGATATGCATGACGATGACTCCTTGGCCGCCTCTGCGGCTTGCTAGGTAAAAAAGGACAACAAAAAACTGCTCCGCCCTCAGTGAGAGGCTCGGCTGATCGCCACGGGCTCGCGATGCGGCAGATGCTCACCGGTGTGCCCGTGGGCCGGTGGACAACTTGCATTGAGCAAAACCACCGGTTGTCCATGGGGAGTATTCAGATAGGCCTGCCTCCATTCCTCGCCCCGTTGGACGATGTCCTCCATCCCGGTCAGGCCGAGGGTGGTGACCATTCTTTCCATGGCCGTGATCCATTGCCGGTAATAGGCGTCATTGACGCTTTCTCCGGGTTGCGCCGGGGCAGCCTTGATCTCTTCGCTGAATACCTGCACCCAGTCCTTCCAGGGGAACACGCCGGCTTGGTGCAAGTGCACCAGCAGGGAAAAAGCCTGAGCCTGCCAAGGCTTGTCGAACACCGGGCCTTCATCGTCGAGAGGGAGGCCGACGGCCTTGTAGTCGTGGTGCATGCTCGTGTTCATACGGCCTCCAGGTAGTTGTCCCATAGGTCGATGCACACACTGTCCGGTCGCCGTACTCCCCACAATTCCTCGGCACTGAAGCGTACGGCATAGACCTGCTGCGGCTGTTCGCCCAAACCATGGGCCATCGTGTCCGGGGTAGCGAACGCGCCATGCGCGATCACGATTGTGCCGACCTTACCGCGCGCGTAGCGTGGCAGCCGGGTGTGATTGGTTGGGTTGAGGCACTTCGTCCGCACCCGGTCACCGACTTGGAATTGGCCGGGGACATCTTCTTTTGCTCGTGACGAGGCGCCGCCGAGCACGACGGCGTCGACGATATCCGGAGTTAAAACCGTGACGGGCTGTGTCGGTGGGGTTGGTTTGGCCGTACCCTGCAGTTCGGCGGCGCTGATGACGCCCTTTTCTGTCAGCAGGGTCTCGAAGGCGTGCAGCCAGTGCTCGTAGTAGCTCGACTGCAGGTATTCGGCCGGCTTCATGCGTTCGATGGCGTGGCGGAATTCGTCGACGTTGAAGTACCCGCCGACGAAGAGCGAGGCGAAGAGCGGAAAAACCCTGCGCTACCAATCATGATGGAAGATGGGTTCGTGCTCTTCCGTGAGCACTGGGCCGAAACCATGCATGCCGCCCAGGTCGTGTATACCATTCATGGGTTTTCTCCTTTTCAGGTTCAGGCTACTTGATCCGGATTCTTAGGCAGTCCGGTACCGATCATGGCGTCGCGAGTCACGAGTTCGACCAGTTGTTCCTCGTTCCAGCCATCAGTACCCGCCGGACGTTCCGGCAATACCAGATAGCGCAGCTCAGCGCTGCTGTCCCAGACGCGAACTTCCTTGTCATCAGGAATCGTCAGACCGAACTCCGCCAGCACGCCGCGCGGGTCAATGACTATCCTCGAGCGATAAGGTGCGGACTTGTACCAGACCGGTGGCAGGCCCAGGGTCGGCCACGGGTAGCAGGAGCAAAGTGTGCATACCGTCACGTTGTGCACGGTCTGGCTGTTCTCCACGACCACCATGTCTTCACCCTGAACACCAGAAAAGCCCAGCTCGGCGATGGCTGCAGTGCCATCTTCCAGCAGCCTGTGTTTGTACAGAGGGTCGAACCAGGCTTTCGCTATGACCTGGGCGCCGTTTCTCGGGCCGACCTTGTGTTGGTAGGTGTCCACCAAAGCATCCATGGCGACGGGATCGACCAGGCCCTTTTCCGTCAGCAGGGACTCGAGCGCTTTGACGCGTAGCGCTATGGCCTCCGGTGGCTCAGTGTGGTCGTGATCGTGATGATGTTCGTGCGTATGGCTCATGTCTTTGCCCCCTCTGAAGTTGGTGAAATCGCTCCCTGCATTACTCGACGAGTGCAGCAATACCCGTATCCGGCGCCAGCTTTTTCACAGGTTACTTTCCTCGTTTCGGCCAAATTACCCCAACGCTTTTCATTCCTTTGGCGGGGTCCATTTCGGGGTGTGCGAGTACTACGTCGCGGTAGGAGGGGCTACCAATCACGGCGGGTTTAAACTTGATCAGAAAGTCATTGACCTCTTTGCGCAGATCCGGTGCCAGATCGTAGTCGTTGTAGCATTCCTCAAGACAATCGAGCACGGCTTGCCAGTGCACCTCGGTTAGACCCATTCCGCGATGCGCGGTGACCATGTCCCTGCCCCGGTATTTGGCGCTGCCACCCCAGTGTTCAGAAAGGAAATCGACAAAGTTGATGTGTTCCTTCTGGAATGTTGATTCGGACATGTGGGCCCAGATATGACCGATAGCGGGATGTCCCATGGTCTTCCTCAAAACTGCACCTGCGAACTGATAAATGACGTCGTAGCCCCCAAGACGCGCATAGAGGGAGGGCTGTTGTTCCACGGATGGTTGCTGGTCGGTCATGATGCGGTTTCTCCGTTTCGGCTGGGGACGATCTGATTCGCTCAATGTCGTGTTCCGCACGGTTGATAAAGGGCGCGAGAACGTGCGACGAATACAAAATTAGAGCTGCTGTCGAGCGCACGCTTTGCTGGCAAGGACAATCGTTTGGTCTAGACGGACAACGGCTTAGGAAAACCTTGCTTGCAGCCGACGCAGAATGCTGACATCGGAACTGGTCCTGCGGCCATGGGGGGAGATATGGTCCGTGACTGGGGTTCCTTTATTTCTGTCTTGACCGGACGGTTCGCTGTTCTAGATCGCCGTGGACGTTGGTGTTTTACGATTGCTCCCATTCCATCGGCGTTGCAGCACCAAGGTCCCGAGTTGCAGCAGGTAAGTGGCAAACTCTTCGGGTGCCATGTCCCATCTGTGTAAAAACCAGGATGAATCGGATAGTCGCTGCTGTTCTCGTAGATGCATGAGACACCTCGTCATTTGTGTTTTTAGGGACACGGCGTGGAGTGAACATTATCTAGGGGAGATGAAGTGTGCTTGGCTCGAATGGACAACCGTTTGGTTAAAAAGGACAGGTATAGATGTCCGGCATGCCAGTGGGCAGCGATGGTGCGGGGGGAGGGGATAGGGATAGACAGGGATAAACGGCCAGACACAAGAAAGCCCGCACTAGGCGGGCTTCTTGAGGTGATTCATAGACTGCTGTAGACATCTATGGATCGGTACTTGGTGGTACACAGTCATTCGGATTGGGTGGATAAGATATTGATTTTATTTGTTTTGTTTATATGTTGTGTGGTTAGGGATACATGTGGGGATACACGCGGCGCCCGATTGAACGCCGTAACGAAGTCTAAACATAAGAAATCTGCGTTGTACGCAACCAGTTGTGCTGATTTTTAATGTCTGCTTAGAGATCTGCTAAGCGAGCTAGCAGTGTTGGTTCAGCGCGTTGGGTTACGCGTCAATTGTGGGCAAATGTTGTTCGATGACGCCTAGCCATCCCATACCGGCATAGGTTTCAAACCCAGGCGTTATCGAGTAACCCTGGATGAGGTTTTTACTCAAGATGCTGTAACCACTCGTTTGGGCGGCTTTAGTTTGCAACTCAATTCGCTCGCCCAGCTGATTCTGTGTATCAGAGCTGGCAATTATCTTGTGATTGCCGTCGATGATCATCAATCGACTTCGCGAGCGTTCATCCTCGCTCAAGCGCACGCCGTTGAGCACCGAGTCAGCTTGATTTTTCCAGTCGAAAAAAATTCCGATAACGCCAATCACCGGGGTCTGTTTACCTGCCTTGCTGCGCACAGCCGCACTGAATGTGCAGGTTTGCGAGTCGTTCAACAGCGGTTCGGCCGTTATTTCTCCAGCGAAATACTGGTCACCTGAAGCGTGCTGCATTGCTTTCTTGAACCAAGGCTCCTTCGCAACATTGGCTCCGATCACTTTGCCAAAGGTTCCCGGTCGGCCCGAGGCCAAGATTCGCCCACTGTTGTCAGCGACCCAGATGTCCAGGTACACGGTGTAACTGTCGAGAATGATCCCAAGACGCTCGCTGGCGTGGGCGCAGCCTTCCGGGGAGTGACTCGTCAGCGCGTCTACCAGGGATGCATCAGTTGCCCACCAGCGCACGTCGCATGTGCGCTCGTAAAGGTTTCGATCGATGATCTCGATCATGTTAAGCGACAGATCAGCCAATCGCTGTCCGCGCACGTCAAAGCACATGCCACGACCGAGTGCCGTCAGTTCATTGACCGAAACCTGCAAGTCCTCGGTCAGCCCGCTGGCAATTTTCGAGATACGCTCGGAGATATTTTTGACTTCTTCCGCCACAACCGAGAACCCCATCCCGGCCTTGCCTGCATGCGCGGCTTCAATGAGTGCATTGATTGCCAGCAATCGAGTTTGGCGAGTGATCGCATGTATATCACTGACACCACGATTCGCCAGAGACTCCACTTCCCGTGAGAGGGAGACGATCCGTTCGGGTTCGATCATTTTCTTTCTGCTTCTACGAGTTATTGATGGCGGCAGTGGGTTGCTGATCAATGAACGAAGAAAATACAAAACTGGGCTATAGCTGCCCTCTAACGAATGAAGGTTAGGACCCCTCTAACAATAAGGTCGGCTGATTTCACTGGGCCATTAGGTGAATCCGAAAAATTAATTCAAATGTTCGAGGCCCGGATCCCTCTTGGCTTGGGTCGTAAGGAATGGGACACCAATGAGCGCTGGCAAGAGAGCCTAGAGACTCAGCAGTTTGATGCGGCTCATTGACAATACGGCATTCATGACGTGGTCAGGCTTAGGAGGGCAGGGCGATCGTAGTGGTTGTCATTGCCACACAGGGTCAACCCTGTACGCATCAAGGCGCTGAACCTAGACGGTTTCATTCAGAAAACTCAGCGCAGTAATGGGTGTTGCTTCGGTTGGGCAATCACATGAGCATCGTTCAGATCGTATAGATAGCTCTGGTTCTGGTTGTCAGTTGTATTGCTACCCTGAAATCCACGGAGGGCCGGTTTGGGTCGAAAGCAGACCAAATGCAATGACCACTTCTGGCCGATTTCTGCCTGTCACGACTGACCGAAATCGACCCAAAGCTGACGGTTGCGATAGGTAGAAATCGGCCAGAGGTGGATGCTTGCGAAATATGGGTTCGAATGCCCAGAGCCAACCGACGGCACTCAAAATTTTCTGCTTCAAACCTCAGGGATTTCATCAGGCGAGATCACATTGCCATCCCAGTCAATTCTACAAATGCATTTATGCAAAAAATATGCATTGACGCAAAATATGTATGTGTATACAGTATTTTTTGCTCGCCCACGTCATGCTTCGCGATAACCTTAGGCGGGCGAAGTACACGAAGCAGCGAAGGCTGGAAGCCTTCACAAATAGGAATGCTGTCGATGAATGGATCAGACGACTTAACCAAAAGGAAATGGTAATGACAATAGAACTCGGAGAATCCAGAGTAACAGCCCCGGCCTTGATAGAGGCGTTTAACTTCAATCTTAGAAGTGATAATCAGCCACTGAACTTCTTCCCTCCCGCTATTCGGATGGACCTCCAAAGACGGGATGTAATAAATGCATTCACAAGCAAGATTCAAAAAGAAATTGATGCCGCGCATACTGAAAACATGCAGAAAATCGACAGTGACATAAAAAAGGATGTAGAGAGTGAGGGAGGCTCTAATGAGCCAATGGATGCCACAACTCCAGAATCAACCGTAACAAAAGAACATGTCATTCATGTAACATTATACTACAATTCTAAAGCAGAAGAAAAAAACCAAGCGGACAAAGCAGCGTCGCTGAAAGTCGGCCCGGACCTTAAACCGTATTATTCTGTTTCTGATGTATTTCCGGATAATAAGTACCAAGATGCAGCAGTCCGAAAGCAACGGCTTATTGATTGGGCTTTAGGCTATGAAGCCCTTCGGCTCGCTCAGGTCTATGCAGAAACAGCCAGGCGTTTAAAAGTGGCAGCAGATGCATTGGCTGTTATTCAGGCCGAACAAGCACGCCTAACCGCCGCAAATGAAGCTGTTCGGAACGCCAATACGTTCCGTGCACCGGGCCCTGCATCTGCTGCCGGCTCGCTGTTTATGACTTCAGCCGGAACCGTAACGGTAGTTGAAGCCGCGGCGCTCACTCTACAAGCGGCTATTCGTGCAGCCATTAGCGCTTTGGGCGGAGTTATTGCGAGTGTTGGGGCAGGCCTTGTTGTTGGGGTTTCAGCGCTGTTTTACTCGTCAAAGCTGGCGAATGGCGAACTGTCGGAGCGTTATGCTTTCAGTACCCCAGTATCGGACCTGATTCCTGACCTTCAGCAAGATCTGAATAGCGTTGTTGCCACAGGTGGCACCGTTGATTTGGCTTACCGCATTAGCTCAAAAACTGCTGCAGATGGGCAGTCAGAGGTCTTTGTAGTCAAGACTGATGGCGTGACGGTTCCGTCAAAGGTCAGGGTAGTGGCGGCTCGTTATGATGCGGCACAGAAAGTATATACCGCTACGACAGCGGATGTACCTCCACGGACTCTAACCTGGACGCCTATTGTCAGCCCAGGGAATAATTCAACGACCTCGCCTACTGAACAGCCTGTGCCAACAGTTTACACTGGCGCTACAGTGACTCCGGTGGAAGGCCGCATTGACGCCTTTCCTGCAGTTTCAGAAGCGAGTTTTGATGATTTTATTACGGTCTTTCCAGCGGATTCAGGTCTGCCACCGATCTATACGATGTTCCGGGATCGGCGAGAGGATGCAGGTGTTGCAACAGGTTTTGGCCAGCCTGTGTCGGGGAACTGGTTGGGAGCTGCATCACAAGTTGAAGGGGCTCCAATTCCGTCACAGATTGCGGACCAATTGCGAGGCAAAGAGTTTAAAAACTTCAGGAAATTTCGAGAGGCGTTTTGGAAGTCTGTCGCTAATGACTCCGAACTATCAAAGCAATTTATCAGCAACAATATTTCTGAAATGAAGAACGGGCGGGCTCCGTTTGTTCGAAAGGGAGATCGGGTTGGTGGTCAGGTGAAGTTTGAACTTCATCATGCCACTTATGTATCCAAAGGAGGCGCAGTTTTTGATATTGATAATATTCGGGTGGTTACCCCAAAGCAGCACAGCTCAATACATCTAGAGGGTAAGTAATATGAGTATTAAGAAAATAGAAGAGTACACAGAATCTGAGTTTTTACTATTTGTTAAAAAAATTTGTGATTCTGAGTACGCCACCGAGAAAGACCAAGTTGATGCGGTTTTAGAGTTTGAGGTATTGACAGAGCATCCAGACGGATCTGACTTAATTTATTATCCTCCATCGAATGCGGAGAGTACGCCTGAAGTCATAACAAAAAAAGTTAAAGAGTGGCGCGCAGCGAACGGTAAGCCTGGATTTAGATCTACCTAAGCTCGATTGCTTCTGGTGATGCCCTTGCCGTGAGCTTCGGTGAGGGTATTTTATTTTTCGAACATTGTAGGGGGTAACTGGGAGGTTCCCTGGTAAATTCAGTTGAAAGGACATATGTGGCGTAGGTGGGAAGTGGATTCAGGTATATAGGTGTCAACTGCGGAAGTTCGCTGCCGAGCCGCTATTAACCTAAGATTGAACGACAGCTCCTGGCCGATGGCTGCCAGTCGCCACCGGCAGCTATCGACCCAAAGCGGACGTCGAGGGCGAGCTTCTGAGAATGCTCGCTAAGACGATTTACGCGGCAAAAGTAAGCACTCTTGCCTCTTGAGTATCCGCTATGAACGCATTGACTTGCTCTTGCGGACGCGGGGAAAGTTCTGGGTATTCATCTGCAAGGTATTCGATGACCGTATCTTCTTCCCAAGGGCCGAGCGAAGTCATGTAGTCAGGGTACTGATTTTGAATTTCTCTCCATGATTGGTAAGTATGCTTGGAGAGCAACATGACTGTTCGGGTGTAGATAATATGAATCTGCACGAATCTATTTCCGTATGTTGACGTCTGGGACACCGCCAGGCGAGTTTATATCCTTTTCAAGATTGCCTTCCTGTTGGCAGCTTCTGCCTGAAGAAAGTGGTGGGCTGGACGTCCGCTTCTGGCCCAGAGTGTGTAAAAACGGGCCAGTGCAATGTCGGCACGTAGCCCCGACGGTTTTTGCTATGTAGTCGCTCGGGGTAAGCCCTGCGGGTCGTCACTAGGGTCTTGGAGGCTTCAATAAA
>Ga0070754_10000372_pt1 | contig 43034 bp, 40 predicted proteins | sample VirMetDEL_Sep_01_FD_75181 | JGI IMG/M metagenome (GOLD analysis project Ga0070754, IMG submission 75181) | Aqueous microbial communities from the Delaware River and Bay under freshwater to marine salinity gradient to study organic matter... | ecosystem: Environmental > Aquatic > Marine >...
AGTAAACGCAGGGGGGTTTAATGAAGGTACAGTTATCCTCAGTGGGGGGGAAATTACTACAACGGCTACTCAAGATTTATCCTTAAATCCCACGGGGGCGAATATAAATTGCAACAATAAAACTCTAACTAATGTTGGTGGAATAAGTATTTCAGGAGCGGTAACCTTAGGAAACATACAAGTTAACAATACAATCTCCACACCGGCCGCAACAGACCTAGTACTAAATCCAACTGCGGATATAGACTGCAATAATAATGATCTAAAAAATGTTAAGGACCTTGATGCCAATAGTGTTCAATTAACTGGAGGTAATATGGACCTTGGAGCAGGTAATTTAACTACTACGGGAACTATTTCGGGTGTTTTTAGTCTCCCCGCCACTGGATTAACAACATCGGGTGACATTACTTCTACGGGTGGTAATATTTCAGCAACAGTGGGGAATGTTAGTGCTGGTGCGGCTATGTCCGCAGGGACAACAATAACTGCTGGAACAGGACTTACGGTAACGTCTGGAAACCTTGCTGTTTCTGGAGGAACCATTACCGCAGGAACTGGACTTACTGTAACATTTGGAAATCTTGCTGTTTCTGGAGGCAATATAACCTCCTCTGGTTCCATAACAGCTGGTTCTGGAGCAACTGTAAATGGTGGAAATCTTGCTGTTTCTGGGGGAAATGTTACCGTAGGGGGAAATGTAACTGCAACGGGAAATGTTACAGGTGGGACAGTAACAGCCAGTGGTACAGTTCAGGGAGGAACCCTCACCGATGGAACAGCTACTTTAAGTGCAGGTAATATTACAGGAGGAACTGTAACTGCAACGGGAAATGTTACAGGTGGGACAGTAACAGCCAGTGGTACAGTTCAGGGAGGAACCCTCACCGATGGAACAGCTACTTTAAGTGCAGGTAATATTACAGGAGCTACAAATATAACCGCTAGTGGTACCGTTCAAGGAGGGACTGTAACTGCAACGGGAAATGTTACAGGTGGGACAGTAACAGCCAGTGGTACAGTTCAGGGAGGAACCCTCACCGATGGTATTGCGAGTATAAATGCGGGTAGTATTAGTGGAGCCACTAGTATAACCGCCAGTGGTGCTATAAGTGGAAATTCATTGGCCCTAACGGGAGGCAATATTACAACAGGTAATGGTAATATAGATACTATTAATGGAAATATTTCAATTTCGGGCTCCGGTAACGTTGTGGTTGCTAATGGTGATTTAATTTCTACGAACGGAAATGTGAATGCTTTAAATGGTATTATCCATGGAAACATATTACAGAATGGCACGGTTATAATTTCTGGTGGTCAGATTAGCACCGTGGTGGGTAATTTAAATCTAAATGCAGTTGGAACTGATATTAACTGTAATAATAAGAATTTGATTAATGTCGGGACTATCAATGGAAGGATTTTTCCAGAGGTTAGAACGGGTAATTATTTAGATTCTGCTTTTGATTCTGCGTTAACTACCAATAGATTTATAACTATTCCCTTTGCTTCTCCAATGACAGCAACCGACTATACTGTAAGTATAATTCCAAGAAATGCCAATGTAACTGAAATTATGTATAAAACAAACAACGGAGCCCACTATATTTCCTCAAAAACTCTCACTGGTTTTACCATTTACATAGGAGGATATACTCCAGGTGGGGGTGGAATTATACCAATGTCCTTTGATTGGATGGCTATACGCGAATAATAGGTTAAAATACGCTTAAAGCTTCTACGGACTATGCGATTTTACGAAGTAAAATACGCTTAAAAAAATGTAGTATATAATTAATAGTATTAACTAACAATGCCAGGTGGTTTAATACAGTTAATTGCCTATGGAGCGGAGGATGTTTATCTTACTGGTGAGCCCCAGGTGACTTACTTCAAAAGTGTGTATCGTAGGTATACCCCTTTTGCTATTGAGAGTATTCAGCAGCAGATTTCCAATCGTCCAAATTGGGGAACTGAACATGAAATTGTTATAGAAAAAGTGGGGGACTTAGTTGGGAGGATATGGATTGAGGCCCAACTTCCTGATATCACCTTCACACCAACGGACCCCGTTACAGAAGTTGAAGGATGGATACAAAGTGTTGGTCACTATTTAATTGATGAAATGTCAATATCTATAGGGGGGCAAGTCCTTGATCGTCATTATGGCCAATGGTTAGAAGTTTGGCAAGAATTAACTCTCAAAGGAGAAAAAGATAGAGGATATGGTAATATGATTGGTAAAGATTTACCTAATTACAGCATAACTGAACCAGTTATTATAAATAATAAATGTGTAGACAGAAGATTGAAAATACCTCTTCAATTTTGGTTCTGTAGGAATCCAGGGTTAGCTCTTCCTCTTATAGCTCTTCAATATCATGATATTTCATTAAAGTTTAAAATAAATACCCTTGAAAAATTAGTTTTTGCTAGAAATGCAACTAATTATATAGTTCCTAATACTACCTTAACAGATATTCTTCTTCCTCAACTTAGTGTTTGAGTAGATTATTTCCTTTTAGATACAACGGAACGTCGTAAATTTGCTCAAAATACTCATGAATATCTTATTGAACAAGTTCAAGTTCCTATAAGAAAAGAAGTTCTCTCAGGTTCAGACAATCAATCATTAAGTTTAGGAGAAGCATTTCATCCAATCAAAGAGTTAGTATGGTTATGGCAACGCACACCTCCTTCTGTTATAAGTCCAGCAAAACCCGTTCATATTCCTCCGAATGATTGGTCTTTGGGTGCTGGAGACCAACTTCCATTGGGAAACCCCCAAAGCGATTCTCCTCTTGACTGGGTAAACATATTTTTCAATAAAACATCGAGATTTAATAAAAGAGATGGAGAATATTTTAGGTTATGCCAACCTTATGAATACCATACTAGAATTCCAGATAACTATTTATATGTGTATTCATTTGCCCTTAAACCAGAAGAACATCAACCTTCTGGTACAGCTAATTTTTCACGATTAAATGATACAGATTTTAATTTTGCATTTCGTTCGGGAGTAACTCAATCACCGCAAATGTGGATGTTTGCGGTTAATTACAATATACTTAGAATTTCTAGCGGAATGGGAGGATTAGCTTATTCTAATTAATAACTAAAAAAAATATTTAATTATTATAAAATGGCAGAACAAGTACAGAAATTAAAATCTAAAATCCAGAATCTCAAACAAGATGCTTCGAAAGCTAAGCAATTTGTAGATACTTTAAAAAAAGAACAGGTTATCCTTACAAAGGATATTTCTACTCTTCAAAAAGGTAAGAAGGAATTAGAACAAGCTAAATCCAATGCTGAAGGAAAAACTAAACAAGAAATTGATAAACAAATAAAAAAACATACAGATACAATAGAAAGTTTAAAAAAAGAACTAGAAATTATTAAACAAGCAGAAAAAGCTGCTAAAAAAGCTCGTGTAGATGCAGAAAATAAAAAGAAGGAAGTAGAGAATAAACTTCAAGTTATTCTTAAAGAATTAGATGTTTTAACTGATGAAGTAGATGAAATCCATAATATTGTAAAAAATATACTAAATCAAACAAAACCAGCTACCAAACCATCAGCTACCAAACCAACAGCAACCAAACCAGCAACCAAACCAGCTACCAAACCAACAGCTACCAAACTCTCTAAATCAACTATTAAAGCATCGACGGAGTCGGGCTTAGCGAGTGCTAGAAGCACTACGCTTAAACCAGTGACCAAACGTCCTCAAATAAATCGTCCTACAAAAACCCTTCCATCTGGTAAAAAAATTGGAAAGGGTGTAAAACGTGGAGGTCGTCGTAAATTTGGCTAATTTACAACGAATTTGAAGCGTTATGATTATATTAAATTTTATGAAATTTTAATAAAAAACATAAATTTTAATTATTTATTACTTTGTAAAATACGCTTAAAATCTTCTTCTAGCTCTCTCAGCTGCTTTTGTTATAAATTTCCTAGATTTCTTTGGTATACTTTTTAATATACGTTCACTCTCTTCTGGCCATAATCCTATTATTTTTTCTGGTTTATAAAATCCAGTAATTTTCTTAACATCGGGGCGATCAACTGGTAAACCTAGAGATCTTCTTTGTTCTCTTATAGCTCTTTCTTGAGCTAACAATTTATTTTTTTCTCTCAATGCTTTTTCCTGTTCTTTTAGTAATCTTTTCTTTTCCCTAGAAGACGGGGGTTTTCCGGCGGCAGCTGCCTCTAATTCCTTAATTTTAGCATCTGAGAGTGCTTTTATTTCTTCTTTTCTTAATTTAGCTAATTCTTCTTGAGCCTCTAATCTCTTTTCCATAGTGTATTCTGGACCTCTAATAATTTCTTCAAGTGCTTCAGCAGTAGTTTTCTTACCTGTAAGAACACCTGTGCCAGTTTTAATAGCGGTACCTGCTTTTTGTAACCCTCCAATTGCAACTCCTCCTGCTAATTTAATACCTCCAACAGTACCGAGAGTTCCTAATTTAGCAGTCGTTACAGCAGCACCTCCGACTCCTTTAGCTGCAGATTTAGCACCTCTTCCAATTGCTTTTATAGCTTTTGCTGTTTTTTCACCGCCAATAGCAGTACCTAGACCGTATGCTGCCCCAGCTAGGGCTGCTTTTCCAAGGGGGTTTTCAGCTGCTCCATGATAAATATTATGGGCAGAATATCCTCCCAAACGCATTATATCACCAGTTAATCCACCTTCATCAGCAGCCCAAAATTTCCAAGGATATTTAGTTCCTAATAAACCTTTATCTCTTTGTTCGTCAAACCAAAATTTAGCATCTGTTTCACATTTGCCTATAAGATTATCTGCATCACAACCCGGATATTCCATCTCAAATTGTTTAGCTTGTTTTTCACTCATATTATCCCATGATACACCTCTCATCCATGTTCTAGTATCAATTCCTTGATATTTTGTAACTTCGTTTCCATCTTTGTCTTTATACGATGTGCTAAATACATATCCAGGAACCTGTGCAACTGTTTGATGCAGTTTTCCTCCTGTTTCTGATATAAATTCTCCTCCTTTTTTACCAGCATTTTCTACCCAATCTCCTGATTTTTGAAACCAAGTTTTATCCTCTCCGAACCTAGCTGTGCGTTTTGTTCTAACACCCATTCTAGGTTTACGACGTTTTTGTGAAACACCTTTGCGTCCTTTTTTGCTAATTGACATTCTAGGTTTACGACGTTTTATAAGTGGACCATTTGTTCCAAAAAATGATTTTCTAGATACCTTTTTGGCAGTGTATTTTAATGCTTTTCCTGGAGCCCCGACTATAGCTTTTACCTTAGGAGTTATTTTCCTGTATAGTCTATATGTAGGATCATAAATAACTCCGGGAGTAACTTTATAAATTCCGGACTTTGCCTTTGTTACAGTTTTAGATATAAAATAAGGTTTCTTAGATTTTTTAATTGAACCTATACCAAGATCTTTAGCAGTTTCTCCAGGACCTCGGGCGGTAACTTTACCAATTTGTTTTTTAAGATTTTTACGTCGTTCTATTGTTTCTTTTGTTGATTTGGTTTTTCGTGTAGATTTTTTATCTGTCACTTTTTTAGTAGAAAATGGACGTCTAATTACATTTACACCCGTAGATGCCAATAACTTCGTTGTATTTGCAAAAGCACGAATAGAACCACCTGATAATTTTTTTGAAGCATCTTTTGCCCTCGATAAAATAAGTCTCCCAGCTCTAGTACGTGCTATTCTTTGAATAGCTAGGGTACCACCAGCACCTCCTAGGGCACTTATGGCTATAAGAGCATTTTTTTCCTCTGGTGTTAAATAATAATCTCCAGCTAGATAGGCGCTAGATCTTCCTACGTTTCTGACGATGCCTTCTATTCTCTCATCTGATTGAACAACATCTCTGGCTTCATCAGTAACTCCTGACATTATAGCTTCTGTTAAAACTGTATTGGCTACTCCATCTATTCCATAATATGCTAAAGCAGTTTCTATAGAAGTTCTTTTTAGAAAATCCATATAATACAATTATTCTATTATAAGTAAATAAAAAAATAATAGAGCAATTAAATAATTTGTAGTGTATCAAAATCTTTTTCTTAATTTACGAGATATCCTAGAACCCAATACAGGCATCTCATTAGAAATTGATAATATGTCTTTACGACGTTTTGGTTTAGATTTTGGTGTAAGTTTAGATTTTTTAGAAAGAGCCCTTTTTTCAATAATTTGAATTACTTTATTAGTCAAAAGAGGTGTACCAACTGTAAAAATACTTCCAGGTATTCCATATTCTAAACCTTTTTGAACTGGTTTAGGTAATTTTTTATATTTATTTTTTAATTTATTCCAAACACTACCAAAACCTCTACCACGAGTTAAAATTTTACGCGCTGTTATAGGACTTAATACAATTTTACCAGTTCCTTTTAAAATTTGTTTAGTAGCTCTTTTTCCTGCTTTACCAACACCCTTCACAGCTATTTTTGATCTTCTACCCAAACTTAAAGATTTTTGTTTGAGAGCCTTTAATCTACCTTCTCCCCTCATTGCCATACCCATAGCTTCCAATTCTATTCCTTCTCTAAATAAACGCTTACCAGTATCAATTTCTTTTAATGCTTTTTCCTTAAGATCTTTTGCCCCAACTCTTCCATAAGCTTTTGACAGACTTTTAGCTCCTTTACGAAGATCTCTTCCAGTCTTCCACATTTGCCTACCCCTCTCTTTAGTATTTCTTCCCGAAACAATTAAACGCTCAGATACCCCCCTAGCACGAGCCTTTCCAACCTGTTTTTCATACTGAAGTTTTTTAGCTGTATTAATTGCTTCATCTAAAACACTATTAAAAGTTCCAACAGACATTATTTTTGTTCCACCGGCTATTTCTTTCAATGTAAGTCCCAATCCTTTTTTAAATTTAGGAGATGCGAGGACAGAACCCCCCAAAAATGCAGCACCCCCTAATAAATAATCTTGTTCCATAACAATAAATACTCAATAGTTCAACTTTATTATTACTTAACATTTTATTTCATCATAAAAACGTTGACAATATAATGCATATTCATCTAATTCATCACTATCATCTATATTAACCCTCGGCTGCCACCAAGAAATCATTTCACCGAGGTTATTAAAACATTTACGATGTTCAACTAAACAAACTTTACCAGATATAGTATGAATAACTTTTTTAGGACGAACAACAGGACAACTCTTTACACCAACAAAAATATTATTAATACGATTCATTATTTATAATATAAAATAATATTTTTTTATTATAAATGGTATTTAACAGTGGTGTTAGTTTTGGTATTTCTGTTTGGATAATTCCTGAGTTTCCTGATATTTTTAAGGCTAAGTATGGAATCCAGCATATACCCCATATAACTGTAGAGAGTAGAATATCTCAACCTTTAAATAATTTTCTAGGTAGAACTTTTACGTTTGAATTCGAAGATGGGTTTTATTTATTTCCTCAATCTGATAAAAGAAATCGTGGTTTTAGAGCTTGGGGGTGGTACTGTAATATAAAAGAAATTAATATCCCTCAAGCTCATATGAGTACTCATTATTACGATGAATTAGATGAATATAAAAATATTCCTACTCGTACTCTTATTCCTCCTAAAGGAGAATTTAAAGGAATTGGATATTTAGTTGATACACGTTCTAATAATCCTTATGATTGGAAAATCATTGATTCATTTGATCCCAAAATGTTCTGATTTTGAGCGTTCTTTTCCATCCTCTAATTTTTTTTGAAGATTGATTTTTTCTTTTTCAATTTTACTTTTTAAACAAGGACACTCGTGATATTCTTGTAATCGACAATGAATACAAAATTCTTCATTACAAAAATTACAAAACATACCTAATAATCCAAATTTTTTTTTGCACTTATAACATCTTTTACTCATTTAAGTATATTTTTCGTATCTTTATTTTAATATTTATAAAAAATACACTTAAAATCTCCTAAATACATTTAAAACCTTTTTCCTTCTAACTTTAGAAGCAAATTTCTTTGCAGATTTAGATACTCTCTTATTATACTTTTTCAATTCCTTAGGACTTAAAGTAGATAACCATTGTTTATGCTTTTGTTCTAATCTAATTTTACGCCTTTCCTCAGGTGTTCCTAATATTTTATTAAATAATTTACCAACTGGCTTAGGTCTTAATGCAAGAGGATATTTTCCAGATACTCCCATTGTTAATTGTTTAGGACCACTAGGACGAGTAGACTTATAAGTCATTTCTCTAATAGCTTTATTCTTTTTTCTTATTGATATTTTTTGAATCCCAATTATACCAGCACGACTAACACCTTTCTTTTGTAATTTACGAATATCTTTTAATGTAGTATTTGTTTTAATATTTCGTAAAAACTCTCTCTCTTTGGCTGTTAAAACAGCTCTAACACTTTGATTAGGGGCTTTTCCTAATCTTCTTAAATATACTAATCTTTCACCTTGACTAAAATTTTTAAATGTTTTTCCTGTTATATCAGAACCAGTTAATTTTAAAATTTGATTAGCTCTAATAACATCATTTGGAGTTACTCTTACTCCTTTAACAAAACTCTTTACGTCGGTGATTCTAGACTTAATAGCCCTTCTTTTACTAATTTCTCTTTTTACATTTTTTACTATCTCTGCTGTAGAAAAAATCCCTGCTGCAGGTAAATAGGTTAAGGCAAATAAAGTAATAAAATCCGTTAAATCATCTGCAATTGGACCACCACTTTTTGTAGGTAAAAACTCATCATCTATAAAACTATCAATCTTTTCAAATGGTGTACCACGATCCAATAAGTTAGGACCACCTACTTTTTCAGATCCTATTAAACCCGCTGCAGCAGCAGTTCCTCCAATTAAAGTTCTTTTTACTACTCTTTTTCTACCAGACATGTTATTATTAATTATAAATATTTTTTATAAAGAAAAAATAAAATATGCGTTTGAAGATGGAAATATATAACAATAATAACTATAAAATAGGCTATGTACTCAATTAAAGTAAGACCGTCTATAAATAAGATAATAACCCATAGTACGACGCCGTGGGGATGTCGAAAGACCCCGTCGAGTAGTAGAAATTCAAAAATTAAAAGAACTAGAATAATACCAAAAGCATATCATCATTTACCAGTTCAGTTTGAAATATTACCTTCAGACGGAGGTGTAAATGATGTTGTAAATCTTACTATTTTTAATACCACTGCTTGGATTCTTCCTATGGCTATAACTGGAAGAATTATGGGTATAGAATGGAAAGATTTAAGTTTAAATTTATTAGGATTGAGTATATTCAGATCTGCACTGGAAACGTTTCATGACCTAAACAACTAATTACTTAGGAGTTACTTTAAAAAAGTTAGAAATAGGTGCTATACCTTCATCTTTTGCCCTTTTAATAGCTTTTTCTTCTTTTTTTTTTTTACTATATTGTTTTTTCCTACAATCCAAATCTTCGTTGGCAATTCTAACGAGGGGACGATCAAATAATTCATCTGGTCTCTCCAAAATTCTCTTACCACTAGTTTCAATACCCTCTAATGGTTCTACACCAAAAATTGTAAGAAGGGGGTTTTTAAGCTGATGGTTCAAATAATACAATGAATCCAAACGAAGATTGTTCTCCTTAATCCACTTTGGATCTTCTACTCTGTCACCCTGTTTAGCTTCTGGATCGGGATTGAAAATAAACGCATAGGGAATCCTCTCCCCAGCCACAGGGGCGCTTCCAGGGTCTCTAAGGTACATCTTCTCTGCGAGAACTACATGACCTATTGTAGGCGGTTCCCAAGGGTCTACTAGGGGGTTCTGTATCTGTTCAAGATCACTTCTGTTACGTCTAAATTCGGTTTCTATTTCTTTAATCCTTGCTTGGTTTGCCTTCCACGAAGGTGTTCCTTCTTTTCCTCTAGCCAATCTCTTATGGATTTCATTGTACTCATGGCTTAAACTCTTTTTCCATAAAACCAACCCATCATCCCCCCTTTTCTGCTTGTAATACCCAGTGTACTCATTTCTTAAACTCTTAGAAAGAATGAGAGAATCTACAGGAACATCTCCTCTCATAAGGGCATCTATTTTTTCTTCGGCAACCCTTTTTCCTTCTTGAATGTTTTTTTTGAAGAAGATTTGATCTAGAACTGCACTAAGGGTTTCCTTTACATAGGGGCAGTTATCCCTACGAACAAGTTCTACACCTTTAGCTTCAATTTCTTGGTGGGGTCGTTTCGGGTCAGTCCATTCTAGGTACATATATCTCTTTTTAGCAACGAGGATGAGGGGATACATAAATTTTTCAAATTCCAATTGCATGGGTTTTTTAAAAATACCACTAATATCTTCAGCACACTCTTCGGCAACCTTAAAGAGTTGGGTGAGAGAACCATCAGGATCTACAGGTTGGGGGAAAATTACATAACAAGAATCGGTATCTCCATATACAATTTCACACCCCCACTTTTCCTTTGCACGAGCAGATGTCTCTTCAATTGCCAACCTACCTCTTCCTGTAACTGCAGTAGAAATTTCCAAACAAGGCAATTGACCTAATTTAGCTCCAGTGAAACCATAAATTGAATTCATACTTACTTTAATGGCCAACTGCTTAGCATCGAGAACTTTGTACATTAGTCCCGAAGCTTTTTTCATTTCCTTCTTTACACTCTTCCTGTCTTTCCACAGACCTTCTAGGATTTCAGGAAGAAGGGCGTCTTGGTTTTGTGCAAAACGAACTTTTGTATTTGGACCCGTTGGAATTTCACTATATTCTATGCTAGGGAGATTATCCCACTTGGGGTCTAGAACGACCGTTGAATAACACATCTGATGGGCAATCATAATACTGGGGTATAGAGAAGCAAAATCTAAACCACAAACAGGACGGTCATAGTATCCTGTGTTGGCTTGTAGTACAGTTGCACCTTGGAACTTTTCATCGTCTACTTGTAGCTCAATTTTAGGAATACAATAGCCTTTCTTGCGGGTGTGATAGGCGATTTGGGAGAAAACTTTAATGGCTTGTCCCCTTGTAATTAAATAATCAATTGGAACCCTCGTAACTTTTGACATCTCAATGTTGTTGGGAAGAAAACAAAGTTTATCCATAAGTTTCAAACAAAGTTCAACGTCTTGTACACAATATTTTCCAACCCTCGTTCTTTTTTCCTTTGATCCAAGTTCGGAATCCCAGGCTTCAAAAATTTCCCTAGGTTCTACGTCGTCCTTTCCTTCTCCTAGAAATACTTCACCGACAGAATTAAGTTTATAAGATTCTAACTTTTTTGGGAGAGATTTAACCATGGGGTAGAGATCCATCCACAATCTCCCAGGACAAGGAAGAAGTTGCCAATCATTAAAACCAGCCTGTTGGTTATTAAGAACTTTCTTTTTAAGTTTACATTCGTAATTATCTAATTTTGATAACTCCGAAATATAAAAAGAACATTTATGAAATTCAGCCCTTTTTACCACGAAATTAATATCAAATCCAAAAATGTTATAACCAACTATAATATCAGGACTATAGGCCTTTACCAATTTACACCAATCTTTAATCATTGCTTTTTCTGATTTAAATTGTTTTACGAGAGTACCATCAATAACACCACAGCTATCTAGATTATGGAGAATCCTCTCAGGTTCTCTGTCAACACCAAAATCTTGAAAAGTACTACAAATTTGAGTAATCTTATCAGATGGACGATCTGGATCGGGGAAAGACCCATCACCAGAAGCACACTCAATATCCCAATACATAATTCTTATACCTTGGGCAATATCATCTTTTTTAGGAAGGGAATTTATATATCTCCAATCACACTCAACATCAACATGGCATTGGCTTTCCTCCGCTTGTTCGTATTTATATCCTGGAATCCTCACCCAACCAGCCATTAAAATATTTTTTTCATGGCAAAATCTAAGAACTGGGTCTATGTTTCCTTCATAAACTTCGTACCATCTACTTCCTAAATTTATACCAAGATTTAACTTTTCACCAGATTCAAATTGATATTTTTTGCTATTTCTCCATTGTTTTTCTGAATGGAAAAATAATTTGAAAAATCTATGGATTTTTCCATTTTCAAACCCATAGTATCTTTTTAAATCACACATGTGAATTTCGTACAATCCACTTTTAATATGAGATCTAATGTTACTTTTAAATTCAGTCAAATGTGTTTTATTCCATTTTATAGGAACTTCAATATAATAATAAGGCTTATATTCTTTAACCTTGACATGAACAGGCTTACCATCTTTAGTTACTCCAAACATATGAATCATAAAACGAAGATCCCAAGGTTTTTCTTCATCAATAACTTCATCATTTACCCACCAATCAAGAACCTGAAATTCTATATCTTGAGATAAATCATCATGCGCTCCTTGATAAGAGCGTTGAGACCACATCTTTACTTATTTACATATAATTTAGGTCTTTAAGCTTATTTATTTTTGAAAAAAAAATATTTGTAAATAATAAATGAAAATTGTTAGTGATAACAGAGGTTTTACTTTGTGTTTGTTGTGTGCTATCATTGGTATACTTTTATGGCAATTATCTCATCAAATATTTGACACTAATGTACCGATTAAAAGTATGGTTAACGGAAAATATTACAAGGTTAAAAAGGATGGGTTTGAACAAGTTTCTGCTGATAAATTGGCTGTAACTGAATATAAATTGAATGAATTATATAATAAGGTTTGTAAAAATTATGGAGATTCTCAGGGGTTTTATCCTAATTCTGTTCCGAAATTAAAAAGAAGATGGCCTAAAATTCAAATTAGAGAAGTTACCAATGGCGAACCTGAAGCTGCCTATGTTCTTAATAAAGGCCCAGATATGAGATTTTGTTTACAAAGTAAAGATCCTGATGACACAGAAAAGGATAATATTTTAATGTTCATAGCTATTCATGAAATGGCCCACATAATGAGTGATAGTTTTGGTCATGGTCCAGAATTTATAAAAAATTTCAAAGGATTATTAGATGTTGCAACAAAACAATGGATTATTAATCCTCTCAATGGAAAAAATGAGTTAGTATACACCCCCCAAGATTTTTCTTCAAAACCTAAAAAATACTGTGGAGTTAAAATTAATAAAAATATAATGTAATTTGAAATAAAATAAAATGTTTACAAATAGTATAAAAAAAATGTCACTAGCTCAACTATTAGGTTTTGGTAAAAAACGTCGTACCCCTGCAAAGAAAACTCCTACTGGACGCCCTTCCGCGGCCGTTCGTCGTATGTGCAAGAAGCATGGTGTCAAGATTACCCTCATGAGAGGCGGCAAGAGAGTATACAAGAGTGAGAAAGTTCTTAAGGCCCAGTGTAAGAAGAAGATGGCTGCCGCTAAGAAAGCTAAAAAAACCTCTAAGAAGACCCCTGTTCGTCGTAGCCGTCGATCGCGTTTCGCCGGTGGTTGTGCCAGCATGGGTTTTGGCAAGAGAGGTAAATCCTACTTCGGTGAAGATGAGGAAGAAGAAGAGATTGATGTTGAAGAAATGGGTTTCGGTAAACGCCGTCGTCCCAGCAGAGCAACCGTTGCTCGTCGTCGTAAGGCCGCTGGTCAAGCTATGATTCGCTCTAGGGTTCCCCGGTATGCTTCATTTGGTGGTAACCAGAGTGGATACTTAACAATGGTATCAGGGGGTAATGGTTGCTATCCTCAGTATTCTCCCAATGTAATGACATCCAAGGGTGTTTATGGAGTAGGTAAGCCATTTTTCCGTGCCACCGTTCCAGGTACTCTTCCACCTGCTTGGTACAAGAACCGCCAACCCGATGGTGGCTATGTAATGGTAGGTGCCCCCCACCTCGCCTACAAGGCTCCCTCCAATGGTATGTCCTTCGGTAAGAAGCGTCGATCGCGCTACGCGTCGTCATGTAACAAAAAGCGTGGTGCTGGATTTGGTGCTGCCCAGCTTCGTAACGTTGCTGAACTTTATAGAGCTGAAAGCAACAGCCCAGCTGTTATTGCATTTGACCTAATGCGAGCTGTCCAAAATGATGGTGGTAAAATAGACAAAATTATATCGAGAATGAATGAAAACCTAGATTTTAAAAAATATCCTGAATTAAAAAGATTATTACCGGCAATTGCAGACCTACGATTAATAGACTGGCACAGAAACCTACATGCGGATGATATGCAGAAAGCGGCTGAGGCTCACCGTAAGTTGCAAGAATATGTCGATCAGAGTGTTCGTCTTTGGGAACGTCGTAGGAACGATGATTTGAAAAAAGAAGAAGAAGCCGCGCGTTTGGCAGCTAAGGCCGCTGGACCCGCGCCCGCCTCGTCGCCGCGGAGCTAAAATGTTCGGAATAGGCTATCGTAAATCATAGATTACTTCGCTTTGCGGGCTATGACACAGTCTTAAAGCATCGCTTTGCGGGCTATGACACAGTCTTAAAGCGTCCGTAGGCGCTTAGCGATTTGGTACAAATACGCTTATAATCCATTTGTTTTGAGCCATTGGCGAGTTCGTGGGTTTAATTTATTGGGATAGTTTATCCTTTTTACGAACCATATAATTCTCTCGGGTCCTTGTGGGAACATCGTGTTTTTATATGATAGACCCCAGCCCTTTTGTATAGTTCTTCCCCTACTTGTAATGTTAAAACTTTTACCTTCTAGATTTTTATTGGTATCTATACCAATTAAAGAGTCTAAAAGGTCAATAGTAATTTCTATATACAAACGATGTTCTTTGAGATACCAGTGGGTATCGCTTGGTTTCCACCAAATTTCTAGCCCCCTCCTTTTGTTTTCGTAGGGTCCCTGTGAGTATTGTTTGGTGGAAAGATTTTTTGTATTCCAAAGGTATTCTTTTTGTTGTGTGCACCAACCTATACTACACTTTCCACAATATACAAATCCTTGTCCGTTACATGATGGACACCCTTTCCACCCAGTTCCTTTACACTCTTTGCAAAATTTTGCCGTTGGTTTGCAGCATTTACATCTTACCCTTTTGGTATAACTGATTGGTATATCGGTTGGATAGAGAATCTGTTTTACATTGAGAGATACTTCTACTTTAATTATTTTATTAACCTGTTCTTCAGTTCGTTGTTGGGGTCCCCATTCTCTCCAAGCATTGTTTAAAAAATCCTTAAAGAGGTTAGATATATCACTATCTACGTTGGACTCTACTTGGTTGAACTTAGTATAAACTTCCCAAGCTTCTTGAAGTTCTCTAAACTTTTGGCTAGATTCTTCAGAATTACCATTCTTATCTGGGTGCTAACGTAACAATCCACTGCGATAAATTCTTTTAACTTCTTCATATGGTGTTGATGCATTTACACCTAAAATATAATTAGCTTCTATCAATAACATTGCAACATTACTGATAGTAGTTTAAGAGTAATTTTTATATTTGTTTGAAAAAATAATATTATATTTAGATAAATATATAACGATGTCTACTAATATTAAGAGATTGGGAAATAACAAAATTTATAAATATTCACAAGACGGTACATCATCTTGTGGTATATGGTTTCCCACAAATGGACCCGCTGGAATTGGAGAAATAGATCCCGATGGTGGTAAAAGAGTTGGTCTATCTTCATATACTCCCGACCCAGCTCCAAAAATTTGGATGATAGATTGTGCGACCTTTGATCCACCAGCACCAGGTGGTACTTTAGGTTTAACAATGCCAGAACATACATCTACAGAAAGTGCATGGTATCTCATTCATTTATTTAATAAAATTTCTCCTAACTTAGATGTTTTTGAATTAGTTAGTCAAAGCGGAGGGGGTACTGTATCTTTAAATATTAATTCAACTCCTAACTTATTTCAAATCCTAGTAATATGGGACGGCCAAGAGTGGAATGCTCTAATGGATAAATCAGTATAAAGCTTCGCTTAACGCTTCAACAAAGTTAGGCATACCGTAATTAAATTTTTTTGTAGAAAAAAATATTTATTATTACTAAACATCATTAATGGGAACAATCAAAATTAAAAAGGATGGAAAGGAATACATTGAAGGGCTCATTGTGGACCAAGCACAGGATACTCGTTTGTATTTAAAAACAAGCTTAGCACCAACACCCTATACATTAGGAGATGGTATAGGATACTCAAACTCATCATACGGAAATTATGATAAATTAACAAATGTATGGTCGTTAAATTTACCTCTATTTCCTCCAGGTTCAGAACAAACTATTGTAATTCCCAATGGAATTAATGCGTATATTCCAGGATCATCATTCCCAACAATAGATTCAGATAACAATAGAAGAGGAATGTGGGCTATATGCACACTAGTTAAAGCAGATGAAAGTGAATTAACACTCAATTTTGCAAATGGAGATGATGAATTGGCCCCTGAATATCAATTATGGGATACCATATTTTGGCCATCGGGATCAAAAACTATTAGAGTTGGAATATGGATGTGGAACGGAGAAAAATGGAAATGGTTTGGTAGATCAGTGTAAATACTGTTAAATAATTAAAATACTTATTTTATGGATATGGATAAAAGGTGAACATGCATGAATTGTCCATATCCATATTTTTTGGGGAAAAACTTTTTTAAAAGGATGAAATTCATACTTTGAAAGTTGGAAAGTTCAATCCTTGGAAAACTTTTTTTAAAATTTTATGGATATGGATAAAAAGTAAACATGCATGAATTGTCCATATCCATATTTTTGGGAAATTACATTTTTAGACCCTAGGGCCTAAAAATATATTTTATTTTTTTTAAGTGTAATGTTTTAGTGTGCTACAGTTGTTCGAGCCAAAGTTGTTGTGGTGTAGTATTGTCTAGTGTGGTAATTTTGTTGTTGAGTTCGTTGTATTGTTGCTCGAGTTTTTCAATTTCCTCCACTGTGAAGTGATCAAGAGGAATCTTTGTGAGATAATCCCAACCCTTCTCAGGGTGCTGGGGGAGATTGTTGTCTTGGATCTGTCCCTCAATGAATTTCTTTGGTTTGCGGAATACTTTGATGGTGTCATCGATAACAAGACCGATAAACTTCTTCTTAGCGTTTAACCAAACCATACGATCCCTCCAGTCAGCGAGGAGGTGGGACTTTCTCTTCTTGTAATACTTCAACCTGCAGCAGAAGAATTTATAGATAATCTCTTCTATGCAACTCATTTTAATAATCTTGCCTTGTTCGTCCCAAACGTGCATATTTGTAGTATTGATAGTAGAAGTCATCTTCCAATCCTTTTCCCAACCCCTATCACCAGTCTTCATATTTCCTAACCACCCCTTCTTGAAATAAAGAATAAATTCAACGTGGTCATCCTTGTGCCTCTCATCAAAGCCATGGAGTTCGTCTTTTTGCATTCTCAGGTCTAGAAACTCTTTGTAAGTTTGGGTCCAAATACCAACGGGAAGTTCAGTGACTATAATCCTGTCACCATCTCTTTTCCATACTCCACGTGTAAGCCATTGTCCATCCTTTACCTTTGTAATAGTTCCTGTCCAACCCTTATACCAAGGTGTAAGTTCAGGAATATGGGTCTCGTCATCTTTGATGAGGTCTTTAATGACTTGTTTAAGGTCGTCTGGGTTATAGCAAGGAATACTTGTACTATATCCAGTTCCGATTCCTTGGGAACCATTCACGAGAATCATGGGAATAGTAGGAACATAAAACTCAGGTTCAACCTCTTGGCCATCATCCTCCTTATAGGTCAAGAGAGGATTATCGAGAGGATCAAATATATTTGACAAACCCCTGCTCAAACGAGTAAAGATATACCTTGGACTACTAGCATCCTTACCACCCATGCGACGAGTTCCAAACTGACCAATACCTTCAAAGAGGGGCAAATTGTTAGAACCAGGGAATGACTGGGCCATATTGATAATAGTCTCCTGAAGACTCTGTTCTCCGTGGTGATAACAGGCTTGTTCGCTAATATATCCAGAAATCTGCGCAACTTTAATTTCTCCCTTGATGTTCTTCTTCTGCATACCCCACAGACACTTCCTCTGCGAAGGTTTCAAACCATCAATGAGATGAGGGATGGACCTTTCACAATCAGCCAAACTGAAAAGGATGAGTTCATTGTCAATAAACTGGTCAATAGGCAATTTACCTCCCTTGGAGTATTCACCTTGGGGGGTCTTGAGAAGTTTGCTATTGTTTTGAATCCATTCTTTCCTCTGATCACTGAGGTCCTTCTGGAAAGCCTTACAAATTACTTTGTCCATTTCAGCAGAATATTTATAAACATGGGTGTGTTTATCAAGAACCTTGAAATGCTCTTTAGCTTCTTGCTGGGTCTGCGTTCCCAATCCCTTGTAATACTTAATCTTCCACTTAGAAAGGTTGGTCTCCCCCATCTTCCATTGTTCATAGTCTTGCTGGGAGTAGAACTGATGCTGGGTTTTGCCTTGAGTTGCCTTCACAAGAGGACTAAAAATATCACAAACAAATCCAGGAATATCCAAGAGAGAAGGCCACAGAGAATGAATAAAATTGATAAGCAAACCCTTGATATGAGTACCATCGTTATCCTGATCAGTGTAAATCATAATACCACCATAGCGAAGTTCCTTTGTACTTTTGTAGGTTTTTCCCGATGCCAAACCCAAAATAGCCTTGATATCGGTAATTTCCTTATTGTCCATAATTTGCTTCGTAGTAGCATCCCTAGTGTTCAACAATTTACCCCTCAACGGATAAATACCATAATAATCCCTTCCAATAACACTAAGACCTTGAACAGCAGTAGACTTAGCTGAATCTCCCTCTGTAAGGATGAGCCTACAACGAGAAGATTCACACGTTCCAGCTTTATTGGCATCGTCCAGCTTGGGGATACCAGTAAGACGGTTTTTCTTCTTTCCATCGGTCTTTGCAAGTTTTTTAGTGTCTTTGGCTTTAGCAATCTGTAGAACGTTTTCGAGTATACCAAGTTTTTCAATTTTCTTGAGGTCTTTATCGTTAAATTCATACTTTCCCCCCCATTTGTTAACCTTGGTGACATGGTTGTCCTTTGTTTGACTATCCCATTGGGGATCATCAATTAAACAACTGACCCATATCCAGATGTTATCTTTAATATATGCTGGGCGAATATTGAGATCTTGGTCCTTCTTTTCAATCTGCTGTTTGAATTTCTTCGTAATCTGATCAACAAGGTGGTCAACATGGGTACCCCCTTTAGAAGTATAAATACCGTTGACCCAAGACCACTGACGAAATTCCTCCCCACGAGCTATGGTAATCTTCCAGCGATCATTCACAAAAGTTTCCGAACGAACAGTGTTAATGAGAAAACTGCCAACATATTGATTCCAATTCTTAACAGGAAGTTTACTACCACAGTAAGTAATAGTAGTTTTACCAGCAAGAAGAGCTGCAATATCCATACAACGACGGTAGAAAATATCTTTCATATCTTGGGTAAACTGGGTAGCACCAAAACGTTCAAAATCAGGCGTCCAAGTAATTTTCGTATAAGATTTCTTAGATGTACCTAATTTATGAGGTTGCTGGGAGGACATATTGTTAAACCAAGTTTTGGTAAACTTCTTTTTACCATCGGAAATCTCAACGGTAAACTCTTTGCTAAAAATATTGCACAATTTAGCTCCAAGTCCATTAGTTCCACCAACAGTTTTTTTCTCCGTACCATAGTTACTACCACTAAGAAGATGACCAAATATCATATCGGGAACATATAATTTGTGTTCTTTATGAACTACAACAGGAATACCATCTTGACAATCATTATAAACTGTACAAGAATCATCGGTAATATCCACTTTAATTGTTTTAACCCCCTCATCACCTTCTCTCTGCCACTGATCAATAGCATTAACAAGGATCTCATCAAATAACTTATACAACCCAGGATTAAAAACAACTTTACGTTCCTTCATTTTACTATCAGCTTCAGACCATAAAAACGTGACTTCTTCATGTTCTTCGATGTCCCCAATGTACATTCCAGGACGGAGGAGGGCATGTTCTCTTTGATCTTTTTTCTGATAAGTTTCTTCAACACTCTTAGTAGTAGGAGCCATGTTGACTAATTCTACTACTATCAATGTTGGTATTTTTAAGTTAATTAAAATTTGTTTTTTTACATAAGGGTGGAGGTGAATTGCATGAACATCTCTTTATTTCTATTGGGTTCCTTATACAAAACTGGTCTCTGTCCATTACGGGGAATACCCATTATAGTGGGAAAACTTTGGACACCAAGTTCCTTTGCTATGTGGGGGTGTTCGTCACTGTTTACTTTAACTACATGGGCTGGTGGGTTTGATTGTTGGAAACTGTCCCATTCTGGCATCATTGCTTTGCAAAATCCACACCAAGGTGCATGAACTAGAATTACTACGGGTTTTGTTTGTGCCATTTGCATTAATTTTTTTGTTGTTGGGGGGGTTTCTCCAAAGAGAGATTTGTGTTCTCTTTCTATGAACGATGAATTGCACATCCAATACATGAACACCATGAGTCCTAGAATAACCATAAGAACATTGTCAGGTGTAAATGTTCCAAACTTATTTCCTCGTCTCGCCATTGTTGTGTGTTGTTATATAGAAATATTTTAATTCGAGGATAATTAAAAAAATTTACATATACTTAATATATTTTAAAAAAGTCTGTTAGGATGTGATTGTAAAAAAAACAAAAAATAATTAATTTAAGGTTTGGTACCGTTATTATATTATAACGAGAATACAGTTAATATGAATACCAAGAATACAAAACTTAAATTTGATGAAATGAAAGTTATTGAATTAAAAAAATATTGTAAAGAAAATGGAATTAAATGTATTAGTGGTTTAAAAAAACAAGATATAATTAATAAAATAAAATGTGCAATTGAAGAAGAAGAACTTATTTCTAAAATTAGTGAAATAGAAATTTCTGAAAAATCAGAAAAAAATGATTTTTATACAAACAATCTATGTTTAAAAAAGATTCGATCCAACCCTAAAGTAACAAACGAAGATCGTATACCCGATGCTTGGAAAGAGTTAAAAAAGAACTGGGGTTATAAATGTTGTGTACGTCCAAAAGGACATGTTGGATATTGTAAAACAAATTTTAAGGACATGTTCATAGTTAATGATTTTACAAAAAAATTTGTGAATAGTACACACACAGCAATATACTTAACACCTGGTAATGATGATTTTGTTTTTAAAAACCGTGCATCACGCTTGTATCCGAATTTTTTAACGTCAGAGCAGGAAAGAAAAATAAAAACCAAAGAAAAAAAACCTTGTGCTATCCCAAAAAAAGATGCTTCAACGCCTTACGATATTGCCTGTGCTTATATTGACTGGATTACATTTATGATTAACGTATATGGCTTTGAGAAACATATAGATAAAGATGTATATGAAACTTCAGGTATAAGAGACCTTTTAGAAAAAAGTAAGCAAAATTTAATTAACTTTTACAAAAATAGACAAATATTTGACCGTGACGGAAAATCTATATGTGTAATTACAAAAAAAAGAATTGATCTAAATGATATTGCTGAAGCTGGCAGGGACAATAGAGTACGTATAAAAAACACAGACATACAATTAGGACATAACATACCTCGTAGTGATGAATATATAACAATAACAGGATGTAATTTACTCCCTATGTCAAGAAGAGGTAACTTCATTCTCGGAGAAAATACATTTACAGATGATATATGGATAGATGAATTAAGAAATATAGTATGTAATTGTCTGTAACTATGATTGTTATATAATAAAAAATAATGTGTATTTAGATACAAGTATTTTTTATTTTATTTTGTAGTATCCAATTTGTTAACAATATAATTAAAGTATTTATCACATTTCTCAATTAATATACATTTTCTTTCTGTTTCATTACAAGCATACGCCATACTCCCCGATCCAGCAAAACAATCTAATACTGTATCATTTTTGTCAGTTGTATGAAAAATAATATTTTTTAATAAATCGATTGGTTTAGGTGTTATGTGAACGGGACAACGTTTAGCCATATCATAATTCCAAACACTATGATGTGTTTTTTGATTATTAAATTTTGGTGTAATTTCTTCATATTTAAGTCCCAAATATTTTTCAATTGGTTTAATTGTTTGACGTGTAGGCATGTTTTTTCCAGTTTCTAGGTTACTATACCACCCAGTTAAACCCCCAGTTTTACTTAAGATTTCTTTTGAGATATCTAATTGTGAAATATTTAGTTCATTCCTTTTTTCTTTTAATTTGTATGAATTGTCAAATGTATAAAATAATATATATTCAGCCATTTTATTAAAATTATGCATATCATTTTTAACAACATAACCATCCATAAAGCCTTTTTTGGGAGAATTTTCAAAACGTTTATTCCATACTATCATCTGTTTAAATACAAATTTCGTATTTTTTTTAATATTAACCATTAATTCGCTAATTGTTTCCATATCATTATGAAACATGAAGAAACTACCATTATCCCTTAATTTTGTTTCCAATTTTTTTATTACATCTATCATAAATTCAATATAGTTGTCAATTTTATCCCAACTGTCTTTACCAATATTGTATGGTGGATCAATACAAATTAATTGAACTGATTTATCATCTATTTTATTAAGTTTATCTAAACAATCACCTTTGTATAATTTAATATTTTCTGTTTCATATTCATCTACTTCTGTGTCTTCTGTGTCATCTGTGTCTTGTTCAATTGCACATTTTATTTTATTAATTATATCTTGTTTTTTTAAACCACTAATATGTTTAATTCCATTTTCTTTACAATATTTTTTTAATTCATTAACTTTCATTTCATCAAATTTAAGTTTTATATTCTTGGTATTCATATTAACTGTATTCTCGTTATTATAGTTATATAACCATTATTTTTAAATGAATTTATTAACTTAAATTAACATTAGTTACCTAAAAAACCATAAACAAATTAAAAAAACCATTGATTGAATTCTTAACAATGATTTTTTACTATCTCCGTACTCTTTTAAATTTTTTATTAAACTATGGAGAACACAACCAAGTATGCACACTAATGAATCTTACCCCATAATTTCCTAAAATTACTTAAACAAATAATTGTTATAATAATAAAATACAGTAAAAATGTCTCCAAGACGTCGTCGTAGAGGTGAGGAAGAAGATGATGATGGAATGGTTTTACCTATTGATCCATCTCAAATTCTAGGAATGATGGGGGGTAAAGAAGATGATCTTCGTGTTGAAGGTAATAAGGTTTACTTTCACAAACCTGTTACACGTTCTAATATTTTAAAGCTTATTCAAACTCTCCATAATCTCAGTAAGAAGTTGGTAAACCAAGAGCAAATGTACACTCATACAGGGGACAATACAAAGATTCCCATTATTCTTTTTATTAACAGTGAAGGGGGAGATCTTTTTTCTGGTCTTTCTGGTCTGGAGCACATTCGTAACCTTCCTGTTGAAGTTCACACTGTAATTGATGGTTTTGCTGCATCGGCGGCAACTCTTCTCTCTATTGTTGGTACTAAGAGGTATATCATGAAGCACAGTTTCTGTCTTATTCATCAGATGAGGAGTGGTATGATGGGTACCTATGAGGAGATGAAGGATGAGATGAAGAACAATGAGAATATTATGAAGATTATGAGAGACATTTATTCTAGATTTACCGATATTAGTAAGAAGAAGTTGGATTCTTTCATGTCTAAGGACATCTACATTGATTCAACTGAGGCTATTAAGTTGGGTGTTGCCGATGCCATTTGGGATCCCTATGGAAAGAACAAAGATTTAGATGAACCTCCGAAAAAAAGGACTCGTATTTCTAAAAAGAAACAACCAATAGTTGTTGAGTAAAAAAACAAAAAATAGTTAACTTAAACAATTGTATTAATTATAAGTAAAGAAAAACAATGGAGCATATATTTTTAACTCATGATCCCCAGTGGAGAAATGTTGATGATATTAAGCTTACATTGAGTATCTTTAAAAATAAAAATATATGGTATCGTTCGGGAAAGTGGGGTAGTAAAATTATTCAAAACATTTCTTGTGCTTTGGATGGTAACAATAAATATTTAAGTTTATCCTCTGAAGGAAATCCTCACAATGATCTTTTTAAGAATAAGCATAGAAAGATTAGTTTGATAATTGTTTTTACTTCTTGGTCACCTGGGCCTGAAGATCGTCCAAGTTGGTGTTCTGGTGTTATTTCTAATTCTATTAAATGTGGTATTCCAATGATTACGAGAAATCCTATTGAAAAGGGTTGGGTTCTTTCATGGGGTAGTTCATCGGATCGCCATGAGAAAATTTTTTCCAATATTAACGAACTTAGTGAATTTACAGAATATTTGGATGAATTCAATGATTTTGCCAACAAGGTTGATTGGATAAATGATGAATTAAATTTAAATCTTTTTGATGATAATGAGAATGACTACATTACTATTATAAAAGATCTTACTGAAGATGCATTTACAAGAAAATTAAGTTTAGCTAAGGAGAGAGTTCGTGAAATAAAGGAACAAGAGGAAAGAGAGAAAAAGGAAAATTGTATTAAATTTTACGATCCTGTAATGTCAAAACTTCGTCAGAAAAAATGGAAAAAAAACAAGGATGAAGCAAATGATAAAATAATTAAGGAGGAAGTTGATACAGAATTAAAACAAAAGCCACTTAGAACAAGGAGAATGGGAAAAAGACTTATTAAATACTAAGGAGGTTTTATAGCTATGTAGTTATCATATAATTGGTTTTTAGAATTTGTATATCCTTCCATAAAAATATTAAATATTTGATCATTTGATAAAAATATATTTAAAAAATTTTGTTTAGATTTTATTTTATACACTATATACTCAGAATTATTTTTTATTTTGAGTATATTAGTCCGCATACCATATAACAATTTCAAAAACTTGAAAGAATTAAAAAAACTACTGTTATCATCTTTATTTATTTCTTCAAGTTCCCATCCAATTGTCCCTAGGGATGGAAGATGGGTTATTGGTAATGTTTCTAGTGTACTTCCATCATAAAAGTAATTTCCATGTATGTATTTAGGAGGAAATATAATTGGTATACTACAACTAGCTTTTATTGCATCTAAAATTCTTATTTTTGGCGAATTTATGTGTGAAAATAAGAAGGATTTATATTTATCTACATTGTATGCACAAATATACAGAGTTTTATTGGTTTTTTTCCATAAATCTTCGAATGTTGTTTTATGGGATATTTGATTATTTGTAGATTGTATAACAATATTATCGAATTCATTTCCTTTTATCATCCCTTGGGATTGTAAAAAGTTGTTTATATCTATATCTACAAGTTTTTCTATATCAGTGTTCATACATATATTTAATAGATATTGCCAAGGTATTTCTAGGCATCCTAACACAGCAAAAAAACTTCCTATGGAAGTTCCTGACCATGATTTTATATATTTATAAGTACCGTATTCTTGAAGACTTCTTAAAATACCTATGTAGTATATTCCTTTTATTCCCCCACCAGAAAAGGAAATATTATGGATAGATTTTATTTCATGATTCTCCATTCGTTTAATACTTCTAAAAAAGATAAACATTTAAATAAAAGTGTATTAACGAGATGGGTAATTTAACAAGTAAACAAGATAACACCATTGTAGTTCCATTTGGAACTTATATAAATCGATCATGGTTAAAAAAGAATAAAACTTATGAGGCTGTAGAACCTGAAAATGATTTTTATGATTTAGAATCATTGTTTTATAAACCTGTTGGTGGTGGTAGGAATTTATTTACTTTACATTTGTGTTCATGGTGGCATAAAATTCATGGAGTTGGTTTGCAAAATTCTATTCCTAACATTGTTTTATTAAATTCTTTATTTACAAAAACTTCTTATTATGAAATAGATGATAAACCACTTATATATTCTGTTGATAAATATGTAGATATTTTAAATAGAAAGGGTTTACATTTAGAGGAATCATCATTTGTTAGTCCTGTTAAAATTAGAACTCATAAACTTAGTTATGAGTTATACAGCCCAAGACCTTCAAACATATTTAAAATGATTTCCAATGGAAACATTCTTTTAGGAGTAATAAACACAGATGTAGAAAAATTAAAGGATATTTTATTTTCTTACAAAGATCGTTATAATTTTAAAATAAATGTTATTAACGGTGATAATTTATCTGATTTGATTAGCATTTGTGGTATTAAGAATAATTCAGAAGAGTGTGGTAAAACTGAGCTTAAAATTAAGTTTTGGTGGATGTCAGATTGGGTTTGGGTGTCTTGGGATAAATTAAGGTCTGTTTTAAAAGAAGTGTGGTTAATAAATGTAAAAGAGGATATTTAAATATAATAACGAGAATACAGTTAATATGATTTATATTGTATATTTTACAATATTAATTATTATTTTATTTTTATTATTAATAAATTTATTGTTACTAATATATGATTGGATGCAGACCGCAGGAAATTATACTCAAAAACTTAAAAAAGCAAGAGATTGGTCAATATTGTATTTAAATGATTATTCTAAAATACCTAATTTTAATAATCGATTTCCTGCTGTAATGTTTGATATAGATGACACTCTCGTAAATAAAAGGGGTGATCCTTTGATTGACATTATTAAAATATATCATTTTGCAAAAGGAATGGGATATAAAATAATAGTTATTACAGCTAGAAGTAATGATTACAAAACACATACTGCCAGGGAATTAGATAGTATAGGTGTTGAACCTGATTTTCTTTTTCTTCGTAAACATGATGATGACTATGATACATTTAAAGAAAAATACAAAAAACATGTTAGGGATTATTTTGGAATTGATATAGTTTTAAGTTTAGGAGATCAGTGGGTAGATGTTAATGGAAAAGTTAGTGGACTTGGAATAAAATTACCCAGTGTTCAAGATGATAACATGTACATTATAAAAAGAAAAATAACAAGTTCGTAAACTTGTGGAACAAAAACTTCTTGTTAACAATTAAATGAAAGTTGAAGAAGTTATTAAAATAAACAAAGAGAGAGATAAAAGACATCGACAATTAGTTAGTGACCTCCTTGACAAAATATACGCAAAGGTTCTCCATTATGCAAAAAACCATAAATTAGAATGTTTGTACACAGTTCCTTCTGTTATTGCTGGTATGCCTTTGTTTAATATATCTGAAATAACTATGGATATTTACAATAAACTTGATAAAGATGGGTATATAGTTACTGCTTATAATGACGGAAGAATTCATATATGTTGGAATGAAAATGATGTAAAAAAGAAAGCTGAGGGGGAAGCTTATATGATAGATCAGGAGAAAAACAGAATTAAAAATGTTTCAAAAAAGAAAAAAAACATAGACCAAAAATATGATTTTCTTGCTAATCCAGAGAAGAAGTCATCGTCTAAAAGTAAATCTAAAAATGATGAATGGGAGAAAAAAGTAAATAAAATAATAAAAGAGGGAGAAAAAAGGAAAAAACAATTATCTAGTCTTCTAAAAAAGTAGTAAAAAATCCAAATACGCTTAAAGCAATGCAACAAAGTTGTGGGCTATGCGATTTTACAAAGTAAAATACGCTTAAAGACTAATAACCTTAATTATTAACTAATACACAAGATTAGTAATGAAGGTGTTATCATGGGATATTGGTATTAAAAACCTTGCATACTGTATTGTTGATTCTGATACTAAAGAAATATTTCATTGGGAGGTCATAGAAAATACTCCTTCAAGGGATTCCCTTAAACTTCACAATGAAATTATAAATAATTTGGAAAGCCGCCCCCATCTATTAAAAGTAGATGTATTATTGCTTGAAAAACAACCAAGTTTTAATCCAACTATGAGAATGGTAAGTTCTAGTTTGTACACTTATTTTTACATACGGGGGGTTCTTCAATATACACCAGAACGTCCTAAAATAAAAGAATTAATTTTTTTTAGTCCTCGTAAGAAATTAGATTGTACAGGGGAATGGATTTCTCTCCCTAGGGGGGGAAGAAGGGGTGGTAAAAAGGCTCAAAATAGATATGCAGCTATTAAAAAAGCTGGTATTGAACTTGCCTATAAGAAATTAGGGGAAACCCACGGTATAAATGGAAAGTGGGTTGGGTTTCTCGATAGTAAAAAGAAGAAGGACGACCTTGCTGATTGTTGGATTCAATGTCTTTCATGGTTAGAACCTATTACATCAACTACTAAAACGAAATCTGTTAAAACACAAAAGGTTATAAATTGGGGTAAAGTGGTTAGTAAAAAACCTCTCAAAAAGATTGAAGACAAACCTGAAGAATGGTTAGAGGGTAATGTAAAATGGTGGATGTTACAGAATTTACCAAAGAAGTATGAAATTGTTCCTAAAAAGAAATTAGGTCCTCGTACGGGTTTATTAACTTATTATAACAATAACCAACCATTATCTGAGAATGAAGTATATAATTGGTTAAAAGAACAAAAAGAATTAATTACCATTCCTGATAATATTACCACATTTGAGGATGTATTAATTCATTATGGTCTTAAAAAATTTTATGATAAGAATTATTTAGAACTTAAATAGATGTTGAATCTAAGCTAATAATTTCATCTTTAGAACTTAAAAGGGTATCATAGAATACCTTTCTAAGAGCTATAAAATTATTTGAATCATTGCTATTTTTTGATTCAAGGGTTTGTATAAGTGTTGGTAGAGTTGCCCATCGTATTTGTGTTTTTTCAAAAAATTTTGTAGGAGCATCCGTATACTTTAGAAAATTAAATGTTCTAATAAACATATCATTCCAATCTTTAAAATCTATATAAAGCATAAACATGTAGTAAGGACTTCCATTTAAAGTTTTGCTTTCTATTTTTAAAGGATTACCTTGAACTAATTTAAGATAGGTTTCATTAATACTTGAAATAGATCCTAATGTTTCCTCAAAAAATTCTCTACTTGCTGTTTTAGCATGATCTTCTTGATCTTCATCTTCTACTCTCCCTCCAAAATCAGACCAATATCCATCTTGGTCTTTACCTAGTAAAAAAAATAAATTCCCTTTAGTATCGTATGTGTAGGGTAAAATACCTGCACTGTAGACGTTATATGTTCTGTCTCCTTTGTTTAGAAGATTAATTTTTTTAAAGGAGTTGGGGTTTTTTTTTCCCCAACGACTGTACCGATTTATTGAACTATTACGATGATATTTTTCCCATGTTGGATCTTGTTGTCCGTAATTCATTTGGTAACACTTTACTACATTACAATATCATTTGTTTTACTTAAAATTAACGACTAATTCGTTTAAAAAAATGGAATTAAGATTTAATATAATACTAAAATAGATTTAAGTATTTAAACATTAATTATTTAAAATGGCTACAAATAATCAGTTTCCTAAGGTAGATACAGATGAGACTACTAGAAACGTAGTTCAAATTAAATCTAAACATGCTAATACTCTAAAAGGGGTTAAAGTTCAACGCCAAGATTTTTTAAGTGATGGCGAGTCTTCTGAAGCCGAATCGGTTAGAAGTGCCGATTTAGTTCAAAAAATGGAACGCCCTAAATCATCAAATCGTCCTCAAAATGGTTTTGAATCAAATAAAAATTATTCAAGTCAATACGATTATCCTAAATTTGGTAAAGGTTCTTTTGAAGCCTTCGCCAATCCCAAAAAGGGAGGTATAGAACAAGATGATGAAGAAGATGAAGAAGATGATATAGAATATGAGTCCGAAGAAGAAGATTCTGATAATGATGAAAACCAAGAAAATTCCGATAACGAACTCGATGAAGCAGCTAGTCAAGCTAGTAGTGATCGAAGTGTTAAAAATTATATGAAAAGAGAAGAACAAAAGAAAGATATTTTAATTAAGCTTCAGACTCTCCAGAAGAAAGGTTATGAGTTATCTAAGAATTATACTCTCCGTAGTGACCTTAGTGAAATGAAATTTGAATATGAGAAGATTAAAAGAGAAATTGAAGTTCAATCTAGTATTAGATTTTCAAGGAGGGCCCTTATGGCTTGTGTTACAGGTTTGGAGTTTATGAATAAGAAATTTGACCCTTTTAGTGTTCATCTTGATGGATGGTCTGAAAATGTTATGGAGAATATGGATGATTATGATAACGTATTTGAGAGACTTCATGATAAATATAAGGGTAAGGCTGAAATGGCCCCCGAGATTGAACTTTTAATGATGTTGGGTGGAAGTGCTTTTATGTTCCATCTTACACAGAGTTTATTTAAGAGTAGTATCCCAGCTGTAACTCAAATGACACAAAATAATCCTAATTTCTTAAAGAATATTACTCAGGCTATGCAAGATAGTATTGGTCAGAAGCCCCAAGGGGGTCCACCAGCACCTCAAGAGACTCGTTCTGCACAGGGTAATAAAGAAATGAGGGGTCCTTCTCTTGATCCAGGTCTTTTTTCTAATATAATGTCTGGAATGATGGGGGGAATGGAACCTCAAATTCAGCCTCAAAAACCGTCTCAAGAATTTCAACCTAAAGAAGTACCCCTAGCCACCAATACTCAGTATATCCCCGAACCTGAAGAAGATGATAGATTTTCTGTAGCTTCAACATCGGATGGTACTGAAAGTAGCGTTTCTGCTATCGATGACGATGATAGACAGAAAACTGTATTAATTTCGAACAGCCGTGGTCGTGGTAGGGGTAGGGGTGGAGGTGGTAGAGGTAGGGGTAGGGGTGGCAGGGGTAGAGGTAGGGGAGAACTCAATTTAATGTAAAATATTAAAAAAAAAAATATTTACTGATAATAGTTAAAACTTATAACAAATGTTGGGATTTGCAATTTTAGATGATGCTTATAAAATTCCATCTAAAGAAGTTTCAAAAGAAAGAGATGAAGTAAATAAATTACATAGAATTGTAAATGAATATGAAAACCAAGTCCCTGAAATAAAATCATTTCCCCTTCAAAGAGGTCCACAAATTAATTACAATAGTTCTTGGAATGGAATGCCCGTACACCCAAACAGCCCCCTTGCTCCATCGCCACAACCAGCTACCAAACAAATTCCTAAAAGAGATGCTAATAAAGAAGCCTTAGAACTAATAGATAAACTAATGGATAATCCAGTAGTTCTAAGTTATATAACCCAACGTGTAAAAATGATGGATAGTAGACCTTCATCTAACACAAAACCATCATTAAAAGAAACATTTATAGCAACATATAATAACACAATAGGTTGTACTGATATAAAAGGATATTTAACGATATTTTTATTAATAGTTACTATTTACTTGGGTGTTAGTTTAATATTAGATTATATGAAGTCTACAAAGACATCCTCAATTTCTCCAGGTTTAGCAAATTCCTCTAGTGTTCCTTTTGCTCAACAATATGGTACTAGAAATTTATTTTGATGGACGTTGCAGTCTTAATCTTTTCTGTTCTTTTGTCTTTTTATTGTAGTTTTCTGATTTTTTGACATTTGATATTTCAAAGAATTCTGGAAAGGTGAAATTATCCATACCAATATCTTTAAATAAGTATTTACAATAGATATGTTTTTTTCTAAATTCATCTATTGTGAGATACCCACCAAACATTTTAAGTGCTTGTCTTGGAGGGGCTGGTGATATTCTAACATAATTTCCAGTAATATTTCTAATTACAACACTAAACAATGACATTCTTTCTGTTTTTTTATGGTCAGGCATTTCTGAATTATATGTTTTTGCACATGACCATGAACAAAAAACACCAAAGAATTTTATTCTATTTCGTCTTTCATCCCATAGAGATGGAATGAAGCACGGTGGTGTGTCAAATTGATGGCAGCAATGCCAACAACATACATCTGTTTTTTCTGGCCAATTTTGTTCTGTTTTGAATGAGTTTAGTCCTTTTACTACTCGAATTCTGTTTATGCTTGTATTTGTTAATTTATTCTGTAGTTCTTTGGATACATATTTTTCTCTATTAAAAATGATTTTTTCAAATTGTTGTTGATTTACTATATCTTCTTTGTCTATTTGTGTATTTTCGTCTTCGCTGTATTCATCTTCATCTATATTTATTTTATTTTTAACCGAGATTGTACTTTTATTTATCTTTGTTGTTAAATTGTTATTTTTGTCATTGACTAATAGATGTTTCTTTACATTTGATAGAAGGGTTCTTCTAAATTCATCTTTATTGGCTTCTTGTTTTTTACTGACTGTGATGTTAAGATTTCCAAAACTAATTGAATTTTTTTGAAGATTGGAATAATCTTCTTCGATTTCTTCTTCAGATACAACACTAGAACTAACGTTATCTTCATATGTTATTTGATGATCAAATGTATTTTCATTGTGTCTTCCAAGAAGTTTTTCAAAATTTTCAATTTCATATTTTCTTCTTCTACCCCTTCTTTTTGGTGCAGAGATGATACTGCTGCTACTACAACTAGCCTCATCATTTTGAATTGTTTCTTGTTCCAAATTTTTTAGTTTAGGTTTTCTACCTCTTTTTTTTTTAACAATTTCATTATTAGTATTGTCACTCATTTGTAATGGGTTAATTTTACCTTAATTATTTTAATAAAAAAACTTTAAATAGATTGGTATACCGCGGTTTAAAATTAATTTAAAAAATACTTACATGGGATAAATAAAATATGGTTTTAGGGTATTTCATTATGTCAACATTTATATCTGGGTATGTTTGTGGAATATTTACTCATAATTGTTTAGAATTATGGAAAAAGATAATATTAAAAATGATAGATTTGTACTACATGAATTTAGCAATAAAACAAGAAAATATCAATAATGATGAATTAAAAAAATTAACTACACCAGAAATTACTGGTTTTATGTTTTTAGATGACTGTGGTAACAACGTTGATTGTGTTGATGAACTTAAATTAAAATATGATGAAGAATATAATTTGATTAAGATGGATGTTGAGAATTTATGCAATGAATTTAGTATGGATGATGAAGATACTATTTGGGTATTTTATAATTATTATTCAAAAGAATATTCAAGAATGGTTAAAGTTAAAGATTTAGAGACTCTTTTGAATCCTAGAGGTATTACTCATTGTCTTGATTATGATTTACCTGATAGAGTTAAGGTTATTGATATAACTTTAAATATAACTTCTACAGATGAAAATTTTGAAATTATTGATAGTAAATCTTGGGATGTAAAAGAACATTTTATTGGAATTCTAGGTCCTGCACAAAATTTCCATAAAAATCCTCCAACACTTGCACAATTTATAGAAATGTTAAACAATAACTACGAAGACTTAGGATTACCCCCAAAAAATAATAACAATTGGGAACTGGTAATAACAAAATTAACAGAACAAAAAGTTATTACCGATTTAAATAAACCATTAGAATGGAATTAAACTTAATTTCGTTTAAAGATTAACAATAATTTATACTAATAGTAATAGTACAAAAACAATGAACTCAACTAACGTTCTTGAAATAAAAACAGTTCAATCAAATAGTATAAAAACTCTTGTCGAATCTCTAAAAGAAGTTCTTACAGATGTAAACATTTACTTTGACCAAAATGGAATGAAAATTATGACTATGGACAGCGCTAGGGTAAGTCTAGTATATACAAAATTAAATTCCCAGAATTTTGAACATTATTATTGTAAGGATAAACTTACAATTGGTATTAATGTTTTAATGCTTTTTAAATTGTTAAAGACAATTGGCAATAATGATATTCTTACTATTTTTGTCGAAGAGTCAAAAACAAGTGAACTTGGAATAATGATTGAAAATAAAGAAAAGAATACTAAAGTAAAGTGTTTTTTGAAAATGTTAGATATAAATGATGAAAAAATTGAAATTCCCGATATTGAATATGACTCTGTTATAAGTATGCCTAGTGCTGATTTTCAAAAATACACGAGAGATCTTTCAATTATTAGTAATAACATTATAATTGAAAGTGATGAAGACAAGTTTACTCTTAGTGCTGATGGTGATTTTGCAACTCAGAAGATTGAGATTGGTGAGACTCAAAACGGTCTTGTATTTAGTAAAAAGAATACTAATGTAAAAGAAGTATTTGATATAAAATATATTAATTGTTTTACAAAGAGTACAAATTTATGTAGTACTGTTGAAATTTTTCTTAAGAAACAATATCCTTTAATTATAGAGTACAATGTGGCAAATCTTGGAAAAATACAATTTTGTTTAGCACCTAAAATTAATAACTAAGTATTTTCTTTAAAAAAATATTTGTTTCATTATAGTATAACAGTAAAATATTAAATATGCAGCAAATGATTCAAACAATTATTAATTTTATTTCAGATAATTTATATGTAATTTTAGCAGCTATAATAGTCATAATAATTGTAAAGAGAATGAAAAAATCCCCTCCTCCTCCATCACCATCTCCTTCATCACCTACAACGACTTCCCCACCATCCTCGATGCCTAATGTAGCTGAACAAATGAAATCTACAGCTCCTACAGAACAAGTAACAATTGTTACTGATGAGGATCTTGTTTCTCCCTCGCCAATCATGGTTCCAAATTACGTTACTCCTTCTGAAACAGGAAATTTTGCCACTGCCGATGAAACGGTTGATCAGATAGCTCCTCAGAATATGATTATTATTCAGGATGAAATGTAACTGTAACTCAGGCGATTGGATTTTTAAAAAATCCAAATAAGCTTAAACAAATAAACATTACAAGAATTAAAACCATCAGAAGTTTTGTATACTTCGTAACGCAAACATGGTTAAAATTATTTCTTGGAATGTTAATGGAATTCGCAGCGTTATTAAAAAAGAAGAATTTCAACGCTGTATCCAGAAATATGACCCAGATATTATTTGCCTTCAAGAAACCAAAGCACAAGAATGGCAGGTAATCTTTCCTATTGAAATTATCCATAAATACCCCTATCGTTACTGGTGCGATGCCGAAAAGAAAGGGTATAGCGGAGTTCTCACAATGTCAAAAACCGAACCCCTTAAAACCAACACTGGATTCCATATTGATTGTGACCCGATTAATGTAGGACTTAGTCATACAGAAGGTCGGGTTGTAAGTACTTTGTGGTCTTGGGGATGGTTAGTAAATGTTTATACTCCAAATTCAAAAATGGATCTTAGTAGGTTGGGGTATCGTACCAAGCAGTGGGATATTAGTTTTGCCCATCATTGTAAAATTCTTCGCGAACAGACTAATTCTGAGTTGATTATTTGCGGGGATCTTAATGTTGCACATAAGAATATTGATGTATGGTCTCCCACTTGTAGTGGTCCTGGGTTGACTTCCGAGGAACGTAAATCATTTGAAGATAATTTGCTTACAGATTATGTTGATTCTTATCGTCATTTCTATCCTGATCGTAGGCAATATAGTTGGTGGTCTAACATTGGTAAGGCAAGAGATTTCAACAAGGGTTGGAGGTTAGATTATTTTATGGTTTCTGGTGAATTTATGGATAAAATTACCGATTCAACTATATTGGACCAGCAATATGGTTCTGACCATTGTCCAATTCAATTGAAATTAAATATGTAGAAAAATATTTGTTTATTATAAATTATAATGATAAACAAGAGAAGGAGTTCTAAAATTAAGATATGGATAATTTTGATAGTTTTTTGTTTTTTGTTTTATTGGAATTATTTTATTCCTAGTAAATCTACCTTTGGGTCAGCAAAAAGTCTTATTCCAATATACAATGATATTGAATGTTTAAAATATCCAAAAAAAGATAAAAATTATGTTTTACCTAAATTAATACCCCCTGGTGTATTAATAACTCCGTCAGAAGCTCGTACAATTATTAACCAATCAACTAATTCTATGGAAGAGTCTCAGTTATTAGGAAATGATAAAATTAACTATGTTCATCGTAAAAGTAAAACTAAATGGTTATCAAAAAACGATCCACTGGCAAAAAAGATAATCCAAAGATCACTTAGATGGATTAGAGATAATGATGGAATAGATATTCCCTTTGAAAATGCAGAAAAAATTCAAGTAGTTCGCTATGGACCTGGCAATTTTTACAATCCTCATCACGATGCATGTGCAATGGACAAAAACACGTGTATACAATTTAAAAAAAGAGGAGGAGAAAGAATACGAACTGTCATTTTAGGTTTAAATGAAGGAGATAAAGATTATACAGGGGGATTTACATCATTTCCAAATTTAGGGGTTAAGTACCGTTTACCAAAAACAGGAGGGTTATTATTTCATACACTTGATAAATATGGTAAAATCCATCCACATGCTTTACATGGCGGTGACCATATAGGTAAAGGTGTTAAATGGGTTTGTAACATATGGTTTAGAGAGAAAAAATTTAATTAAAGCAATGCTAAAGTCGGGCTATGTGGGACTTAAATTATTTATGGTTACTTCTAGTTAAAAAAGTTGATAAAAGTTTCCATAAATATTTTAAAGCGTATTGGAACAATCGCTAAGCCCGTAGAGGCTTTATGCGTATTTGGATTTTAAAAACCCCTTTTTATTTTTTTTGTTCTCCCCAAGCTTTTACTGCATTGGAGAATAGAATTTTGTGATCTACAGTTTTCCCTTCTTTTTCATTGACTTTCTTTTGTTCTGCGATGTTTTTCTTAACAAACAGGTTGTATTCCGAAGGAGGTTTTTTCGGGCGATCTTTTGTTGTTTCTTTTTTTTGTGCTCTTTTCATTTTACGAAGTTCATCTTCCATTTCGTTCATTCTTTTTTCAAGATTTTTAACTACTTTACTCATTGCTATTATTGTATCAATGGTATTTATAAAAAAAACATATTTTAATTTAATCATTTAGAACGCCTTTTAATTTTTTTAAAACCTTTTTAGCTATTCCTATACCCATCGTTGCCCTAATGTTATCGCATTCACCAATATTCAATTGATAATACAATATTAATATGATAGTCCAAGCAATATTAAATCCAGACGCCTTAACTTTAACAACGGGTTTTTTGAACACAGATTCTATAATACTGCCTTCCATAATTATTTTATTATTTTTAATACTAGCTACAGTATCAATAAATATATATTTTTCTTCTCCTTTAATGAAGCATATTATCATAGCAAAGAGAGCTGAGAGAGCACCTTCGATATCTCCATTTGCAATTGATTTGAGAATTGGAGACCCTGCTTCTACCCCTGTTTTTTTATAAACTAGTGTTTTAATTATTTTTGTTAGTATACAAAGAAAATATTCTTTCCCTTCATCTTCTATTATACTGATTAATTTTTGTATCGTAGTTTTAATTATTTCAGGACCAATTTTTAATTTATTTATTTTATCATGGATTTGATCTAATATAAGTATCATTAAATCATTTAATTTTTTAACACCTTTATCAATAGTAGCATCAACATCTCCTTTAACTACTTCACCTATTAATTCATCAACAAGCATTTTAGATACGTCCTTAACTGCCAAAGAAGCGCCACCGGTTAATGCAACTGTAGCAGAAACAATAGCAGTTTTTGCAATTAACTCATTTCTAGTTTCACATTCTCCAAGGATATCATGTATATTATCATATTGTTTTAAGGTGAATTTTTTAATACTACTTTTGCTTTTTTTGATTAACTTTTTAACAGATGGTTTTTTTATTTTAATATTTTTAAGTTTGAATGTTTCCTTTCCGTAAAGTTCTCCTTCGTCCATATCCATATCTTCTGGAGAAACAAATGTTTCTTTTTCATAATTTCTTGTATAAAAATACAAAATAGACCAAATAAATGCTACAATAAGTAATCTATTTGTTGGTAATTTTATACCTAATAAGATATATACAATACTAATTATTATTAACACTTGTACTAAGTTCTCTGTTGTAATCATTTAATGTATTATATTATACTTAAATATTTTATTATTTATTTAATATTTCATTTATTCTTTTCAGTAATAGTTTCCCCTTTTCTGTTTTACCACCCATAGGAATAAAACCATCATTACTAGATAAAATTCCTTCGTTTATAAGTTCTTTCCTAGCTTTTACAAGTGCCTTTGAACGTGGGTTTTTTTTTGTTTGATTGTGTTTTTCTTTGCTTTTGTATCTGTAAGTTCCTTCAGATGTTTTAACTCTAATAATATCTTTTTTTGTAAGTCCTTGTTCTCTAGTCATTTCTGCTTTACCTTTCCATACTTGACAGTAACTTCCATATTTTTCAACCATGGTTTTGTTTTATTGTATTATAGACAAATATTTTCGTTCTAAAATAAACTATAAATATATTTTCTTTAATTAAATGACTGATAAAGTTAATAAAGAAAAAAAACCGGTAAAACCATCGGTAAAAACAAAAAACCCAGTAAAAACAAAAACACCTGAAAAACCCTCAAAGGAAAAACCAACAATCAAAGAAAAGAAAAAACAGACTGTTAAGAAAAAGACCACTAAACCTAAAAATATCCCAAAGAAACCTGTATCTGAACCTAAAAAAGATGGTAAAATTATTATAGAGAAAATATCTAATAAAGAAAGCGATTTAGAAAAAGAAATAAAAAAAAGAAAGAAACTTGAAAAAATAATCAATAAGATGAAGTATGGAAATGTTTTTATTACACCTGCACGAGATTGGTCTACATCTGGAGAAGAGGGATTGGGTGGTGATAGTGAACCAAGTATTAGAAATGGATGGAAAGGAATATAAATGATAAAAAAAATCTTATTTTATTATAAATATGGATGGTTGTAAGAATTATACCCAGTATAAAGACGAACTTACATGGAATCCCACTACTAAAAAATGGGAAGACTGTTGGGACGGTACTGAATTATACGATAAATTAAAAGCCATTCAACCTAGTTATGATAAAGAAGATTTTAATTCTGAAGAATGGTATGATACAGTTAATTTAAAATTAAATAAATATTCGTATGATGAAGAATATTCTAGTAAAACTTTCGATGATTTTTGTTCTCAAGAACAATTTAAACTCAACAATCACCAAAAATTTGTAGCTCGTTATTTAAATACACATACAGATACAAATGGTATTTTAATATGGCACGGTCTTGGTTCTGGTAAAACATGTACAAGTATTTTAGTTGCTGAGGAATTTAAATCTACTGTTTTAGGTCAAAAAATAAGTAAAAATTCTAATACCCCTAACAAAGTTATAGTAGTAGCTCCAGCACCATTGGTAAATCAATACAAAGAAGAGCTTAAAGGAGACTGTACTAAGCAACTTTATTTATGGAATTCTCGTCAAGAAGGGTTAGAAAAGCAAGAATATTCTTTAAAAACTCAAATAACTAAACTAAAAAATATTATTAAAAATTTACAAAGTAAAACAAATAAAACGGCAAACGATGTTATTGCATTAGACAGAATGAAAACTTCGTTAAAAGTAATACAAAATAACAATGAAGAAAATATAAATACTAACTACACTATTTTAAGTCATGAAAAGTTTGTTAGAGAACTCTACAGCTACGAAGGAGTAAACATGATTGAAGGAAGAACTGTAAAAGCCCTTAAAAAATATAAAAATAGTATTATTGTAATTGACGAAGCTCATAAACTTGTGAGTGCTCTTGGTCCTGGATACAATAAACTTCTTACAGCTGTACAATATGCTATACCTAAAAGTGTTAGAATTGTTTTAATGTCTGGTACTCCTATTTATGATAAGCCTCATGAGATTGGATTAACATTAAATTTATTAAGGCCTCGTATTTTATTTCCATCTCGTTCGGAGGATTTTATATCTGAATTTTGTGTTAGTGAAAAGGATTTATCGTTGAGGCCTGAAAAGAAGGATCTTTTTAAATTTATGTGTGCGGGGTATATTTCATATTTTAAAGGTGGTAATCCTAATGCCTATCCACAGAAAAAGATTATAATTTATAACCATGATATGTCAGGAGAACAAGCAGATAATTATATAAGAACAGTTAATAGGGAAATCGAAGAAGAACAAAAGAAAGAACAGAAAGGAACAAGAATTCAAGATATTTTAATTAAAATTTTAACAAAAACTGGAAAAAATATAGAAGAAAGCATTAGTGTTTTCCATAAAAGTCGTCTCGCTTGTCAAATTTTTCTACCAAATACAGATTCTGCAGGTAATTTAATGCCTGGATTACCATTACAAGAAAAAGTTAAATTACTCTTAAAAATTCTGTCAGAAACTTATTTATCTTATAGAACTTATAATTACGCAACACAAGTACTTACCGTATGCAATCAACTTTCTAGATATTCTTCTAAATTCGCTAAAACAATCGAATTATCTCTTCAGAATGAAGAACCAGTTTTTATTTATAGTAATTATTTAGACTTTGGTGTTGAAACAATTGCTAAAATACTTAAAGTCATAGGTGGATGGGAATGGAAATTAGGTGGAACTAAACCCCAAGGTACTAAATTTACATATTTTTTATGGAAATCCGGTACTAAAAATACCCAACAAGCCCAAGAATTATTTAATAGCCCTGAAAATTTCAATGGTTCTCAAATAAAAATTATTCTAGGAAGTCCTAGTACAAAAGAAGGCGTTAATTTTAAAAGAGTTAGACAAGTTCATATTTTAGATCCTTGGTGGAATGATAGTAGAATGGAGCAAATTATTGCTCGTGCAGTTCGTTTTTGTTCTCATTCTGGATTACCTCCTGACCAGCACAATGTTAGTGTATTTATTCATTTAAGTACTTTAGGTGGAATTGAAAAAGATATTATAAGTTACAAAGGTTTAAATGAATTCTCTCTCGATGAGTATATGTATAAAAAAGCACAAAATAAACTTAAATATGCTCGATCATTTTACCAACCCATGAAAGAAGCTGCTATTGATTGTAAAATTAATCAAAATGGTAACTTAACAAGACTTAATTATTTTTTTACTACCGACTCATCAAAAAAAATTAATGAAAATGGTGATAAATTATGGAAATTAACATACTTAGATTACACAAGTGGGCAGCAATATAAACGTCAAGATTCTAAAGAATATTTTACTGAATTTGAAATTATGAATAATTCAGAACCAATAGAACAAAAAGGAACAATTTATACAAATGTATCCTCTGGTGTAAATGAAACTATACCACAAAATTTAATATTAAAAGAAAATATAACTTGTGGAATTCCTAGTAATTCAATTATAAGTACTATGTCACCTAATTTATTAAATCTTCATAAAAACTATAAAAATAAAGATATTTTGTTGAATGATAGTATTTCTACTTTTAAGTTATTAAATTGTCTTCAAAATATTTTAAATGGAGATTTAAAAACAGACAACTTAAAACAAATGAATAATACAAAATTAAAAATTAAAAAACTATTTAAAGAGGCTAGTGAAAAGGAAGAGATTTTAAATAAAATTATAATTACTTATAGAGAAGTGTATGGAGAAGAAATAGATGATACCCTCTTAAAAGAAGATAGTTTAGATAATCTTAAAAATCTACTGGATAAAATTAAAAAAGATAAGAGAACCAAAGAAGAAGAAAATCTTCCAGGGTCTTTTGATAAAGATGCTTAATTATCAAAGCAAAAATTTAAATTAAATATTTAATACAAAAAAATAATATTTAGTTTAATTAAAACAATGAAAGCAAAACAAGTACCTGAAAGTGTAATAAAAGGAATAACAAATAAATCTGCACTAGTAGATTGGATGTTAAATAACATAGATCATAATTTAATTTTACAATGTCTTCAACCATCTGCAATTTCCCCCTCTTCGTCAGATAGCGGACCTTCCCAGCCAATTGAAGAAATCCAAGAGGTTGTAGCTGAACTCCCCCCAGCCCAACAACAGGCAGCTGCTACACAGGCCGTTGCAGAGGAGTTGGGTTTGGATGAAATTCTTAACGATCCTGAGTTTACTGACAAGGCTACTATTACAGGAGACAAATATTTTGGTGTAATTAGTTCTTACTGTCCAATGATTGAACATCTAGCAATTGATGAGAAAACCAAAAAAATTGCTGGTAAATTCCCTGGACTAAAGGGTCCAAAAGCGCCTTTCCATCGTCTATTTGTAACAAAGGAAAAATTACTTAAATTCTGTAAGGCCGAGGCTGACAAAATGCTTGCCGACATTAAACGCAAGGGCAAGGGTAAAGCCCCTGTCCAAGGGTTTGGTGCTATTAGAGCCCCAACTGGATTTTTTAAAGGTGTAAGTAAAACTATCCAGGGTGTAGGTAAAGCCGCTAGTAAGGTCGGGAGAATGTCTTTTAAGGGTACTAGAGGATTTATTAATCCCCAACAAGCAAGTCTCTATGCTACTTCTAAAGCCATTAAATCAGGAAAGTCAGTTATTGGAAGTAACCTCGCAGGTAAAATGGCTTATAAGAAAGCCCAAGGTTACAATCGTAGATTAGCTAGTCTCGCAGCACTTAAAGGTGCTAGAAGAGTACGTAGGGGAAATAGTTCTCTTCGTAATCTCCCCCGTAGTTTTATGGCCTTCGGTGCAACCAATAAAGAGGAATTTAAAGCCCTTCGGGGTCTTAGACGTCGTGCTGGGGGTGCTATCCGTGGACTAAAGAGTGGTATCTCTACAGTTAAGCGGAGAGACAAAGGGGCCATAAAGAGAGGTAGAAAGGTAGGAGGCATTAAAGGAAAACTTGTAGGAGGAATGGGTCGTACTTTAAATGTAGGTGCGGCTATTCCAACTGTAGGTGCTAGTATTACCCGTGGTTTCCTCCGTCCATCAAGAACAACACGTCGCTCAAGATTCGGTGCCCCCAAGACCACCAAGAAGCGCACCCTCCCTCCGAGAATTCCTTCAAAAGCCCTTCGTGCACGTGCCCAAAAGTTAGGAATCCGTGTAACAAAGACGCGTGGTGGAAAGAGAGTGTACAAGACAGCAGCTGAATTAGAGGCTGCTATTAAGAAGAAGATGGCCTCTGCTAAGCGTACTTTACCAAAGCGTACTTCTAAGAAGCCAACAAAGCGCACTCTACCAAAGCGTTCTGCTAAGAAGACCTCTAAGATGTATGTAAAATATTAAATACGCAATTAAAAATAATCTTTGTATAATTTAAGTGTGAATCATGTTTGCCATTAGAGGTGTAAAAAAAGCTATACAAAGAAACATTTTA
>Ga0070754_10000378_pt1 | contig 42705 bp, 57 predicted proteins | sample VirMetDEL_Sep_01_FD_75181 | JGI IMG/M metagenome (GOLD analysis project Ga0070754, IMG submission 75181) | Aqueous microbial communities from the Delaware River and Bay under freshwater to marine salinity gradient to study organic matter... | ecosystem: Environmental > Aquatic > Marine >...
GATGACAGCGATACATATACCGCCCCAACGGTTGCTTATTCAGCCGCTGCTGGGTCAACTAGAAATAGATTAATAACCTACCGAAGAGAGTTTAGAAAGCTGCCTACAGGCGGCTATGAACGAATTGTGACGAAGTATAATTTTATTCCAAAGGGATGGATCGATGAAGAAACTAATGCTCTTAGGGCTGATGTTAAGCATCTCAACCGTAGTTAGTGCGCAGGTCGTACTTATTGACAGAGAAGTTCGTGAGATTGAAAAGAAGAAAGCTATTCTTTCAAGATTAGCTGATAAAGATGTCGATGAAAAATTTGTAACACAAAGACAAATTGACCAGCTTGAGGCTAGGGTTAAAGAATTGAGAAGTAAAGGGGCGATGACACTTAAAGAATTAACAGTTCAAGAGATAGCTAAGTCAGCCGCTTATGAGGAAAGAATTGCAGCACAGAAGTTTTTAAAGAGACAAACAAGCAATATCAACTGGTAAAGGAGAGAGCATGAAACACCTAATATTAACACTAGCTTTATTAATTCCGAGTTCAGCAATGGCAGCAACATTGTCAATCACTATTCCAGATAATCAAGTAAACCGAGTGCAAGATGCTTTCGCTAATGAGTATGGTTATCAGGAACAGGTCTTAGATGAGAATGGCGATTTGGTTGACAATCCTGTTACTAAGGCGCAGTTCACTAAATCCAAAGTAGTTAGCTACATTAAGAATACTGTGCGATCAAGTGAGAAATCAGAGGCAGCAAAAACAGCGGAAAGCAATCTAACAAGCGTTACTTTAAACTAGGGATAAAAATGGTGACTAAACAGAAAGAAGAATATGGGCTTTTCAACGGTAGGCGAGATGCAGACCAGTATGTTAAGGGCTATTTAAAAGGAATAGCTTTGATATCTGGAGTTGGTTTAACTGTTCTCTTAGGCTTTTCAAGTTGGGTCGCTGTTAATATTAATGCCCATGACACACGTTTAACTATCATCGAATCAAGCCGATTTACGACTGCTCATGGAGTAGAGATCAAAGAAAGAGTTGTTGTTAATGAAAAAAACTTTGCTGTTATTCAGGAACAGTTAAAAAGTATGAACGAAGATATAAGAGACATGAAAAGGATTTTGGAGAAATATGTTACTAGGTAAATTAATCATGGTTCTTTTATCTGGGTTGTTCTGGCGCATGGGCGGCTCAGATAAATACAGCAAGCTCTTCAGGCGAATAGGCTCTGCTGCTTGCATGTCATATATCGTAGGATCGTTATGGGCGGTGCCTTTTATATTCTGGGGATGCACATCTTACTTTGGTTGGATTAACAGATTCTTACCAGTTAAGGACAAAGAGCGTGAATATTGGTGGAACTTTCTGGCAGAGAATCTTGTCATACAGATGACAGTTTTGTTTGTTAATCCATCTGTTAAGAGCGCAATCTTAGCTGTTATATTTGCAAGCATCGTTACCTTTGGTAAAGTCTGGATGGATGAAAATTTAACCAAAGCTGACATTAAAAGTGAAATATGGCACGGGAGTGGTAACGCTCTTGGCTTATTAATAAACATACTAAACTAGGAGAATATTATGGAATGGTTACAAACAAATTGGGTGCAAGTAGGGGTTATTGCTTTTGCAATTCACACAGCTTTAAAAGCAATTGCAGAGGCCATAGACAAAGATCCAAAAACTGATAATAAGTTTGAAAGAGCAATTAAATTCTTTGGGAACTTGATTGGGTATCTGTTCGGGAAAAGAAAGTAATGGCGTGGTCTGATTATTTCAAGGTCTTTGGTTTTGGGGAGGCTGTTGTTGAGTGGTTTGAAAACAGACCTTTTCGTCTCAAAGAAAAAGCCTTGGAGGCGGCCACCTATTATATGGAGATTGATACCCATAAAACTTATAAAGGCAGGCCTGTCGGGATAGTTGAAGCTTCAGATCTTAAAAAACATCTTAAAAAACGCTTTGACGCTTGGAAAGACGGGGTATGAAGCGTTTAGTTATTGCCTCGTTCATTCTCATAGTCTCCTGTACTGGGCTTGAAGGGTTCGCTAATGCTTGGGACGCTAAAGAAGCATTGGCTTTATTCTGCGCATTGATGACCTTCGCTCTGCATATTAGACATACCCCAATAAAACCTCTTAATTTTGGGGTATGTTTGGTAGTGGGCTACCTGCTTCTACACCCTTTGATAACCCCTCCTTTAATCTCAAGCAACCCTGCCTACACTGCGATCTTTGATTTAGCTTTATATAAACCTTTGGCGCAGCTTCTGATTTACTTTTTATTCTTTCTAGCTGTTTCAAGCGCAGACTTCTCAAAGAGGGACATCAAAAATATCATAAACACTTTCTGTCTAACAGCCATTATCCTTTCTTTGTATTGCTTCCTTCAGTTCTTTCAGTTAGACCAGTTTCATACTTTGATCACAACGGGGAACGCTCCAAAGACAGACGGAAAGTTGATAACAGCTACCTTAGGGCATCCAAATCAATGTGGCATATTTATCGCCTCTTTGCTACCTTTTGTGTTGCTTCGGTCAAAGAAGGCAACCATTATCCCGACCATTGCTATTTTACTTTCCCAGAGCATGTTAGCATATGGGGGTGCAGTAATTGCGTTTGCTGGGTACCTTTTCTTCCGGGGCACCAGAGCCCACAGAGTTCTTTTAATCGCCTTAGGGTTGCTTGGTTCGTTTGTCGCGGTTATTGCTATTAGTAAATATCCGTTTCTTTCTAGCGGGCGTTTGACAATCTGGTCCAGCGCGTGGGATCTGCTAATCCACAACCCACACGGGCAGCCACGGCTCATAACTGGGTATGGCATGGGCACTTTTGTTTTTCTCGTCGGGGGAACTTTAGAACATCCCTCCCGATATATGCAAAATGATGCTCTGCAATTTCTTTTTGCTAATGGGCTGATAGGTTTAGGAGGGTTAATTTTTTTGTTTATTTGTTTGCTTAAGAAAGCAATCCCCTTTATAATGGGACATAAAGAGGCTATGGTCTTCATGCTCTCTTTTTTAATTTTGTTAGCGTGTTCTTTTGGATCTTTTGTATTTCAAGTTGAGCCGCATAGATTCTTTTCAGTTTTTTTACTTGGCTATTTATTTAACCTTACTAGGGGGAAACAAAATGCGTAAACTTTCCACTGTATTAGCTATTCTTACAATGTTAGCTACACCTGCTTTTGCAGGGAAACTTACTGTAAACTCAACCAGCCACGGGCAGTTCGACGACCTTAAAATTTTAGGAGCTGAGAGTTCGGCAGTATCTGGAAACGAAGCTACTATTGACCTTCGTGAGTTAATGCAAAGCTCAACAACTGGCGCAGCGGTTGTGTTAACTTTAGACCAAGATGATGTTGATGAAAGTCTGATCGACTTCCAGTGCCAAGCTACTGACGCAACTGATAGTTGCTCCCACCATATTACAACAGGTGCAGCTAAGGCAGGAGCAATTAAAGTTGATTTGAATGGTTCTGAAAAATGGATCTGGATCTACGAAGATTCTGATTAATTAAGTTTTAATCTTGCATATTCAGCAAGCAGTAAGCAGTCGCATAGTTCTTTATCAGTTTTTGTTATAGGAGACCAGTCGGGGAACAGTCTGCGAGCCTCAATAAAAGCAACTTCTTTGGCCGCTAACCCCTTCCTTTTGCCGCCGTACATAAACTTCGTCCAGACTGTTGACCTGACCTCGATATGCTTCAATTTACTTAAATTAAGAAAGGCTTTCCATACTTCAAAAGCTCTGCCAAATGTAAAGGCGGAGCTTCTGGAGCCAACAGGGAAAGCGTTAACAAGTTCTAAAGCCACACCCCTTACATCGTGCATGTTAAGCAACCTATAGATCTCCTGGTAGTCAAATTCATTGGCCACCAGGGGGAATCTATAGACTTCATAAGAACCTGAACCGTCAACAAAAGCTATCCCACCTTTCTTACCTGGATCTATCCCACACCACATTAAGGCCTCCTGAAGTTACGTTTAACACGAATTTTAACATCAATTTTATCTGGGGCTAGGAACTTTCCTGTTTCCAGTTCTTTAATCTTGCACGCCAAATAAGTGAGGGCTTTGTAATAGTCCTCAACTCCGTTTTTATAAGAGGCGCGGGTCACATACTTAACTATGTTTCCTTGACACCAGTCTAGGTTATTCTCTTGGATGTATTTAATTGGCTGGATTTTAAACGCGGTATAATGCTTTTGGTTTGCAACATCTTTAACCATTCCCTTGCTCCTTTGCTTTCTGTTCTCTTATTTTCTTTTTTAATCCTGCTTTTTTCTCTTCACTTAGGGCCATTTTATCAATAGGTATTTCAATACGCCCAACTTCTTCTCCTTGGTCAGAGTCCATTAAATCTGTTTCAACAGCACCACTAGAAGTGATAAAAGAGTTGCAGTCCCCTTCACCAATAACTTTGCATTTAGGGCAGACAAATTTTAAATAGCTATCCATCTGCCGAAGAAACCATTTAACCTCGGGGAAGTCACAACGAGGGCAGGGGATTTTCTTGTCTGTATCTCTCCACTTATCAAACGCGGGGTCAAATGGGTAGGTGAAGATGTTACATGGTTTACACATGTATAGGTCAAAAACCTTTAACCCATTAGACATACGACGTTTAGACATTTTTTCCTCACAGAGAGGACAGTATACATAAGGTTTAAGTATGTTTATCATTTTTTATACCTCTTTGTTTCAAACCCTTCAGCGTCAATGGGGCAACCTTGCGCCCACTCGGGTAGGGTTTTCATTAAGTCAATGACCTGCTCGAGCCTTCCTGCTTTTTGTTTTGCCTCAACCACAATTTCGTCATGTACTGACAAAACAATGGGCAGGTTAAAAGTCTCTAAGCGGACCATAGCGTCTGCCATAATATCTCTGGCTACCGCTTGACACACATTTTCACACAACTTCCCACCATAAGTATTTGTTTTCTTAAAGTTATGTGTTTGGCTATCTTGAGTGAAATAAACTAACTTACCCTCCTCAAGTAAAGGTTTATAGTATGCCAACTTGCGCTTAGAAGGGAGCTGGCAATAGAGAAACTCCCCTTCTCTAGTAAAGCGGACAGGTCCGCATCGGTGTGCTTTGCCTGTTCTCATTGTCTGAACAGCGGCGCTCTCAAGGTCATACCAAAAAGACACAACTTTTTTGTGCATTTTACGATAAGCTTTAACAGCCTTCTCGGCGAGCGTCTCGTCAACATCCATCCCATAGGAGAGACATGTGGCCATGAACTTCTTGTGACCCATCCCATATCCGCAGCCCAAGATAGCCTGTTTCCCTAACTGTCTTTCCTTTTTGTTTTCCTTGGTCAACTTTTGATTATTATGAATAACCTTGGCCATTTCAACGTAGAGATCCGCGCCTTGTTTAAAAAGGCTCACAGCTTTCTTCTCTCCGGCAAGCCACATCAGAACGCGTGCTTCGATAGACGCGTAGTCAACTACGTAAAAGGTTTTACCTTCTTCTGCTACAAAAAGCCCCCTAATGCAGCTTGATATTGCCCCCATAGGATCCGGATAAAACATATTAAACACCTCCGGGTCTGCATTTTTAATCAAAGAAATGCACGTGTCAGCATCAATATCAATTCCCCGAGGGAGGTTTTGAAGCTGAATAGTGTGGGAGGTCCAGCGCCCTGTTGAGGCCCCGTGGTAAATAAGGTAGTTACGAACTCTACCGTCGTCACACACAGCTCCAGAAGCTTTATCAAACTTAGCAGAAGATGATCTACCAAATCCTATCCGTAGAGTTATAATCTCTTTGGCTACAGGGTCCGAGACAAATGGAAGGACCTCCTCTAGTTCTTGTGACCCTACTGTTTCAAGAGAAAGACCATACTGATCATTAAGATAGTTTCGAAGCCTGACTGTTTGAGACAGGGAGTAAAACTTATTATCAGTCAGCTCTTTTAATCGTTCATTGGCGGCCCCAATTAAGTCTTTAGCAAAAAGAGAAGCCTTAGAAGCCAGCTCTGTGTCAATTTTAATACCTCGGTTATTAATTTTTTGGGTCAACTGAAAGATCCCTTGTTCCCAAGCATTAAGTTTAGGGAGCCTTTTAAAGATCTCCCTTTCCACCTCCACATCCATTGCACAGTAATACATCATGTCTTGCAGATCTTCCCCCTCTAAAACACGAAACTCGCCGTCTTTAGCGGGCTTACAATACATATTAATTAGACGGGTGCCAGAGACTTCCTTCTGAAAGGATAGCTGGAGAGATTTAGCTGCTCTCCCCAAGCCCCCTGGCAGTCCGTGTGATTGAGCTAAAGCCATTGTACAGATGAACTCTGGTGGAGGGTAGCCGGTGTTTTCCCAGATAGCCTGTTCAAAAGCAGCGTTGTGAGCCACAAACACTGCCCCTCGCATCTGGAGTTCCCTCATTGAAGATAGGTCATCTCCTTGAACATTAACCACTTCTCCATCATCTATTGCGTAACTATAACAAAGAATTTCAGTAGAGGGGTCGCTACAATAACGACCCGCCCCACATTTTTTTATGTCTATTTTTGATCTAGTCTCAAAGTCAATGAAGACGTACATTATAGATCGTCCTCAACACTAGGTAGATCCTCAAAGTCATCTTCTGCTTTAACACGTGAAACCAAAGGCTCACCATCTTTTAACTTTTGAATTGACCGAACCCCTACAGAGACGCCTTTATTACCCGTTTCTTTATGTGTATACGCAAATAAAGTAATCCGTGCACGGGCAAAGCACCCAGGATAAAAATCTTCTGGGTCGCTAATGTCGTCTTTGTCTCGATCAATTAAAGCCGGCGCGAACTTTCCCCCATTTGGGCCCTTTGCATTTATATACCACATCCCCGCGCGTTCTTCTCTGTCACTATCATCTCCATCTAAGATAGGCGTTGACAGTTTTTTAGGCATATTTGTGCCCCAGTTCTCTTTAGCTGCGGTTTCAATAGCCTTCTCAAGAATTTTCATGTCTGTTGTTTCTTTTGGGAACATAAGACCGCACCCAAATTTCCCATTTATACGACTTGGCTCAAATACAGCGGGAAAAGACACGATAAATTCGGGGGTTAATAACGATCCATCTTCTTTAAGTTTGAATTGATTCATTTTGATTCTCCTTTTGTTTTAGTCTTCAAAATCATCTTTAGGTTTACCAATTTGCACAGGCTCACCTTTGGCTGATTCTGACACGAGTTTAAAACCGATCTCCGGTTTAAAAGCATAGTCTTTAACTACCTCTTTCCCGACAATTTTATCTAACTTTGCGGGGGTTTTTAGTTTTGGTTTTTCATACAGCTTATCACCATATTCTGGCTCAAGATCAGCAATCACACTTTCTTCTGATTGCCACGTGCGATGACCGTACGCCTGAACCAATTTGTACCCAGGTATATTTTCCCCGTGTATCATAAGCCCCTTAGCGTGGTCTTTCACTGCATTGACCCATCCTGTAATCAGGTCAGCTTTCTCAAGAACCAATTGAATCTGAGACATCTTTAGTTTCTCGGGGGGTGTCGGCTCGTCTTGAAAGTCCTTAACTACGATATCCCGAACTAACTGTCCTGCCGTCGGGCAATCTACAAACGCGGGGCAGAAAGTTTTTTTACACCACTGACCTGCGACTCTCTTAGGGTTTTTACCTAAGGCTTTTTTAGCATTCTTAGCTAAATCACTTCGGAATGTTTGATATTCTCCATAAGAAACTTGATACCGAGTGACCTTTTCTCCTGCTACCCTAGGCTGGCATATAATAACCTCTCCTTGCATGACATCTTCACCCTCCCAGGCGCAGGTTAGGTAATACATACCTTGCTTATTTTTGTAGGCGTCCACCTTAATGCCTTTACCGTATTTAAAATCAATGACCTTTATCCAGTAAAAAGGCTTGACAATAACAACATCGGCTGTCCCGAAAAAATGTTTGTTCACTTTTTCAAGGTCGACTCTCTGTTCGATTCTTAGTTCGCACCCTTCCTCAAGCTCACCGTACACTAGCTCGACGAAATACCAAACATGGTCGATCATTTCCTCGTCAATTTCGATCTCAAACTCTCCTTGCATAACAGTTTCGCCCACCTTTGATGCCAGCTTTTGGTAGCTCCACTCATGTTCCAAAGTGTCGGCGGCTAATCCATGCGCGACCGTCCCTTTGGCTGCATGGATACTCTCTTTGTTCTCGTAGCCTTCAACCGCTTTAACTGAACCAGGGCAGTTCCACCAACGCTCACAACCGGAAGCAGAAAGAATTGAATGTGCGCCCGGAGCTTTACCCATTGATTACCTCCAAGAAACCGTCAACAACTTGCTGTAATTGTTCGTCATTCAGATCAGCTAACTTAGCCTCGCCTGTTTTTGCAATGATACTTTTTGCTACGTCTTTACCTTTTAGAGGGTCGGCTTTAATAATCTGCGCCCCATAATGACGAGCCAGTTCAATTAAAGACTCTTGTTTTTCCTCAGTCTTTTCTTCTTTCTTAACTTTTACTGGCTTTTCTTCTTTCTTAACTTTTACTGGCTTTTCTTCTTTCTTAACTTTTACTTCTTCTGTGCCCGTCGGTGTTAAGACACTAACTAAGGAAGCGATTGTTTCCGCTAACTTCTGCACTTGATCAGATAGCTGATCCACTTTGTCTTCCATGTACACTTTTCCCATTTTCTGTTCTCCTTTTTTTGTTGTTTTTAGGGTTTGATCATCTTTCAAAATGGTGTTGATGTTATGCAATTTCCATTCTAAAAGCCCCATCATTTTAGATTCAATGGTCCCTCGTATTGTTAAGATGTAAGCATTGACTGGATTCTTTTGCCCCATCCTTTCAAGTCGCGAGATACATTGATCCATATCTTTTGGTAGCCAAGAGGGCTCGACGAATATACATGTTGATGATACGTGTTGTAACCCATCTATCCCTTCGCCTGAGGCCTCCATTTGTCCTAGAAATACTTGGTGCCTGGCCTCTTCTTGAAACTTCTTGACTATCTCTGTCCTTTTTTTAGAGGAGACCGTACCATCAATTGTTAGAGGATGATATTTTTTTAATTTCTCTTGTAGTATTTTACACACGTCTTTGTGATAGAAAAATACAACAACTTTATCCTCTTCTAAACGGTCCTTTATAAATTTAATAGCGTCGTCGATCTTATGTTTAGCTACCGTTCTTCTGATGCGTGAAATTTCACCCATTTTATAATTTTCTGGGTCTCTGTCCCCGGCTAACTCTTGGGTCAGTTCTTCCTCTTCACGAATAGCGTCTCTTACTTTAGCACTGCACTCAAAATCTATTCTTTGAATGATGCGTTGGGGCAGTTCTTTTAGAACATCCCGTTTACGACGGCGCAACATAAAGGAGCTGAGTTTTTGGCTTAGCTCATCTAAATTTGTTGCCCCATTAACAACCAAACCGAAAGGTCCTTGATACGCCCCGCAATATCGATGAGCAAAACTTAAATACTTATGGTAAGGTTTGAAAACCTCTGCCATACATGTTGTCACCAAAGGAAATAAATCAATTGGTCGGCTTGTAATAGGTGTACCTGTTAAAAACCACATCCTTTTAGTTCGACGTAAAATACCATAAGCGCCCAGAATTTTTTTAGTTCTTATTGATGACGCCCTCTTGAGTCTATGGGCCTCGTCACAAATCACTAAATCAAAAGAAAATTTTTGCACCTCTTTTTGAAATTGTGGTCGGATAAGCATCTCGTAGTTTATAATAACCACCCGGGATAAAGGATGAATCTTGTCAACACTTTTATCAATAACTTGAATGGCGCCCCCTTCAAGAGGGAACTCCCATTTTTGGAATTCCTCGACCCAATTATACTTAACTTGAGAAGGGCAAACTATTAAAACCCGAGCATGGTCAACTTCTCTCGCTGCAAAAATTGCCTGTAGAGTTTTACCGAGCCCGGGGTCATCTGCTAATAGGGCGTATTTTCTTTTGGCTAAAAACTCAATGCCCTCTGTCTGGTAGTCTCTTATCATAAAAGGTCAGAAACTTTCTTAGTGTATTTACTTGTTCTGTTATTGTTATTGTCTGTTTTACGTGTGAAATTTAATCGATGTAAAATGTTAGCGATGCGACTAGCATCATATAAAGTGAATTTAGACGCGTTTCCTCCTAAAGCGTTTACATACAAATCAGAAGGAAGGACAGTGCATATGTCTTCGCCCTCTTGGACAAAGTCGCTAAAATTCTGATTAATGTAGGCATCAACAACTTCAAACCAAGGGTCCTCTTGCTGTCTTTTAATAGTCTCTCTTTGGATAAGCTTCTCTAACTCTCTATCGTCAATGTGAATAGGCTCATTTCTGTGATAATAAGCCAATGCCTCTGCCCATAGTTGATCTCGATCTTCCCGAAGCTTTACTAAATCCACACGGTCAATCAAGATAGGCCAGAACCTTCTGTTCCCTGTTGGGTCCCGTAAGTAGCCTTCGTTCTCTGGGTTGATTGTCCCCATCATAATCCCTTGGCGAGGAAATTCTTGAATCGACCGGGCGTAGGGAGGTCTCATTTTATCGACTTGCCTTGTTATAAAACCTTTAAGGGCGCGGATACCACTTTTGTTTAAAACGTCCATTTCTGAGAGTTCAAAAATCCAATGCCCTTGGATCAGAGAAACTGCATCTTTATCTGTTAGATCAATACTCGCATCAGAACACCAAGGCGTTGCAAGTGTCGCGATAGTTAGAGATTTACCTACTCCCTGATCCCCCTCTAAAACAAGAACATGGTCAAACTTAATACCCGGTTGGTATATTCTTGATACCGCAGCAAGTAGCGTCTTCCTGCCTATAAACTGTGAGTACCTGCCCTTACTAGCTCCACAATAGGTGTGTAGCCAAGTATCTAACCTAGGTACACCATCCCATTTTAAGCCAGATAAGTAGTCTTTAACGGGGTGATACCGCCGCTCTGAGGCGATAACCTCTACCGCTTCGTGAACATCTTTCGGGCTAACTTCATATTGATGATGCTTTGATAGATAAAAAGCTGTTTGAATAGCGTCATGGTCTTCCCAATGCGCCCCATTCTTAGTCCACGGGGGTCTTGTTCGGAACTCAATGTTGTGGGAGAAATCATTTAACTGTACCATATCTTTGAATAAAGCGTTGGGGATTTTTTTCAGTAGCTGATAGAGGTTATGTTTTGACTTACGTAGACGCCCATCTTTGTACTGGTCCCAGGTCAATTTGACAGGTTTCTCAATTTTAGGAAGTTCGTCAAACTCATTCTCTACGGATTGTGCTCCAACTGGCAAATAACCATAAGCATAAGCATTTTCAACTTTAATGAGCAATTCATTATGAGTCCATTGGGGGTTACAACGTGGGTTAAAGTGGGTTGCTAATAGATCAAGTACTGTATCTTTAGACAGCCCCCAATTCTTACCAATACACGCCACTTGAAATGTCCTAGGGTCTCCGTTTTCCCCTGATACCGCAGGTTCTGTTGTTTGCAGGAACTGAATGTACTTCCTAATCATTGTTGGGTGGTTACTGACTAACCCTTCGCCGGTTATGTCCACCTTATCTTCGCGTGTAAGCAGAGCTAAGAGAGCCTCTGGACAGTTAATCAAAGAGTCTGGGCCTTTGCTTTGGATTGTATAGCGTCCTTTGACGCCTTTCTTAGGGTCATCCACGTATGAACCCGCGGCCATAATGAACTTATCCTTAAACTCCAACCCCGGATAATCTTTCAAAGAAGCCTTAATATTTAAAGACTCCATCTTAGACAGATAAATATGGACGCCCCCAGAGGGAGTGTTTACAACAAAAGTCTTGTTAAATAGGTCTTTAGGTATCTGTAAATCTTTACAAAGACGAGATAACGGTTTATCCCCTTTTTTAAAGGACCTTTTGTCCACATCAATAACCACAATACGGTGGGATAAGAGTGCTTGGTAGTTCCTGACACTCAAATTAATTGTTGGATCAAAAGGGGTGTTCAAGAAACCTTTACGTGCGGGGATTTTGGTATTCCCAACACAAGGGATTAACATAATACCCGCATCTAGGTATTTTCTAAACAAATCTAAATTCTGGGTGTTTTTAGAGGTCGGCTGCTGCATTTTCATTAGCTCCTAGGAATTTTTCAATTGAACGTTTGGTGCATAAAATAACTCCTTCTCGTGTTATATAACGTTCTAAAACCCCCTTCCGTGCTAATGCGTATAAATGTTGTTTTGACACTGGCAGTATTCTATGTAATTCCGGCCAAGAAACCATCTCCCCTGTATCATAGTCGGTGTCTTCAAAAGACTCTATCCCTTTAGTTTTAGTGTAGTATGTGTTCAAATAAGACACATCAAAATACAATCTGCCCCCAAGTTTACGGCGCTCAAGCTTGTTTCGGACCATAAACTGGCGGAAAGCTGTCATTGTTTTCCCAAGTATGCTGGCCGCTTCACGCGACGTAGCTAATGTTTGCCCTTCATATTCTATCATTTATTCCTCCTAATTTGGTTATTAAGTGCTAATTATATTACACTCATAAATATTATATGTCAACTAAATAATCATCGCCCTTTGTTTTTTCTGTATTCTTTGTAGGTTTCAAGGTCCATCCATTCTTTCCCGAGTAATTCATCGTCGTTTTTGTGTTTTTGGTAGTATTTTTCAGAGAAATACACAATTAGCCCTATGGTCATTATCACTGAGAAAAATCCTAAAATAAACATATTCATTTAATTACCCTCCTTTTTCACCTCTTCAAACTCAATTGGTTTAAAAGTATTGTCGTCTGTTAAAACAAATATTACATACTCAGTAGCCAAATAAATATTTCCCTTAAATTCAATCATCGAGACGCACCTACCACATTCATTAGGTACGGATGTTTTAAATTCGAAACTTTTTCTTTTTATTTTAGATTCATCGGTACAGGCGTCTTCCATAATGAATATATCTTCATTCTCGCTCATAACTCAAACCCCGCTATTGTTGGTCTATGACACGCTGACTCTGGAGCTGATCCGCATTTAACAATGCCGACTATTCCACAGCCTGTTAGGCATAGGCATAATGTTATTAGTAGTAGTTTCATTGGTTTTCCTTTGGTGGTTCGGGTAATGGCCTCCAATGGGTTACTTTCCAATTAATTATTCGAGTAAATAGCGGCTCTTCCATTCCTGTGTACCAATTGCCATTTCCTCGTAACAAGGCTACACCGCCCTGTACTAAAACAACCTCACCAAATGCAGGCAACCTATCTTCTACACTTATCCATTTCATTGTTTAGCCCTCTCCAACTCCTGTGCTAGGAATTGTTTTATTTTACGTTTAAAAGCTGTAACACCCAAACCCTGTTTTCGCGCAATAGCGATTATAAGACTATCTCTCATTATTTTATCAAACCGCTCTTCAACGTCTTTAGGGAGTTTTGTCATTGAGTATTCCTCTCATCATTCTCCTTAACCCACTTCTTAACCAAGTCAGGATCTTGTTCGATTAGTGCTCTAAGTCCAATCTCTTTAAATTTCTTCTCATAACTTTTATCCACTGTTCTCAGTGCAATATCACACAATTTCACAAACATCGCTAAGGAATCAATACTCATAGGGCAAGATGCTTTCCCAGATTGGTTTTCTCCTAGGCTATACTTAAATTCAAATTGATTATCTTTTAGTTTTATATTTATTTCCATCATCCCCTCCAGTGTTAAAGTTTATTTAATTCAATAAAAGTAAATTAACAGTTTACTTTTAATTCCCCAGTATGGTGGATGTGAATAGAATAACCGTGTCGTATATGGCGACGATTCGGCTACGCCCACCATATGTCTATCTATTCCTATCACAGAGCCACCAGAAAACTGGGTTAGATTACTTTCTCAAACAACTGTTTAACACCATAAACACGAGATACAAACTCCTCAGCTTGGCACCCCCTCGCATTATCCCACCCATTAAGAAAATAAACAACGTCACACTTACTCATATTCTCCAAAGATTTTGCCAGAAAGCAGATAGGTATATGCACAACACCACGTTCCTTCATATTATTATCGCTGTACCATTCATTTGTAAAAAGTGTATTTACGACTTCATACCCTTGAGATTCAAGATATGCAATAGCCCGATCCCGATCTTCATTTATTTTTTCGTTGGTCATTCCTCTCATTGGTTGACTAATCATTGCTTTCATTTCTTTCTCCTTTTTTTGGTTTGTTAAATACTTACTGATCCGATCTTTCGGCACAATCAGGAGTATTGTCACGTTCAATCTGTTCATCACGAATAGCTTTTCCTGTCCACATATATGCTTCTTCAAGGTGCGTCATTACTAAAGACTTAGCTCTGCCATTTTTTAAATTACTGTCAACCGCATTTTCTAAACGCTTAAATAATGACTTAATTCCATCTTGTTTTTCTACTGATTTCTCGTCGTACTTTACATAATCGAATCTTCTACTCATTTCCTTCTCCTTTGTTAATCTTTAGGCTGGGTTAGATTTTAAAATTGCTTTCAAATTCTTTAATAATTTCAAGAGCTTTTTCAGAATCTCCAAAAACGGTTTTAATTTTACTTTATGGTACATCTTCTTTCTCCTTTGTTATCCGTTAGGATTGGTTAGATTAAATACCCCATATATTTATCTAATGAACCTGAACGGTCATTTGTTTTGAATAATGCCATTCACAACCACAATCGTCGCACTTGTATTCTGTTCGTGGCTTGGACAATAATTTGTTAAATATAAACATTGAATTATTAGACTCACACTGTGGACATTCTGTTCTATGTTTATCTTTGCGCCATTTCATAACTGCACCTCTATTCACGACCCACCTCCAACATCCTCTTAGCATGAGCAATACAAGCTTCTTTGTCGTCTGGGCGGTAAACTAGGTTGTGTTCTAGTCGGAATTTATCTTCAGCATAGTAGCCACCCCAATTTGAAGAATAAAGCAGAAATAGCTTCGATGGGACAGGATAAATATATTCTTCTCCATATTCAGGAACCCATTTCTCTTCTTTCCGTTCTACTTTCCAGCCTTCTGATGCAAGTTCTTCAAAAGTGAATATATCACGTGCTACACCATACTCTTCCCATTTAGATCTAATAAAAGAGTTCTCAAACACTTCTAAAACCTTTGCCTTGTCCCCGTATTTGTCAACAATAATATCCCCTACTTTTACTGGTTTAGTCATTATCTTCCCCTCTGTTTGATTATTGTTTAGCCTCTTTTCTAACAATCATTCTTCCATTAACAACAAAAGCATTGAAAGGTTTTTTACCTAGATGTGATTTCACAATAGGAGTGTATGGAAGCAGAGACTTAACAACCTCCTCAAACTGCTCTAAATCAATGTCGAATTTGTTATACACAGCAGCTTCAACTCGATCTATGTCTTCAACAAAACCATCCATCTCTTCTTCTTTGATTCCTGACATTATTCCTATTAACTCGTATATATCATATTCCATCATTCCCTCCAGTGTTTGTGTTTAGTCATTATCTTCCCCCAGTTTTTTAAAAAACTCTCCGTTTTTAAACTCAAAAGGGCAACTAGGATCTGTGACCACTTTCCACTTAGGTTTACGGATTTTATCGTCCTCTTGGTACCAGATAGGGGCAAACTGCGGATTTGCTGCGATCATATTATTTTCGTCAACAGTCGCAAATTCCGTCGCCTCGTCCACAAAATACTTAGGTAAAGCCTTAATTGCCCTGATATACACTTCTTTCTTAGTCATTTTTAACCCCTTTCTTGTTTTGTCTGTACTTTTCCCTCGTCCGGCGTCTCGTGTCCTCGCGGGCGCACTCGTCGCATTTCTTTTTGTTGTTTTGAATCTGTTTTGTAGTGTAGTGTTCAAACTTCTGGTTACAAAATTGACAAATTAAAACTATTTTTGGCATTAATCCCCCTCTTTTAGTCGCCAATAAAAGCGATGGTCAAATACAGTTTGCATATAAAAAACAGGATGGTCCCAGTTTGGGTTTCCAAACTCTTTCACATTTTCCCACGAATCGCCAAACCAGAAGCAATCACCTGTTGCATCTAGGCTTTTTGCGCTCCTGTAGGCTTCTCTAGCAGTTTCCCACGTTGAAGGTGGCTCCTTGGCTATGTGGCTTGAATTAAGCCCGTAAATACCGTCAAAATTACCCTGTATCTTGAATCTGTTAATTATAGCACAACCGATTGCGACCTGCCCTTCAAATGGTTGATTGGAAGCCTCGCCAATGATAGCCATGACGAACATCTCATCCCGCTGAGTGGTACTTAAAGGCATACTAGAGCTAATTGTTGAGGCTCCAGCTTGCCATTCTTTAGCGTCTACGTTTCCAGAAAGTAGAACAAGGAAAAACACCAACACCAACAGGAAATAAAATATCCCCAATTTTTCCAAGATTATTTTTTCCTCTTCCTTCATAGACCTAAGCATGCCCCAATTCTTTGAGGCGCGCATCATGCGCCTGTAGTCTTTATTTAGTTTCATGATGTTTTATCCTTCCCTGTGTGGTTTGGAGCATTGCGGCGCATTATCTCCGCCCTTGTTACAAGCTCCAGATTGTTTATATTATCATTCCACTTATTGCCGTCAATATGCCATATGCACATACCTTTAGGTATTTTACCGTGAACATCTTCCCACACCTTCCGAGGCCGGCGCTTGCGCTTGTTCGCACCATCCCAAAGATAAACACAATCGTTATTCATAACTTGGATACCACCAAGCCAAGACACATGCTTTTCGCCCGAATTATCAGATGTAAATTGTGTCTTTTTACTCTTTGGGCTAGTCACTTTTTTTATACCCTTATTCCATGGGATATGGCCTTTCTTGAATCCGTCCTTGGTTCCTTGCGCCATGTATTGGAGCTTGGCTTTATAGCGTAAGAGTTCTTTAGTTTCTTCAGTGTGCTTCATGTGACTACTCTTGATTGTTTAGTGAGTTTATAACACTTTGCCCGACTTCCCTTTTCCAGAAATATTGCCCACAAGCAATAATTGAGATGAAATCCTTGTCAACACCTAATTCTTGCATAGCCTCGTCGCAATAACTATGAAAAATGTTGTTATCACTAACCCAATTAAGCAGATCATGGTTATAGCAATCAGCTTCAAAAGCTCCATAATCTTCAAGCTCTTCTAGTAAAGAGTCTTCTTGGGTGTCTTTATCAATGTTAACTATTGCCTCAAGTACGTTATAAATAGCATCATAGACAAGGTCATTAGGCATTAAATCACCGTGCGCTTCACGGCATAAATCAACATGCCACTGGATATCGTGAGACTTTAAAGCAATGATATCTTTGCCGTTTTTTGTTACTGTTTCCATGTTATTGAGCACATCTTGTGCTAGTTTTTGAAGTGTTTTCATCTTATACCCCTTTTTGTTTTTTGTTTTTAATATAGTTCTTGTAATACTCTGGGTTGTTTTTTATCCATCTATTTTTTCTATCACGTCTGCATATTCTGCACTCTAAATAACCCCTCTTTTTATCTATAAAGGTATTATCAACAGATAAATGGTGTCCTCTTTTGCAAACATTAATAATTTCACCGTCTTGACGTAGTCTTATCCTCATGTCAAACTTTTTGTGGCAAGATGGGCAAAGCATTTTAAAATCATTAACATCTTTCTTATATAACCCGCTTATATTAGCCCAGTGGAATCTTGTTGATTTATGATCAGGGTTATTTTCACACATATTCGCTTTACCTTTTTTACATACAATCCAATGGTGTAAATTTCTGTATTCCGAACTTTGTTTTTCCATAACATCTCCTATTTAATTTTTTAAGTGTTAACCGTCCTTTTATTATAATTAAATAGGATTGAATGTCAACGGCTTTATGCCGTCCTTTTGTTTAATGGTTTTAAACTTTGCGCATACTCAAGCGCATTGATTCTTTCTCGTAACATCCTAGCATCTTCCGCGAGTCGTACATAACGATAACGATCTGCACTGTGCACATATCCAGAATCAGCTACATATTGCGCTTGTTCTTGTAATACCGTCCTTAATTCATCTCTTAACTCTTCTAAATATTCCATTTTCACACCTTCCTTTCATTCAAATCATTTTTGTGTTTATTTAGTATTTCTTTAGCCTTTGCTAGTTTTTCCTCTAGTGTCTCAACTAAATATTCGAATTCTTGAATTCTCGCTTCTATATCCTTTCTTTCAAATTCTTCTAAATATTCCATTTTCTCACCTTCCTTGTTTAGTTGTGTAAAGTCCATTTCTTGCGCTTTAAGTCTATTTTGTAAACGTGTCCGTAACGCTCTGCTCCTTCTTTACACTGTAATAATAACTCTTTACTTGCGCCTTCCCATATTACATAATCCTTACAAGTAAACTCTGGAAAAGTTCTATCAATCTCAATAACTGTTTTTTCTGTTATGTCCATTTTATACCTTCCTTTCAGTTAGTTATTTAACGAAATTTTTTACTGTTTTATAAATATTGTACCCTGAGTCAACAGCCTCGCCAGCAGTGGCTATAAAGTTATTAGGCTTCTTGCTCACGGTGATATTAAAACTCATCGTGTTGAACAACAACACCAATAAAACAACAGCTGAAGCCTTAACTAATAACGTTCCAATCTGATCAATCAGTGTGTATTCTTTATTTCGTGCCATGTGTTTTTCTCCCTTTTTTGTTTCTTGTTGATATATTTAATTATAAACTAACTGTGCCATTTGTCAAGCGTTTTCTGTTTACCTTTGATATAATTAATTATAACATTTATGTATCATTTGTCAAGTGCTCAATGTGTATCAGTTGTCAAATTTTTAATGTGTATCAGTTGTAAATAAAGTATGTTTAAAGTTGTCGACGTTAGACAAAAGGTTTTTTCTCACGACAACATTAAGAAAACGTAATGAAAGTAAGATGTGGGGCAAAAATGGGTTTGTTTAAAAGTGTTGAATTAGTTTAAAGTTGTCGTAAGAAAAGGAAAAATGTATAAAAAGCGTTGTTAAGTTGTTGTAAGTACACTGTTAAAGGATATGCGGATACTAGGATATTATTAAATAATAATGTAAAAGTTGAAAGTTGAATGTCTAGTATATAGGTAGAGTATAGGGAATATAATAAAATAAAAGTTTTCTTTTTTTTTTGAATGAATAGTACGAAAGTAAGATAATTACAAAATCTTACTTATGATATACCTTGCCTCTTTTTGACTCAACTGTAAACAAGTATCACTTGTAAACTGTATACTTGTATCACTTGTAAACTGTATCATTAGTAAACTCTATCATCGTATCGCTAGCATTGATGCAATCTAAAAAACGACCCCCACCCCCCTTTCTGTTTCACCCCTATGGCATCTGGTCCACCACTACCTTGGTATATATAAAATATATTTTTTGTTTCTTTTGTTCAGCTCTGCGATTAACTATTACCTCGGCACCATATGTTGAAAATTTCTCTTGACTTACCCCCACCCATAGTGTATCTTATTATCGTTAGTATCGTGCATCAATAAAAACTTAAACGGAGAAAATAAAATGGCAAAAGGTTATGAAGTGACAGTGGCAGGAGAATACATTGCCCGTTCTGGCGTAATGGATCGAGAAAGAATTAACAAAGAGTATAGGATCAAGTGTGTAATCCCTCAAATGAACAAAGCTCTATCAACGATCAAGAACAAGCTTCTTGGTCCACTATTGAAAAAAAATTATCCTGACTATGTAGCTTTTCGTACATATCATATTTTAAAGATCGAACCTTTGGGAAAAGCAGAGAAAGTTGCTATGGACAGTTCTGATATCAGATACATGGACCGCGACACTTTGTTAGATCTTATCAAAGGCAAAGGTCTCCCTGTGCCAGCTAATCTCTATCCTAACCTGTTTAAGTTGCGTGAAGCTGTTAAACACGCTTTAGAAGACAGAGACGGATACGAAGCTTTCTTGGCTAAACATCGTGAAGATTTAGAATTGGACGTACAAGTAGCTGCACTAAACCCTGAGATTCAAAATGAAGAATCTGAAGTTGACGCACCGATTGCTTCAGGATCTGTGGGAGTTGACACTGCCCCAGCTAAACCAAAAGCAATTTCAGATGAGAAAGCTCGTGCAAAAAATACAGAAGACCGTATGAGCGGACTTGAAGCGGAGATGAAAAGAGATGGCGAACTCGCAGACCTCGACACCCAAGAAGACGCAGCAAGTGACCTCTCCGACCTCTAAACAAGAGATTGTTTGGGTTGATGGCGTCCCTAAAGCTGTCAGTGAAAGAGCAGTATTCACTAAATCCAACGCCGCTAACCTCTTGTCTGAGATTAGCAAAGAGTGCCTAAATTTTCCTTATGACGGCCCTGACACTAAATACGCAGGAATGTCAAAGGGGGAGGCCATCATAGCTCAACTGGTTGACTCTGCCGCTTCTGGTAACGCAGATGCAAGGAAAGAACTTCTGGATAGAGTTATGGGCAAGCCACAGCAAAATATCAAGTCAGTATCACTACGTGGCTCACTTGGGGATTTCTTGGATGACCTGGACACCTCTGAAGCGGATGTGATTGACTTATGAAAACGAAACCTAAAAAACGCCAGAAATGGGCTTTTAAGACACGTTCTCTAAAAAACGTAAAGATACTCGACTCTTACCCCGATCGTCCAAATCGCCCCCTAAAAACCCAACAGGAAACAACATCTGAATGAGCACTGACCCCCAGAAAATACAAGACCGGCGTAAACAGAAGCTCAAACTCTTAAGAGACAATCTCCCTTTCTTTGCTAAGACAGCGCTTAAGATTCGTACAAAGCAAGGGTCTTTGGATCCATTTGTGTTAAATCGTGCGCAATTATATGTACATCAAAAATTAGAAGAACAAAAAAGAAAAACAGGTAAAGTAAGAGCAATTATTTTAAAAGGACGCCAACAGGGGATGAGCACATATGTGGCTGCGCGATTTTATCACCAAACTATATTCCACCCTGAGTCGACAACTTTTATCCTTTCGCATCAAGCAAAAACTACTGGCCCTTTATTTGATATGGTCAAAAGATATCACGAGCACATGCCAACTGGTCTGTCTCCGGATACTGATACGGCTAATAAGAACCAGCTTAAATTTGCTTTCCCAAATCCGAGCAATGATGACAAGAAACTGATTTCTGAATACACAGTAGGGACAGCGGGGAATGAAGATATTGGTCGTGGGTTCACCATCAAGCATTTACATTGTTCTGAAGCCGCTTTCTATGAAAAAACAGATGAACTAGAAACAGGGTTATTTCAAGCCATTGCTGATATGCCGGGCACAGAGATTATTTTAGAATCCACAGCTAATGGTATTGGGAATATGTTTTACCGGAAATCTATGGACGCTCTTTCTAAACGGGGGGACTTTCAACTTATCTTTATTCCTTGGTACTGGCAGTTGGAATACCGAACCCCAGCACCCCCAAATTTTGAAAGAACCTCTGAGGAAGAGCAGCTAGCCCACCTCTACAATTTAGATGACGATCAGCTTCTCTGGTGGCGAAATAAGAAGATCACTTTAGGGGATGAATGGAAAGCGCTCCAAGAGTATCCTTTCACCCCAGCAGAAGCTTTTGTAGTCTCTGGAGAATCTTTAATTGATAAACAAAAACTTTTAGAAGCACGTAAGTGTAACATCAAAGATCAAAATGCTCCTGTTGTTCTAGGGGTGGACTGTGCCCGCTCTAACGACCGTACTGTCATTGTAGCAAGGCGGGGAAGAGAGATCCTCTACCACAAGGTTTTAGAAAACACTCCGGGGGACACTGGTCAAAAGTCTATTGAACTGGCGACGGAATTGGAAAAACATATTCGCAGATTGGACGCTCAAAAATGTTTTTTAGATTACGCCCAAGGGTATGGAACCATCGACGTCCTTCATTCCTGGGGATATCAAGGCATTGTCCAGGGAGTGTACTTTAACCTGAAACCATCAGAACCTGAACTCTACTTGAACAAAAGAGCGGAAATGTATTTGAATTTTCGTGACTGGATCCACGAAGGAAATGTATCCATTCCCGACGAGGATGATTTTTTCACTGAGGCCGCTATTATCCCGATGTACAAAGAAACGCCCACGAAGAAAAAGTTCCTGGTCCCCAAAGCTGAGATTAAAGAAAAGTTAGGAATGTCCCCTGACATTATTGACGCAACTGTTTTAACATTTGCTTTTCATGTACGTAATGATATAATGCAAAAGAGGACTGCCCAGTCTCAAATAAAAAGAAAGCAAACACGAAGCCCATATATAACAGTCCAGCGAGTGAGAGGAGAGAAAACAGGCTCTTCACAAACCATACGAGTAAACCATTAACTAAGGCAACAGCTATGTCTGAGAAAACATTTGTGGGAAAGTTATTTAGAAACACATCTCTTGTTGGATCAATGTTAGAGAAAAAAGAAGACGCTGCTAATAAACAGCGAAATGCAAACGAAGCAGGGGCAGGCAATGCCACGGCTGATGCTAAAGCTAAAGCAAAACTAGCTGCCGAGGAGACTAAAAATAATCAAACGGCAAAACAGGCGGCTTCTATGTCTACACCTTCCAAGGGCTTTGGCCAAAACACTGAAAATTTAACAAGATCTTTCCTATTGAGGTTATAAACTTATGGCACGACAACCTTCACGAGTAGAAGTCTTAAAGCAGCGCTACAAAGAAAATGCAAATATTAAACAACATTGGCACAACATCTGGGAGTTTTGTGGGGAGTTCGTGCATACCCGGAAACAGCATTTTCAATCAACAGGCATCCCGGGGGAATTTTTAACTGAAACACTTTTCTCGTCGGTGGCACCTCAAGCTAACAATATCATGGCGTCAGCTCTTCTGGGACAACTCTGGCCCAATGGCGCAAGGTCCGTTCGATTAGCTCGCCCTAAGCACATCAAGAACACCCAAGAAGTTAAGACATATTACCGAAAAATTACAGAAGTCTTCACAGGCTTTCTGGACCAACCTAAAGCAAACCTGATCCCTTCTATTGCGGAGTATCTTTTAGACCAAGGGGCTTTTGGGATCGCTGGGATTAAACGTCGGAAGACGGGGGATTTTACACAGCCTTTAAAATTCTCCTCGGTGACTATTAAAAATTTTGTGGTAGAGGAAGATAAAGACGGTAATGTTGTCACAATTTATATTGACGATAAATACACGGTCCGACAAATGGTTGATTCTTTTGGAGAGGAGAACGTCTCTAAGAGTGTACGAGATAAATATAATGCCGGGAATTTCAATGAGAAGATTCGGGTGATTCAAGTTATTGAACCTCGTATGGACAATGCTTTTAGTTTTGGGAATAAGAGCTTTCCTATCGCATCTTTGTATTTTGAGTGGGACACCTCTAAGCAGTTGAAAGAATCTGGCTTTCTTCAAATGCCGATTATCATAGCCCGCTTTGCTAAAGCAATTAATGAAGTTTATGGGCGCTCCCCAGCTATGTTCGCTATGCCGGCTATTTTGCGTTTGAATGTTATTATGAACATTTTACAAGTGGCGTCAGAGAAGACAGGGTCACCACCACTTTACTTACTGGACAACGGTGCACTGGGACCAACTATTGTAGACACATCAGCGGACGCCCTTAACGTATTTCAAACATCAGGATTGGGGGAGAAGTCTCCTATTGGTGTTATTTCTGATGTAGGGGATTTGCGACCTTTGATGGAGTTAGCAGATAAATTAAAAGAAGAGATCACTCAAGCTTTTATGATTGACAGGCTACTTGATTTGAATAACGAAACACGCATGACTTTAGGGGAAGCGCAGATTCGGGACCGAATACGAGGAGACTCTAACACCGCCGTGTATAAACGCCAAATGAGTGAATTATTTACCCCGTTGTTAGAGGGGGCTTTCAATGACCTATTAGAGATGGGGCATATGGGGGTTATTCAAGGATCAGCAGAAGAACAAGAAGTCATAGACAGAGGGATGGAACCAATCATTATGCCGGAAGCTGTACAAATGGCGCTTGAGAAAAATCTTCCTGTTTATGAGTTAGAGTATATTTCCCCAGCAGCACGGGTTATGAAAACAGAACAATTACAAGGCCTAACAACCTTTTTGGATCTAACAGGGGGCGCGGCTCAGATGTTCCCTGAGGCCCCAGACAATGTGGACATTGACACTATAATCCAAGAAATTGCCGACCTAACAAACATAGGTGAAGATAAATTAAACGCAGAAGAAGTTAAACAAAAAATCAGAGAAGGCCGTGCACAAGCTCAACAACAAAATGCCCAACTCCAGCAAGCTCAAGTGGCAGCGGACGTGGGAATGAAGCAAGCGCAAGGCCAGTCAATGATGATGGGAGCAATCAATGGCAGACCCAAAGGATAATAAAAAAGAGGAAGATCTTCGTGTCCAGGACGCAATTAGGAAATTAGCCGAAACAGAAGAAGGGGCAGTTTTCTTTAACTGGTTAATGAAGACCTGTTATTTCCATAACTCAACAATCGTGGCAGACCCTCAAAGACATGAAGTAAATACACTAGGGACAATCTTCAATGAATCTCGTCGAAGAGTGTATTTAGATATCCGCCGAGCTATACCAAAAGCGATAAGAAGAAAAATCGAAAACACATAAGGAGATAACTATGCAAGATCCACAAGATCCACAAGATCCACAAGATCCACCTGCATCCGGGGCAACCGTTAAGGTAGACCATCAAACAGGGCAGGAACCACCAGAGCCAAAATCAGAGGTTGATTTATCAACCATCATCCCCGAAGACTATAAGGGCAAGCCCTACATGGAGCAGATCAAAACAGTTGACGATCTGTTTAAAACTTTCGACAATGCCCAATCTTTGATTGGACAAAGACAGACGGACATTCCTAAAGCTGACGCATCAGAAGAGGAGTGGACGAGTTATTTTGAAAAGATCCGTCCAGAAAAGGCAGATGCTTACGAGTTCCCTGAAACGGAATATGCAACGAAGTTTGGGAGAAACGAAGAATTTACCGGGAAGATGCAAGGACTATTTCACAAAGCGGGGTTGACCCCTGTGCAAGCAAAGATCTTGATTGAAGGGTATGATTCAGAATTATTGGAAACTGCCAAACAGCAAGCAGAGAGTAAAGAGCAGACAACTGTTCAAACCCAAGAGATTGCTAAAAAAGTATTTAAAGAGGGCCAGGAACAAGCTGTTAAGAATGCCAATGTTTTGATCGAGAAATTTTCCCCACCAGAATTCGATGAGCAAATCAAAAATCTGGGGGACAATGAGCGTTTAGTCTTGGCAGGTGTTCTGAACAATGTCTATAAAAAATTCATGTCTGAAGATGAGGTCAATTTAAAAGACCCAAGTACAGGGATGGACCGGGTGGGTCTTCAAGAGGAAGCTAGACAACTTATGGCTTCTGAAGCCTACAAAGATTTTCGTCATCCACAGCATGACAGCACAGTTAAGAAAGTAGCAGAAATGTATGATCAACTTGGAAAAATGAAATAGTTCTTGACAAGTGTTACACAAGAATGCTATTTTTGGTATAGCGGGGAGCGTCTTGAAAACACGTCCGCGGGCTGGAGCCGGCCCTAAAAGGCAACACGTCCGAATGCTTTCGGGGAGCGTAGCAAACTTCTAGTGTTCAACTTTTATTTTAGGGAGGCTGATAATGCCAGCTCAAATCACAGAAGGTCAAGTGATCCAGTTTTCTGACGGTGTGCACCAAAAAGCACAACAGACGAAAGCTCGTCTTAGCGGGATCTTTCAAGTCAAGCAGTTAAAAGGTAAGTCGTACGCATATGATGGCGTAGGTTCTGTAGAAGCACAAGAATTAAATGGTCGCTTTAACACAGTTAACTTTTCTGACTTACAAATCACTCGTCGTAAAATTGGTCGTAGACGTTTTTCTTTGACCCTACCTATCGACGAAGATGATATCTCCAAAGTATTATTAAACCCAGAACAAGAATATCAAAAAGCATGTGCGATGGCTATGTCCCGTGTACATGACCGCATTGGTATTGAAGCTTCATTGGCGTCTGTTGTAACAGGTGAAGATTTTGACACAACTGTTACATTCACTAATGATGGTGGATCTACAATCGATGCAACAAGTGGTTTGACTTATGAGAAGTTACTTGAAATGGGTCGAACTTTTATTGACAACGATGTTGGAAACGACATGGTTGAAGATATCATTTTCTGTATTTCAGGGGATGAACATGAAGCATTGTTAAAAGAGACAGAACTTATCTCTGGAGACTACACTCGTAGTTTCAACGTAGAGAAAGGATCTATCCAAGAAGCTGTTGGTATGCGTCTGATTAAGTTCGCAGCTGGGGCGACTAATCCCGTTTTAAGTGTAACTGGCGGGACTCGTGATTGTGTTGCAATGAGCTCTCGAGCACTTTGCTATGCAATGCCAAAACAATTTGAAATTAAAGTCCAAGAGCGTTCTGATCTTGTACAGACTAACCAGGTTCAGGTAAACTGGACACTAGGGGCAGTTCGTACTGAAGGTGTTCTTGTACAAAAAGTTCAGACTACTGACTAATAAGAGGAGATGAGAATATGTCTTTTGATATTGTAGATTCTAATGTAGCAGCTGGTTTGGCGACAGACGCTCATAAGTCAAGTGGGGTTAAACCGATTGTTCGGACGATCACTTTTGAAACTGAAGCTGCTGATGCAGCAGGTGACATCAAAGCTCTTTTTAGAGTCGGTGCTCACGAAATTCCAGTTGAAGGTTGGTTGATTTCTGACGCAATTGCTGGCGCTTCTGATTTAGACGTAGGTCTTTATCGTGATAGTGAAGTAGTTGTAGATGCTGACGCTTTAGCAGACGGGCTTGACCCGAATGCAGGAATTGCATATGCGTCTCGGTTGGATATTCTTTCAGCTTTAGGTGTGGAAGAACGAGGTGTTAAACCTTTTTATGATATTGCAAACGACGTAGCAACAGGGGACGTTGTGGGCAGTTTACCTAACGATTCATATTGGGTATGTATCACATTAAATTCTGAAGTTTCAGCAGCTGGAACTATCACCGTACAGTTAACAACTCTCGGTCGATAATCCTAATAAAGCTGAAGAAATCTAAAGGCGCACGCTAGTTATCGCTTGCGTGTGCCTTTTCTTTTAGGGAGTGATTGTATGTCAAAGCCTACCAGTAATGTTGCTGTTTGCAACCTCGCATTAGACTTATTAAATGAGAAAACCATTTCAGATATCGACTCTCCTTCTTCCCCTATTGAGCAACTTTGTGCGAGGTGGTACGACATGACAAGAAGAGAACTCTTGGAGACGTCTAATTTTGCTTTCTCACAGACAAGTGAGGCTATCCCACGCGGGGGGACACCAACAATCAATCGGTATGCAGACTATTATGTTTTCCCTAATAACTACCTTAAATTGACGGCCCTTGTTGATTGGGATTACCCTTTACAAAGATTTGATTACCGAATTGAAGGTAAAAGACTACTTATTAATAGGGGAGGTGCCGCTTCTATTGATACGTGGTTTATTCAAGATATTGAAGATGTGACACTGTTCCCCGGGTATTTTACTGAACTATTGGCGGGCACATTAGCGGTGAGCATTGGTCCTAAGATAACAGCAAAACCTTCTGCTTTAAAATTCGCTAGTGAGTATGTGGCAGAAGCGCGACGAAAAGCAAGCGGTGCAAACGGGCAGATCCAACCTCCACGAAGATATCAGCGCAGTAAAATTGTTAATGCGGGACGCCACCCTTCAATGAATAATGAGGTAGCAGGACCGTATAATTTCTTATTTGAGGCAAATTAATCATGCCAGAGCAGATCCTTTCTAACTTTGCGGGTGCTGAAGTATCCTCTGACCTATACGGCCGTAGTGAATCTGAACTTTATACTGCCAGTGCAAGACGCTGTCTTAACTGGTTCCCGCGAGCGCAAGGGCCCCTTGAATACAGAGGGGGTTTGACGTACTCCCATCCTACGCGTCAAAATAATACTTGTCGGCTCGAGACGTTTAAATACTCCGATAGTGAAACATATATTCTCGAATTTACAAATGGGAAACTCCGCATCCATGAAAGCGCCTCTGTTACTTTAAGCACAACATCCAAGAATATTTCCGGGGCAACTGCGGCGGATCCAGTTGTTATCACAGCCACTTCTCATGGATATTCTGACGGGGACGAAGTTTATATTGCTAGTGTGGCGGGAATGACGGAGCTTAATGGGCGGTATTTCCGGGTGGCTAATAAGACCACTCATACTTTTGAATTACAAGATTTGTTTGGCAACGATGTAGACGGCTCAAATTTTACAGCTTATACGTCTGGGGGCACTTGTACCATAGTTTACGAATTAACCTCACCATACACAACAGCCCAACTTTTCGAGTTTCAATGGGCGGGTGAAGGAAATGTGGGGTACTTCGCGCATCGGTCGGTGGCTCCTTATAAATTGACAAGGGTAAGCGCTACGAGCTGGACTTTTGCCACGTATACACGAACGAATGACCCTTTTACAGGCTCAAACGTTTATCCAGGTTGTGTGGCTTTTTATGAAGGACGTCTTTGGTGGGCCAGTACAAATAATAACCCTGATAATGTGTATGCCTCAAAAGGGCCAAACGCATCTGGGGTGGCTCAGTATGATGATTATACTTTAGGATCGGCGGCTGCGGACGATGCCATCATTAACCCTATCTCTTCTTCCCAAGGCGATATTGCTTACATCAATTGGATTGCAGGGACAGAGCCTTTTATCGCAGTGGGCACTACAGGCGGGATTAGCGCTATTGATGGAGGGGGCCCTAACGAAGCTATCACGCCCGCTACTTTTAGAGCGCGCCCTATTGATCCATATGGAGCGCAGCAACTTTCTCCTGTGGCAAACGGGTCCACGCTATTCTATATGCAAAAAGGGTCACGTAAATTACGTAGTTTTGAGTATGAGCTCTTGGCGGATTCTTATAAGTCTAATGACCGACAGTTTTTATCCAACCATTTGACAGAAGGGGGGATTAAGCAATTAGCTTTTCAGCGAGGGCGGGATGACACCGCATTGGCAGTTACAGTAGATGGGGGTTTAATTGGAGCGGTTGTTAAGGCAAAGGAAGACCCTTCTGGGTGGTTTCGCATATTGCCTGGAGGAACAACGGGGGTGAAAGTTGTAAGTGTGGCTGTTCAGACTAAGGTTTCAGGATATGATGAAATCTGTGTGGCGGTTGAGAGAACCATAAACAGCACCACTGTTCGGTACCTTGAATATTTGACCGATCCTTGGGAGGGTCTGATTGAGGAAGATTATTTTACAGGGGAAGATAACGAAACAACTGACATAACAGATTTTAAAAATGAACTTTTTGAACAACAAAGGGTGTTCACATATTTAGATAGCCATTTAAGTAGTAACGGGAAAGATGTAGCGGGCGGCACAATTACTATGACACCGGGGGCGACTACAGGAGAAAGTGTTAACTTCACAGCATCCTCGGCGGTCTTTACTGACACAGCTACGGATGCAGGTAAAGAGATCTGGAAGAAGTACGAGAATCGAGAAGGGGGAGGACGAGCGGTCATTGTGAGTGTAACCTCTACGACTGTTGCGGTATGTGATATAATTGAAGATTTTGACGATACAGACGCAATCCCTGCCAATAGTTGGTTTTTAACAACAACAACTTTTGAAGGGCTTCATCATTTAGAAGGTGAGACAATTCAAGTTTTAGCTGACGGGAGGTCACACCCAGACGTCACAGTAGCTAACGGGGCAGTGACATTAAACAGGCAAGTAGCCGTCGCTGTTTTTGGGTACAAATATAGAGGCATTCATATCTCTCTCCCTTTGGTGTTATCAGGGGGCGGGGAGACAACGGCCGGAAGAAAGCAGAATGTAACAAAAGCTAATATCCTATTTTATAAGTCGTTTTATACTAAGTATGGAACTTCACTATATACATTAGAGCAGATACCTACAGCTCAAATGGGGCAGTTGACTGACAGGCCTTCTTTACCTTTAACAGGGTACCAAGAATTAACTCTTGAAGATAAGTGGGATATTTTTAAACAATTTGTCATTGTGCAAGACACACCAATGCCAGCTAAAGTCAACGCTGTGGTTTTGGATATCGACGTGGGGGTTGAATGATACGTACCCGAGCGTTTCACGTGAAACATTATTTAAACATGGATTTTGGGGAGTTCCCTTTTAAGAACTGGGCCAGCAGTCTGACGGAAGAGCAGCTGTATCAGGTTGCGGAACAGGATTATTTCTTAACGTTAGAAACAACTGAAGGGGCCCCAATTATGGTTATAGGAGCTGTCCCTTTGAGCATAAACGTAAGCGAGGTTTTTATCTTGCCTGGCAAAGGCTGGACACATTATACAATTGAAGTTTGCCGGATACTTAAAGGGCATTTAAAGAACCTAACCATATTTAACCATCGTATCCAAGCGCTTTGTCGAGGAGATGATGAAAAGTATGCAAAGTTTTTAGAGATGTTTGGTTTTGAATTAGAGGGGACGCTTCGACGTTATAATGCGGCCGGAGATGACTACCACATGTACGCAATAATTTCAGAGGGTTGATATGATAAAATTTGATCCACAACAGCGGATATGCCGAGACCCAGCGACTGCTTTATTTTTGACGTTAGGGGCGGTGTCTGCTTTTAGCAGTATTCAGGAGGGCAAGGAGCAGAAAAAAGCTCTTAATATGCAAGCAGACCAGCAAAGAGAGCAAGCCCGGCTGGCAGCGGTAGAAGCAGAAGAAGAGGCGACACGGCGCGAAGAAGAGAGGGATCGCACGCTGGCCACCCAACGCATGGCATTTACGGCAAACGGGGTTAAGTTAACCCCAGCAGCAGGCTCCAGCATAGCTTTGATGGATGAGACGGCACGGCAGTTCAATTTAGAGATTCAAGCCGTTAGGCGTCGAGGGGCAGCTGAAACTAAATTTGGCTTTAGAGAAGCACAGATCAGTGAGAATAAAGGACGCGCAGCGTTGCTACAAGGATTCTCACAAGCGGCAGGGACGGCGTCTTCCACATTTGTGACAGGTAAAAAAGAGGGGATATTTTAATGGCTAGGGTACCTCAACATTTTAGAGATAAATTAATTTCTTCCCGAACTGGGGTGAATACTTTAGATACGTCAGCGGCGGATTCTGCTCGTGCTATTGGTCAAATGGCAAGTACCTTTCAGAAAGGGGTAGTTGAGTTTGAGGTAGCGAAACGCCAAGAGCTTATGAAGTCACAAGGGGCGAAGAAGAAAGCAGAGTTTCTGAACCAGTATGCAGAAGTCTCAAAAGAAATAAAGTCTCAGTATGCCGGAAATCCAGAAGAAGGGTTTAAAGTTTTAGAGCAGAAGACACAGGAGATCAAAGATAATATTTTATCCGGGGTGGAGAATTCCAGGTTTCAAGCGGACCTAGCCCCTGTGTTGGAGGGGTATGCGGCGGAGCACTCTGTGCGCAATAAAATGTGGCAATTAAATCAAATGGATTTAGCTGCAAAACAATTAAAGGTAGACACCTTATCAGATAATATTAGTGCCATCACTAAAGGTGCTACTGCCCAAGAATATAATGACATAGTCGGGGACCCCTCTTTTACAGAGCAAAGTTATATTGAAAGTTTTGGGCCTGAAGAAGGGGCTAAGGCATTTCAAGGGGCTAAAAATGCTTTGTTTCGTGCGAGAGCAGATTCCTTATTAGATCAAGGGCGTATTTTTGAAGCACAAGATTTCATTGAAAAGTCGCAAGAGCCTGACGGCAAGATCCGGGCAGAGGTAAAAGAAAATTTTGTAAAAGCTCAAAAAGGTTACAAGGCGAAACAATTTTTCCAAACGGTTAGTGCAGCTAGTATAGACGCAGTTGAAGTAGGGGAACAGATTGCGGCGGATGACATGACTATTGGAGCTATTGACGACCGTGTGCTGGAAATTTCAATGAAAGCTGAATTAGCAGAGACGCCTGAAGAGAAGGAAGTGTATCAGAAGTATGTAGGCATCTTAGCAGGGTTAAGAGACCTTAAACTTGAGCAAACCTTGTTGTCCGCAAAAGGTGATTTAGACGCAGAGACTAACCTACAGGCACAGTACCAAGAACTTTTCATTAAAAGTGAGGGCGGCGGTGTGGACCTTAGCTCAGAATTTTCTTTGAATGACTTCTTAGGGTTTCAGCGACAGCTTGTGGAGCAAGCCCAGGCGGGCAAAGTGTCAGCGAAGAATTTTAATAAATGGATGTTCTGGTCAAAAGTTGCTTTAACAGGGCAAGTGGAGAACCTCGAGGAAGAAGGGGGTTGGTTTTCAAAAGGGCAACGTCTTGAGTCTGACCCAAAAATACGAGGCAGGGTTAAAGATTTCTTAAGAGAATCACGAGCTTTAGGGTCTTCTTGGAAGACTTCTGTGCTTGAATATGTCTATGATAACATCCCTTCAAAAGAGCCTGATCAAATTAATGCTGACGTTCTGGGGGCGCTGTTTCAAAAAGGGAAGCTGTTTGCCACCTTAAAAGATAGAGGATACCCAGTTGAGATTATGGATACAAAAGTGGTCACAACACCGGCAGGGTCTTTTAATATCATAGGGCAGGACCAAGATGGTATGCCTATTGTTAACGTTGATTCATCGAGATTTGAGAACTAATATGGCAGAACTACGACTAGACGAGGTGCAGAAAGCTTTAGATAAAATGGGGCAAGGAGGCCAGTCCCCCATTAAACCTGTGTCTCTAGATCAAATGAGTATGGAGAAGTTAGATATCTATAATGAGGAGCCAGAGATCGACAGAGCATCTTACGATCATTGGTATGAAAAAGTTATTGAAGGGATGACAATTTCTGAAAATGCTTTTCTGGATACAGTAGGGGAACCAACCGCACAAGCGTTAAATTTTATACCTGATCTAACAAATAAAGTGGTTCTAGGGGCTACCAGTTTTATGGGGAATTTTGTAGAGGCTTTCTCCAGTAAAGAGAAATTCGCGCAAGAATTAAAAGAGTTGCCCATTATCAGTGATGCAATTGGGTTAGGAGGCTCCTTAGCTAATATACATGACCGAATGTTTGGGCCAGGCACAAAGGAAGAGAGAAAAACTAGGACTTCCGAGTATGCGCGGGGAGAGTTAGAAAAAATTAAGAAGGGGGCTTTTAAAGACCCTACTGCGGTAGATCCTGATAAAGAGTTTATGCCAGGTGCTAATGCCAATGTAGCAGAAAGATGGGGGAAAAGATTAAGAGCTTTAAGTTTTTATGGGTACGCAAATACTAAAGAGTTCCAACAAAGATTAGCTCAAGATGCGGATCACCCCATTCTATCTCAAGTAGGAGGGGCTTTTGGGAGCATCACTACTTCAGCATTGTTAGGTTCAGTCAACCCAAAATTAGCAATGTTAGCTATGGGCGGACACGTGGGGGCTAATCAGTATTTAGAGCAAGTTGCTAAGGGCGTTGACTGGAAACCTGCAGCAGGCTTTGGTGCCGCAGTAGGTGTAGGTGTGGGGGCTTTAGAGAATCTTTCACTAGGCATATTGTTTAAAAGATACTCTTCTCGTCTAGCTTTAGCAGGGGATTCGGCGATTGTAAATGGTATAGAGGAGTTTTTGCAGAGTACTTTTGAATCGGGGGCGGAAGTTTTTGTCGGTGCGGAGGAGAGGACTCTTGGCAGTATTCTTAAGCAAGCCGCTTTTGAGGGGGCACTCGGTCTTGTTGGAGGAGGAGTAGCTGGCGCTACTACCGTGCAAATAGCATATAGTCGGATGGACAGCTCTTTACGGAAATTGGACATCCCTAAAAAGCAGAGACATAAGATTATTATGAGGGCTGTTGCAGAAGGGTCAGATATAGTTGGGGATGTTCTTATGGAGGGGCTGGGCGTCGACAATGCTGATATTGATATTGTCAACAGCATTGCAGAAGGGAAGACGGATTCCAAAGAAGCTATACTTGAACTTCATCGTCGAATTAGAAGAAGGCAGAAAGAGAAAGGTATTGATACTTACTTAGAAGAAGATCCAGACGTTATAATTGCTGAACAACAGCAAGCAGACGCCTTAGAAGAGGCGCAGACGCGAGAAACCCCAATGAGCCCAGAAGAAGAGGTTCAGGTTGAGCAGAGGAAAAAGAGCAAGCCTTTTGGAGTTACGGAAGACATAAAGGAAGATGTAATTAAAGGGCGAGTACATCAACTGGACAGTGAAGTCACAAACATTGATCGAGAGCTTGACGGTCTTCAGAAAGAGCTAAAATTAAGAGAAGAAGCGGGGAAACCTGTCAAAGCTGTTCAAAATAAGTTAGAAAAACTCAGTAAGAAGAAAGACGCGCTAGACGAGGAAAGAGCAGGTCTTCTTACCGCAGAAGAGGTAGAGGTAGCTTCTTCTGAAGGCCAAACTGTGACAGAGAGAGATTTAGAAGCTCAAGCAGCCACGAAGAAGGATGTTAAAGTTAAGGGGAGTAAGCTTCAAGCTATTCGTAACCGAGCGGAAGCAGCCGCAGCTAAACGTACACGGCAAGAACTTACAGAAAAATTTAAGCAAGAGAAGGCAGATTTAACAGAAGCTCGTCAATCTTTGTTAGAGTATGTGCGAGCAGCCTTTAAAGGGCAAGACGTCCCTAAGAAATTTTTAACACGTATAGCAAAAGTTACGCCGAGGAAACTGGAGACCTTTTTGAAAGAGGTTGATCAGGCGCGTTTAGATATTGTTAGACCTGCGTTAGTTAACCAAGCTCAGACGATCTTAGATAAGGTTGCGCCAAAAGTTAAAGGCGGGAAATCGGTCGGGGTTCTTAAATCTGCGGCTCTCCAAGATGTAGCAAACGAATTGATTCGGGTCAGTAAGCTTGATAGCCAAACCGCCCAGCAACTCATCAAAAATAAACAAGAGCTTCTGGATAACTATCTTAATGAGGTAAAGGCTGAGGGGGGATCCGAGCAAGAGATTGACGTCGATAGATTAGCTTTTGAATTAGAAGTTCTTCAGAATGTAGCAGGACTAGAAGCTAAAAGTGAAGACGCTTTAATGGATTCTATAAAATATATTCAAGAGAAGGTAAAACTTCTAAAAGAAGGGCAGAAAGTAACTTATCAAATTCTACAAGAGAAAAGGGAGGCGGAACGAGCGCAAGCTATTAAAGAGATGGCACCTCGTAAAGGGTTTGACCCCGCTAAGTTTTTCCCTAAATGGGTTAAGAATTTCCACGGGTTCTCTGTCAATAATTTATCTTCAATGTTACGTGCTTTAAGTAAAGTCAAAGATATTGATAACTCAGTTTTAGGAAAGAAAATTGCTGCTGTTGATGGGGCCCCTCGACGAGACGCAGCCTTTAATTTCAAATATATGGACGCGTTAGATAAAATAACTAAGAGAGTTTTTGACCTAAAGACTGACGCAGAACACCATCAATGGAAAATCGACCACTTTAAAGAGGGCGGGGGGTTTCTTAGTGAAGGTGAAGTAACTTTAAATAATGGAGAAGAAGGTGTCATTTCATTGACCAAAGCTGACGTGGGGTACTGGTGGCTTGTTACGCATGACAGAGATGGTAATATCCTCCCTGAAGTTATGGAGGTGATTACTAATGAAAATCGGCGGAACGATATTTTCGAGCAGGCGCAAGAAGAGCAATGGTCAGGGGAGAAAATTCAAGCAGAGCTTAAGAAGATAAAAGGCAACGCTATCCCACAAAGATATTTTGATGAGATGATGGCTAAGTTTGAGGCGGACCCTAGGAACATAGAATTTGTTCAATCACAACGAGTCCTATACAACACTGTCTACTCCATAATTAACCCTGTTTATAGAATGTACAATGGGACAGATTTACCTCGTGTGGAAGACTATGTCCCTTGGCATAGAGATGTTGGTGGGGAATCTGAAGTTTTCTCGGCTTTAGATGATTTTAAGGAGATGATTCAAACTATACCGGTATCTGCAAAGCTTAGAACACCAGGAGCGAAAGCAGCTTTTAAACAGACGGGGGATATTGAAGTTTTTCAATATTTTATCCAAGAAATGGCACATTTTAATGCCTATGCTCTCCCTATGAAAGATGTCATTAGTCTTCTGAGAAACAAAGATATTCGGCGAGCCATCAATGAGAATACCGACGGGAAAGAGCTTCAACGTGGGCAGTACCGAGATGGGGATACGTATAAGATGATAAGAGGGATGGCAGATTTAATTATGTCAAAAGGGCGGTCTAATAATGAAATGACCTTATCCCTATTTAACACCTTACGTACAAATCTCTCCGTGGCATACCTAGGGGAACCTAGTAAAGGGGTGCTCCAGACTTCTTCTATGTGGATGGCTTTATCTGAACCAGATATTTCGTGGAGGGATTGGGCTGCGGGGGCGTGGGAATTTTTCAATGACCCAAAAGGGGCTTTGGAGATTTTAGATAAAGCACCAATGATGAAATTTAGATATAAAGATTTAATGATTGAAATGAAAAACGTAATTGACTCCATCAAAACGCGGAAGAAAAATGCTTTCACAGAAACACGTAAGAAAGCAGTGGACGCAGCTTTTTATTTTGTTCGTAAAGGGAACCGTTTTGGGGCGGGACTTTCAGGGTATGTTGTTATGCGGAAAGTCTATAAAGAAACAGGGGATATAAATGAAGCGTATCGTCGTTTTGACCAGCACATTACCAATACTCAGCAATCAGCGGTTAACACACAGCTCGCACCTTTTCAAGTAGGACAATGGACAAAGATTGTATCTCAATTTCAGAGTGCCGTTATCCAGTATTCTAGGATATATGTTAGGTCATACGCTGACGTAGCGGCGGGCAGGATCTCTCTTCAAAAATTTGCCGATATCTTTTTGATATTCCATGTTGTGATGCCAACAATGCGTTGGTTGTTAAAAGGATTGATTCGTGGTGGGGATTTTGATGAAGGCCAGTTAAAAAGAGATGTGATAATGGGGCCTCTTTCTGCGGGGTTTTTTATAACAGACTTACTCGAAATGGGAGTATCTATGTATCTAGGAGTCCACTCTTTTGCAGCAGGATCACCTCTAGCAGGCGCCGCAAATAAGATTAAAAACTCCGTGGCAAGGCTTAAAAAAATGATAGAGAAAAAGGTCGGGGGCAGACAAGTAGATGCGGCGGATTTAGCTTTTGCGTGGATTGAAGTGCTAGAAGAAGTCTCCGCGGTGACTTTACCTGTCCCCGGAGTTGCATATGATACCTTACAAGCATCAATTAAGGCGTCTCAAGGGGAGATGTCTCCTACGGAAATCATGTCAGTTATCATGGGAGAATCGGTAGAATCTCTTGAGTTTTCAAAGAAAAAAGGTAATAATAAGAAGAGCCGTTTAAAGCGTCTTCAAGGGAGATAGATTATGACAGTTACAACACTTGCAACAAAACCAAGAAGGGTCCAACTCACCGGCAACGGGGTTCTGACAGATTTTGATTTTGATTTTAAAATTTATGAGAACACAGAAGTATTGGTCTATCAGATTGACACCGATAGTGTGGCGACTCTTCAAACAATAACAACAGATTATACAGTAACTTTTGATACCGCAGCGGAGACGGGAACAATTTCATTTGTCACGCCGCCTACAAATCTTTACAAAGTGTTGATGATCGGAAACTCTGCTTACAAACAAGCCGCAGATATCCCTATTGGCGGAGGCTTTTCAGAGACGGTTATTGAGAAAGGGTTAGACCGTTTAGCCATTCAGATTCAACAGCTAAAAGAATTAGTTGACCGGGCTGTTTCTTTGCCAGACACGTCATCTCTTTCTTCTGTAGAACTTCCAGACGCAAGTGCCAGTAAGTTAATCGGTTGGAACGCGGGGGCTGATGCTTTAGAGAATAAGGCAGTTACTAGTATTTCAAGTGAGATTGATATCACATTAGGGGGGTCTGACGCAGGTAAGCTCGTCGCTGTTAACGCAGCCAGTAACGGCTATGAAGTTAGAACTCCAAATGACTATACAGATACAGTTATTGTGGCAGCAGATGAAATTTTATTTGGAGACGCATCTGCCGGTAATGCAATTAAAAAAGACACTGTTCAAGGTATTTTAGACCTTGTCCCTGACTTAGATATTAACGGTAAAACATCTGCCACTATCACAGCTAGTGATGAAATTATTTTAGCAGATGCGGACGACTCCAACGCTCTTAAAAAAGATACAGTTCAAGGTATCCTTGACCTTGTGTCCACAACGGGGGCTATTAAAGGATGGGTTTCTTTTGACGCATCGAGTGGAACTCCGACAATAAAAGATCACTATAATGTCGCAAGCATTACAGATAATGGGGCAGGTGACTTCACTATTGTATGGGACACAGATTTTGCTAATGCCAACTATGCCGTTGTAGGTACGACAGATGATAATTGTGTTATGGGATTCCCAGCGGCGTTTGCGACAACAGGAACTCAGGTCAGAACCCGAAGTGGCGGAACCTTAACTGATTTAAATCGCAACTGTGTTATCGCAATAGGAGATCAATAATGAAGATAGCTTTGGTTAAAAAAGACAATACTATTTCAATCACTCAAGCTCTTACTCCACGTATAGATGGTGAAAGTGATCAGGAGTATGCAGAGAGAGTGGCAAGTAAAGTCATGGCGACTGACCCAAGATTGCAAGGGGCGACAGTTATTCCATGTCCAGACTTAGAGTATAAATATGTTTCTTCTTTAGAGGTTGTCGACGGGGAAGTTGTTGTCAACTCAGAAAAAGAAACGTTGCATGAAGCGAAGATTGCTGTGGAGAAGGAAGCCGCTAAGATAAGAAACACTTCTGATGTCACAACAGCGGTTACAAATCTTAAATCAAAAGGGGTGATCCCCCAAGATTACAAATATAAATAAAAAGGAGAGGCACAATGAACTCATTAAAGGTTTTTCAAAACACTGAAGACAGCCAAGACTTATCTGCGGGAGCGTTGAGTCTTGCCCTCGCCCCTACTAAAAGAGATGTGGTTGTTCATATGGCCGCTATTCACACGGGGAGTGCTGTTTCTCAAACTGCAACAGTTAAACTTACCTCTCCAACAGGGGCAAATTACACATTTCTTTTGGACACCAGTAGCTTAAGTTCGGCAACTGACTATGTGTATAACCCAGGCAAACCAATTCTCGTCCCAGTTGGATGGACGCTAACACTAGCTTTAACTAATTCAGGTACGCCTTCAATTACCGCGTATGCAGACATTCTTTATCAGGAGAGATAATATGGCCGAAGATATCCTTGAGAAGTACAATAAGTTAAAAGCGGAAACAGTTGCGATGAGTGACATTATTAATAAACACTCTGACCATATTAAGAAGCAAGTTACACAAATAAAGAGTCTAACCGACGAGATAAAACTTTCTGAAGATAGGTTAGAGGATCTTAAAAAGCAGAAAGAGGTAATTGAGCAATCTAAGAATGAAGCTTTAGAAAAGAAACAAGAGCAACTTACGCGAGACCAAGAGGCTTTGGATAAAGATAGACATTTCTGGAAGGACGAGGTCAACGCATTTATCTTAAAGAAAGAGGATCTTGAAAGGCGGCAGAAAGACTTAGATGAGCGTGAGATTGTGTTGGGTAAAAAACAAGCGGAGCTTAATTCAAAAGAACAAGATTTGGCACGTTTGCAAGAAGAATTATCAGAGGTAAAAGAAGACTTAAGCTCCCAAAATAAGTATCTATCCGCTCGGGAGGAGAAGATAATTCAAGCAGAGAAAGAACTAGTAGAAAAGAAGAAGTCTTCAGCTGCTATCCAAGCAGGGCTTTTAGCTAAAGAAGAGACACTTAAAACAAACCAAGAAGTTTTTCGGATTAGGGCTTCTGAAGTTGACCAACTTGCAACCAATTTAGAAGAACAAAAAACAGCGCTTTTAAATAGAGAAAAAGAGGTTGCAGAGAAAGAGGAATTTTTAGCGGATGAAATTAATAAACTTGAGGGGCGTCAGGCACAGATTGAACTAGAAGAGCTCGAAGTCCAGGCTAAAAAAGCTAAAGTAGATGCAATAGTTCATCGGAAAAACCTTGAAGGGTTGGTAAACAATGATTAGATTGTTCATGCTTCTGATTTGTCTTTTCGCGCCTGTGCTGGCTTACGCCTCTTGTGAGACAATTGTAGATGGCCTCTGCCAAGATGATGTGGACATTGTGGTATACCAAGGAACATCTTCTTCCCCTTCGACCTCTTTGACGGGGGAGGCTCGGATATACTTTGACTCTGGCACTGGGAAATTGCAATGCTCTGAGGATGGAAATTCTTATGTTGATTGTGTTGATAATGGAAGCGGTTCTCTTACCCTTCAGAACGTAACAGACAACGGCGCAACCACAGACAATGATATCACGATTGATAATGGCGGGTTATCTGATAATAACTTAAATCTAAATGGTTCAACGCATAGTCAATTAACATCAACCGCAACAGATTTATTTCAGATTGAGCACCCGACAGGAACAAAGAGATTGACTATTAACTCTTCTGGAAACGCAGGTATTGGAATTACAGAACCAGATGGTAAATTGCATGTACATACGGGAAATGCCGGTTCAGTGACAGCAGAAGGTGAAGCAGATGATCTTGTTGTTGAGAACAGCACTAGCGGAGGTATAAGTATTCTTGCACCCGATTCGTCAAATTCAAATATTCGTTTTGGCTCCCCAACTACTAATTCAGGTGCATTAGTGCGCTGGAATTATAATGCAGGACAAATGACTATAGGTACAAATAAAGCCGATGGAATAACTCGCTTCATGAGCGGAGCATTTAGTGAATCTATGCGTATTGATTCTAGCGGAAACGTCGGTATTGGCTCGACTTCGCCCATGGTAAAGCTTGATATTGCTGGAGGATCTAACGTAAAGAGTCGTGCAAGAATTACGAACACGTCGAATAGTCAAATACTTCAGTTGAGTACAAATTCAGATTCAATTAGTAACCCATTTGTAGGTTCTGAAAGTGATCATAATTTCTCACTTATCTCAAATAACACAGAAGCATTAACAATTGACTCCTCCGGAAACGTAGGTATCGCAGACACAACACCAGACGCAACCTTAGAGATCGTTGAATCAGGCACAACTCCATTTATGATTAGTAATGGGGCTAGTGGTGATGGCGACTTCTTCACTGTTACCACTGCAGGCAACGTCGGTATTGGCTCCACAGCACCATCATCTTTATTGGACGTAACAGGATCGTCCCCAAAGATCGTCGTTAATGCAACATCGGGTCTACCTGAAGTTCAGTTGACTGACGGTGGAGTTGATGAGTTTGCTATGGGATACGATACAGGAAGCAACTTTCTTTATTTCAGTGAGGGTGGCGTCGGCAATCATATGACTATCCGTGACGGTGGGAATGTTGGTCTTGGAACAAACTTACCTTCAGCTGATCTTGAGTTGCGTAGTGACGCAGCGACATCTCACACAATATTTAAGATCACAAGTGCGACAAACAACGCTTATGATCCAGCGATTCAGTTCTATAAAGGTGCAACGCCAGCAGCTCAATGGACAATTGGTAATGACGGGTCAACAAATGACTTCTCAATCGCTGAGGGGTCGGCGTTAGGTACAAATGACAGGCTTGTTATTAAGGATAGTTCAGGCAACGTAGGTATTGGTACTAATTCACCACAGCATGAACTTGATATTGCAGGTGATGTAATCATATCTGGTCAGCAACATGGATTCCTAGAGACGCTTGACAAAACACTTGAAGATCCAGCTGATGCAGACTCTTTTCTTATCTATAAAGCCCCAGCGGCTTTAACTATTACAGATATTGACTGTATCGTTGATCCAGCAGATACAGGGGAATCAGTTGTTATTGACATTCAAGAATGTGATGGAACAGGTGATTCATGCACAACAGTTGATGCCACAATTACGTGTGACAATGACGGTGCCGCAGATGATGGGTCTTTATCAAATGGAGCGATTGATTCAGGTGATTGGATCAATTGGGATATCGGAACGGTAACAGGAACAGTAACGCAAGTGAGTGTGACGGTTAAATATGAACTTGATTAAATCACTATTAACAGCGCTCTTTCTCATATCTTGTGGTTATGTATACGCAGCAGGTTGTGATGCTAACACGCATTTATTGATCCATTTTGATGAGGCTGACACATCAACCACGATTGCTGAAACAGATTGTGATTCAAGTGGAGCTAAGACTATAACAGCTAATGGCGATGTTCAGACAGATAGTGGTGTCACGAAGTTTGGGAACACATCTCTATTTGATGGAACGGGGGATTATTGGACACTTGCTGATTCAGCGGATTGGGATATGTTTGCTTCCTCAAGTGGAGATTGGACAGTTGATGTTTGGATTAAACATGCTAATACATCGGTATCACAGGTGTTTATTGCTCATAGTGAAGGAAATGCCAAGCAATGGTTTATCCGTGATGAGTTCGGGTTTAGTGGCAAGCTGGAGCTTAGGGTTCTGGATAACTCTGATGCAGGTACAACAGAGCTTGCTATGGACTGCACAGGTTTAAGCGACACAGACTGGCATCATGTAGTCGTTGGGAAAGTTGGAAGTGAGTATGGTCTTTACACTGATGAAGCCCAGTGTGAATACGCTTCTACAACAAACACCTTAGATGCAACAGGTCTTTTGTATATCGGCAGACGTATTGATTCAGGCGATCCTATGCACATGAATGGAAGTATGGACGAGGTTCACATTCAGAACAGCAACCATTTAAGTTTATCTCCACAGTCTGATGACAGCGATACATATACCGCCCCAACGGTTGCTTATTCAGCCGCTGCTGGGTCAACTAGAAATAGATTAATAACCTACCGAAGAGAGTTTAGAAAGCTGCCTACAGGCGGCTATGAACGA
>Ga0070754_10000381_pt1 | contig 42530 bp, 32 predicted proteins | sample VirMetDEL_Sep_01_FD_75181 | JGI IMG/M metagenome (GOLD analysis project Ga0070754, IMG submission 75181) | Aqueous microbial communities from the Delaware River and Bay under freshwater to marine salinity gradient to study organic matter... | ecosystem: Environmental > Aquatic > Marine >...
AAACTCCTGGAGTTCTCTCTTGTATTCAAATTGAATACCGACAAGTCTTTTGAGGTTTGCTACTGACATGGGAATTTACCCTGTTACTATACGTCTTCGTATAGCTTTCAACGGTCTCTAGACTACTCTGATCTTTAATACGTTTCCTGTACGGTATAGGCCTCCAATTGGTACGACCGGATCAGCCGCCGCCGCTGCTGTGTCGTCAGCAAGTTCTTGTAGACCGGTAAAGTCAATACGGGAAAAAGAGACCAAAGTGTCACCATTAACCGTTTTAGCTACACCGTCTGCACCTACATAGTACATCTCTCCATGTACTTCGTTTAAGAATAGCTCGCCACGCTTTGCATTCGTCGGATCGATATCGTACAAATCTTGAAAATATTGCTGTCTTTTGGTGGCTTCGGCAGTAAACCGAACTCCCCACCGGGGCATTGGGGTACTCATAGTTCTTAGTCCTTCTATACTGCTTTCAACCGTGGTATACTGGTAGGGGTCAGTAAATAGTGTTTGATGGAAACCATCATCGTTCTCGGAGCCGACCGAGTCGGCAAGACCACGGCCGTGTCCAATACGAGGAGGTTAATTGAAGGATATGGCTCTAGTGTGGTGCAGGCTCACTTTGGCCCGGTGTCAGAAAAAGATCACTACCCGGGTCAGCAATTCGCTGACTTTATCTATGGCACAGATAACATCGGCACCGATTTCCTCCTTCTCGACCGTTTCATACCCGACACGCTGTTTTACGAACCCCGAAGGAACGGCTTCCCTCGTATACCTTACGAATACGCTAATCACATCGAGTCGATGTATATGTCCATTTCAGCCCATTTTGATCTTGTTCTGATCCGACATCATTGGAATACGGACATTGAGAAACGTCACCTAGCCGAGATCGCAAAACTCTATCCTAACCGCACAGCGTATTGGGAGAGCATTAATCTTAAGGCTAGAGAAGCTGAGCATAGAGAATATTATGAGTTTTTGGATAACTACTTGAACAACCATTCTCTAATACCCTCAACCTCGATACACTACCTAGACGGAGAACTGTACGATGGGGATATCAACCTCTCATATTGCGAGTCTCTTCAACTGCCGTAGGCAGTGTTGAAAGCTAGGTAAGGGTTGAGGACAAGCCTTTGACCAAAGAAACTAACCTCTAATCCAATGTGCGGACACGTTTTGTGATCCGCATTTTTTGTACCTATTCAACATGCCTAAAGCACGGACCCGTAAAGACAAGGTAACCGAAGCATCGGTACCCGGATACGATGAAATTGCGTATGGTATCCCCGCTACCCGTGGCGACGGGATCTGTTCGATTCATCCGAGAAATGAAAGTCAGCGCGAAGCGTTAGAATACCTGAGAACAAAAACACTCACCATTCTGACTGGCCCTCCGGGGACTGCGAAAACGTTGCTTTCTGTCTATATTGCGTGTGAAAAATTACAAAAACGCCAGATTGACAAAATCTATTATATCAAACCTATTGTAGATACCCCTGGTGAGAAAGGGATTGGGTATTTACCTGGAACAGAGTCAGAGAAGCTCGAACCGCACGTAGCTTCGCTACGTGATGCGTTGAGTGTGTTTATGGCTAAAGGAAAAGCGGACTACCTGATCGATAAAAAGATCATCGAATTCTTGCCAATCGAACACCTGAGAGGTAGATCTCTACATCGATGTATGATTATCGCCGACGAAATGCAGAATGCGACGAGCCACAGCGTCCTCACGATTCTTACTCGACTCGGCGACCACAGTAGCATTGCGATGCTCGGGGATGTCGTACAGCGTGATTTGGCTAACCGTTTCGGTAGAGACGGTCTCTCCGATGCCGCAAAACGTCTTGGGGGAGATACCGAGAATATCGGCCACGTAAACTTTGGGTTTGACGATATTGTTCGCTCAGATTTTGTTCGGTCAGTTATTCTCGCTTACGCCGACTTATACCAGGCGGCATAGTGTTCTGTATGCTGGACGGGAAAAATAGTCCACCTACAAACATCCAACGGTCAACGCACTGGTTGGGTGAATAGGGGCCTCTCGTCCAGTTTGGTATTTCGCATGCGGACAGAAAAGCGAGAGAAAAAACTACCTCAGCTATTAAGAATGCTGATCCCTCAAAACTACCCTTATTGATCATTTTATCAACCCCTACATGGCTTTCAACGTTGAAAGCCTTATAGATAAACAGCAAAATATGGCCACCAGTATAAGTGGATCTTACGGTCTTCAAGGTCAATCTCTGATTAGGGAGTTAAGAAGGAGATCGCCCAAAAAAGAGGGTGAAGGAAACTTTATTGGTCTACGCAGATCGTTAGCTCTATCTGATATCGACGACCCCCAAAAAGCATTAAACAACACTTTAGAGGGGATTAGTGGTAGCCTCATTGCTGAACAAACTCAGTACGGTGGACCATATAACGCTGCTGACTGGTCCACTACAGTTAACTTTGTAGATGAAGGTATTGACAGATCTTTCCTGTCTCAACTTGACGGGGCTAGCATAGGAGGAGGATCTCTAGGTAGTATTGTGTCTACTAACCCTAGGATTAGAATACAAGATAGAATTTCTTTTCTCAACTCTTTCTACGGAGAGGGTAGTTTTCCAGGTATACACAGTGGTCCAGACGCCCAATTTTATAAGAACCAAAAGTTTAGAGAAATAGGGTTTATCAAGTTCACTTTTAACCCTACTACGGGTTTAGCAACTGTAAGTAGCATTAAAAACATAGAAAAAACTCTGGACTTAACTTCCTCTGGACTTCTAGGTAGTGAGTCTTCTGTAGTTTTTGACCTTGTCAGGTACACTACACCTTCTGGCTCCTCCCTGGATATAAATGGGGCAGGCATATCTTTAAAGCTTGAGTCTGGTCCGACGTGGTCAGTATTTGGCACAGGTGCTATTGGAAACTTGGTTGGTATTGATAATTCCACAAAAGACTCTGGAGATTTGAGCATATTTGATCAATTAGAGTTTAAATTTGTTAGGCAATACTCTGTAATGTACAGACCTAAGTGGTTTACAGAGTCTCCCGCTGAATCTTCTCCTTTTATTCAGGGGAGTGCTGATGATCTTAATCCAGCAACTAGTCCCAAAGTTCTCTTAAATAGCTCAGGAGTTATACGACCCTACGTGCAAAGGGGATATTGGAATAGTAAAGCTTATGTAGAAGAGAGGTGGACTGATACTGAGTATTTCAGACTCAGGGCATACAGTCAATCACCTACTAGTGATTCTATAATTGCCGAAGACTCTAATATGAGGTGGCAAGCACCACCTGATAAGATTCGAACCCAAGTGTATAACTGGGGAATTCGTTGGGATGGATATTTAAGAATTTTTCCGGGATTTTACTCGTTCCTAGTTCAAACCAATGTTGCTGTAAAAATTGATATGGCAACCACTGTTACTGGCTCCTGGGAGACTGTTTTCAGTACGGATACGGCTATTGAAGTAGGGGAAAACACGTACATAGCTAATACTACTACGGATGTAGTGAATGACATAGCCGATAAGTATAAGTACGTATACGGTTCAAATCCTGATACAGACTGGGAAGCTTATATTCCTATCACTATTCGTTTGTATAATGGTGGTCCGGACAAAGCTTACCCTGACCTTATTCCCCCGTACGAACCGGATTTATTTATAAAAACCACAAGACTGACCTTAGACAGAAACTACTACAACGAAAGCCATCAATTTACAGTAGTAGAAGATACAGTCAATCCCGGGTCCTGGATACTAAACAGTGACAGTATAAGTAGAATTGTTCAGATTTTATCCGACCCTGATGCATCAGTCCGGTATTTTATTACGGGGGCAGGGGAAGAAGTATATAGTTCACCTATTAATATTACAGAGAATTTATCAGTTGAGTTTTCAACTGTATCTCTGAATTCAATTTCTGTAATAGAGGGAGTTATATATACCTTGAGAATTTCCCCCTCCCTTAGCCAAGAGTTTTCGGAAAATCTTGAGGCTTTATGGAAAGGGAGAATAGCTTCTCCACCTAGCCCCTATACCAGGTACTCTGATCTGACTAGCGGAGAATACGAACCAAATCTAAAAAAAGTACCGTTTGACTCAAGAGCCGAGTGGTGGAAAGTCTCAGAAGGTAGTCCCTACGATAGGGGAAAAAACGTCACTAAAAGCAATACTCCGTTGGACGGGTTTGTTAGAAATGAGTTTAAATCAGAGCTTAAGTCTGACGCTTTGGGTATCGGACTTTATGGTGATGGTGCAGGTAACTACACAGGAGTTCCCAATGTAATACTGGGAGAAGCGAGATATACAGAATCTGATGAAAAAGGATCTAACTACATAGGGTTAAGATTTAAACCCAATTTTGTAGGTGAGGGTGGAAGAATTGTCAGCAGAGCTTTACCTATCAATAGTGTGTCTAGTTCTGATCCTTTTATTTTAGGACCAGATGACCTAGGGGGACTTAATAACTCTCAAACTATTGTTTCACAGAAGGGACTGACTCCTAAAGTAAAAAGGTTATTCATATCAGATCAGAACATAGCGGATTCAGAAGAACCATATAACAAATATTACACATTTAGGTACTTCGATGTACTTCCTTCTTCAGGGGTAACAGGCATCACGTATTACAGCTTATCTGAAGACGCTTTTTATACATGGAATGGGTCTTTTGTAGAAATTACTAGCCCTTCTGCCGACAACCCTGCTGATTTTGGTCTACCATCCTTCTCTCAAGATACTCAGTGGTTGTCTCCCTTCAGCATGTCTGTTGTTAGGGTCGGAGACGATGTAAATATGACCGGAGGATCTTATTTAACGGCTCCTTTGGTCATGAGTGTTGAGAGAGTATTAATAGGTGGAGTGTACAAGTTACAGATATCTACTACACAGTCTTCCATATTATGGCCTAACGGATTAGACTTGTCTCTATTTGATGGTAAATTTATAGAGTTTTATCCAGAACTAGATTTAGCATTTCAGTATCTGAATGTAGATACGGGGGAATCTTCTTCCTTCTCTGACGTAATTAAGCTTACTTACAACAGCGATAACACATTCAATGGGTTCTTAAGTGAAGCTCCTAGACCCCCCTCTGCCCGCGTCACTCCCTTCGGTTTTGATAAACCAGAGTTTAGTAGGGGTATTTGTTATCCACCCTATGCTATTAACAACCCACTGCTGTCCAATATCGCTGTGGAAGAAGAGCAGCTATATAGTTCTGCACCGGGCAACTACGACGTAATATGGGGGGATCCTACCAGAGATCTACTTGATGGTAAAACTCTCACTGTCACAGAGAAGCTAGAATTTCAGAATCAAGACGAATTAGCTGTAGAGTCTTTGGAAGATTTTGAACCGATTGAGATAACAGAAAATGATTATACTCACAGGCTCAGGATAGACGTACCTGCTACAGGAGGTTTAGACGAAGATCAACTGGAATATATAGGAAGCGGTGAAATTGTCAAGGAGTTTTACTATTCATATGTTAAACTAAATTGACAAAAGTCTTGCGTCTTTAGTTTGACCGTTGTCTTTGTAGGAAAACAGGGGCCAAGACTTTACGGAGTAGTTTAAAGTTTCTTTTATGGTAATGGGGGTAAGTTCCCTGTGGAACACAAATCCTCCATTGTACTTCTCATTTTCTCCACTTCCTGACAGATTCTGAATAAGGGTAGAAATTTCAACATCAAATCCTCTGATGTTTGTGACATCAGTCGGACTGTAGACGGACTGAGGCTTTAAGTAAGCAGTACTTATACTGTACTTGTTGTTGCCTGTTTCGCTCAACTCACTTCCATCTAATCCAAAAATTTGGGGACTCAGGTACTTTTTACCGTCTTGACTAATAAAGGGCTTATCATCAGAACTGAAAATTCTCTGATATTTTTCCCCGGTCCATAACCAGATTCCAGGGATATTTTCACCATTGTAAGTAGTTTGGTCCTCACCAGTCAGAGAAGCCAAATCGAAAAATCCTACTCCCCTTTTTACTTTGACACTTCCAGAGGTAGTAGCAGGTTCTGATGCTGTAACTGTAAACCCTGTTCCATCTACTACACTGGTTACACGGAAGCTAGAACTTAGGGCTAGTCCTGAGTTTACTGTCAGTGTTACCCGGTCACCCTGAGCTAGTCCGTGTACACTACTGGTAGTTACTGTAATAGTCTGACCGCTTTGAACATAAGTAGAATTGTCGTCTTCATATTCAGGCTCATCTAAAACTCCGTCTGGGTCTCTAAATAAGATTCTAAAGTCAGTACTAAGATTTTTACCTTCAAAGATATTAAACTGTGTACTCAGAGTATTTTTAGAGTCAGTATCTTTAGTACTCAGTTTGGTGTTTTGCAGGAAGTCTTTAAAGGACTCTCTTAACTCCTCAGCCCTTTCTGATACTTCCCTGGTATTAGCACTTATTCCTCCCCGAACTCCACTGAAATTCTGAAAATAGGAGAAGAAACTAGAAACACCATTTAGTCTATAGAGTTGGGAAAAATTCTCTGAAGAGAGAGAGTCTTTTCTTTTTATGACAAAAGAGGGTGTTTGCTCAGGCTCTAGGAATTTAGCGACATTATAAGGTGTACCCAGGTACACGTATTTATCAACCCTGTCATCATAGAGAAAAAATCCATCTTTTCCTGAGAAAACTACTCTATATGTATAGAGTTCACTTTTTAACAGGGCCTCCTTTGAGACTTTTCCGTTAGCAAAAGGTCTATGGTTTATAGCAGTTCCTGTGTAATTTAAACACTTGTCCTCAGCAGGGAGATCTCCGGAGGGGCATTTTGGTATAATTCTTAAGGATTCCCCGATAATATAGCCAGATCCCGGGGTTACAACTTGTACTCCAAAAGTTCCGTCTAAAGATCCCGTATTCAGTACTCTGACTCTGACTGCAGCACTATTAGCACCTGATTCTAGTCCCTCTACAGTGGCATTTACAAACGTAGAAGTTGTTATAATAGCCCCTGTCTCATCGGTCACAAAATACTCTTCACCTACTCCGGAAATAGATGCTGAGACTAGAGCCCCACCTTGTACAGTTTTTATGGGGGCACCTGCTGTTTCTTCGGGAGATCTCCTATCAAATTGAGCAGGAATTTTGTCAAACCAGACTAAGTTGTTGTCCGAGAAAGTGTAAATACCTTGTAGAGCTGAGTCCGGAGTTAATCTGCTTCGGGTAAGAAACTTAGTTCTAAGGGAAATATTTCCTTGAGAGTCTGAGAATGGTCTATTAATTATGGCATACAACTGGTTAGTAGATGTTAAGCTGGGAGAGAAAATAGAAGACTCTAATCTTTTAGAGAAGGCAAATAGCAGTATATCTTGTTGAACCTGGGGGGCATACAACTTCTGAACAGCTTCAGTAGAGTTTAACCCGGATTCAGATAGGTTAAATTTTGTATAAAGTCCTGCTGTCATGGCATTGATTAGGAGGTTAGTCTGAGGATTAATCCGGTACTGGATTTCCAGCACTTACCAGAAGGAACACCTGTAGGGCAGTCGGTAAGCTGTTCAAATCCTAAGTCGGTTATAGATTGGTATCTATCTACAGGTTCAAGATACTCTGTAGATATAACTTTAGGTCTCGTGTCTGGAGATTGGTAGGTAAATCCGAGGTCTACTTTAATTCCATCTAGTCTCTTGAACTGAATGGCAAGCTCATTCTCTGAAGACACTTGCGTCTTATCTACCTTTTTTGTATAGTACAGAGAGTCTGCTTCTATAAATTGTCCTAATACCCTTCTAGAGATATTCTCTACTAGAGAATAAGAAGTCTGAGTATTAAAGTCCTCATCTACTACTTCTACTCCCTGATACACCGCGAACTGTTCCGTACGAGTTAGAGAAGTAACTATGTCAGGACCTGGGCTAATAGAGATAGGAAATATCTCCTGTTGAGTATAGTTGTTTCTCAATCCTCCGGGAGTTAGCTTGTTGCCGGACAGCCGAACTATACAGTTCCTGTATCTTTTTTTACCATCCATCAAAGAAATTTCCTCAATAATTCTTTTTATGGATGGTATATCCATGCAGTTTTTGGATAAATCAATTGTAACCTTTCTGCTACTTCCTTTGTCAAATATGTTAATCATGGAGTTTTGACCATAGCCAGATATCATGTTATCTGACAAGTCTAGAGCAGAATAGCTACTGTCCTGAATATTAGAGAATCCGTTTTTAATATTTAACTGGCCAGACAGTTTACAGTTTTTTGCACTAAACAGTCCGAGACCTATAAATCCTGAAGAGAACCAGTTAGTGATGTCCACCGTTTTTCTTGCAAAGAACAGATCTCCTGTAAAATTTACAGGACCACTAATAGTAATTTGAGTGTCAGAGACAGAGTATACAGTAGCTAAGTTTTCACCTAGCTGACTGGTCCTGACAGAGTCATTGACTTGAACCAATGAACTTAAGTTTTCTACTCCAGTGAGTATGTATACACGGTCATCTGACGACTCCGAACTTTCTGGTATTAGAGTTGTCAGAGACAGACCAGAAATTTGAGAGATTAAAGAGTCCAGTGTAAAGTCTGTCAATACGTACTCTGTACCGTTCCAGACATAGACTTCATCTGCAGATAAAGACACGTAAAACTTAGTAGAATCCCCAATAGGGGGGAAATCTTCCGAATTTTGATAGAATTTATTTTCCCTTACACAGGTATTTCTTAGGCTAGGAACATACCAATTAAACGGGTAATAAGAGGGTAAGGAGGAGTTTAAGTCAACATAGTTGACTCGGGTTTGAGAGAATCCTTCAAAGTCAGGTATTACACAGCCACCTCCCTCCTGGTTCATGTTAGAAGCTTCTATTCTACTGACATTCAGAGAAAACTCTTGATTCTCTGGTACGATGGACATAGACTTCAGATTATAAAACTTCGAGTAAGATATATAGATTGTCATCCCCTTCTCCCCCAGAGGAGATAGGGGCATCGGGGGGAATATTCCAGTTAAACCAGAGTAGTCAAGTCTCAAGTCTTCTAGAAAATACAGATTCACCAGGTCATTTTTTCTTAGCCTAAAAGATCCTCCCAAGTTGTAAGCAGAAAAAGAAGTTATCTTATGCTCTTCCCCATCGTTTCTAAATTCCGCGAAGTTTTTAGGTAGCAGGTACCTGATGCTATTGTCTATAATGGCTGAATATCCGCTTGATCCACCAATACTGATGGTTTCCAAGTTACCAGTATCTGAAAAACTGCCAAGGGAGGGAATTATACCAGTACTGGAAGACCCGTACAGATCTAAATTTTTCAGTTTAGGCACTCTAATTGGCCTAGATTCGTAGTTTACAGGAGTACTGTCAAACTTTACACCACCAGAGAAAGCTACTGACATGGACTCGAGTAGATTCCATGGACCACCCTCTTGGAGATTAATCTCTACATTCGTACGTCTTATGTCTATAGTTACAGTATTTTCACGCCACGTAGTCCAATCCTCTTCAGGGTTGTTAATATACCCTGAAATATTATGATCCTGGTTATCTCTACCCCCAATCAAAAACGATCTAAATTTGTAGAAAGATACGTAGGAGGGGTCGTTAGCATTTAGAGAAGTCCCTATGTCTGTAATATCTCCTTCCGCTCCTGACCACCTGATATCGTAGGTTAATACTTTCCCATTATTCTTCATCTTGGGTAGAGACCCAAAGATGTAACGGTACAACCTACTATTGCTATTCTGAATATTGCGGATATCAGGGCTAGACCAGTCCAGATCTTTTAGTTCAGGGAAAACATCATCAAATCTTGGACGTACTGCATAGAATCTGTCCCCCAAGACTAGCCTTTCTAGTGCTGTAAATGGCCTTATTTCTCTATCGTCTTGGTTTTTAATGTACTTCTCGAAGGTTCCTACTACTCTCTCTGATCCTGACCCCTCTGAACCATTCCAGTCATCTCCCTCTTCGTTTAGAAAAATTCCTTTTTTTGGAGTTGTGAGATAGCTGACTACTGTATAAAGAGGTCTGTTTCCGCCTACGGATACGTTGACTCCTGTAATATTGTTGACTGTATCATCCGGGTTTCTGATGTCAAACCACCCCATCAGACCACTACGCCAAGTATCTCCGGATCTGGAGAGGTCTAAGACTTTTAACTTACTATCGAGTGTTTTTAGCCATAGGGGTAAGATAGACATAGAACCACCATTCACTCTAAACTGTTCCAGGTTATTAAATCCTATTAATCCCAAATCAGTACCGTCAGGGAACTCCCTGATATTAATCCCAGAAAATTCAATTGAGGTCACCCTGGCTGGATTTACGTACACATACAAGTAGACGTTGTACAGGTTTTGAAACCCCGATCTAGATATATCGATCTCAGCTTCGAATTCATCCACGTCTACGTCCGGTCTTTTCTGTATTACGGAGATAAAGTCTACAGGTGCAGTGTTAGGGATTTGTTGAGCAGGTTGAATTTGGACCCCGTAGTAGAATCTGTCCCCAACTGTAGTTTTTGCATTGAATTTGAATTTTATCTTGCCTACAGACATTCTGCAATATATACGCATCGGTGTATTCTTAGTGGCTAAGAGTTTAACCGGAGTAATTTGACCAGTATTCCCGTTATCAATATTGACGTTTATGGTATGAGTGGGGTTTTCAAATACTTCTGGCTTAGTCAGAAAGCTGGTTTTAGGTACAAAGATTCTATTTACATGAGATCTACGACGTACTCTGATACTGCCAGGATATCTAGCACTTTTGTAGTACCCGGTATCAGCCCCAGTTCCCAACTCAGAGTTGAACAAACTAGCTCTGGAGGTGGACATCGAGACTGTTTGTTTCAAAGACGGGCCGAAAATTCTGTCACCAATAGAGTTTGACCTGTAAGAAAAGCTTTCGCATTGTATGGACCCGTTGAAAATTATTGCGTTTTGACTTTTTAGACTAGGCGATCCAGAACTCCCTCCCAGAGTATAGTCAGGAGAATAGTACTCTTTTCTTACAAATAGAGGGGTAGGAATTCTGTCTAAAAAGACCTCGTTTAACTGGTGAAGAGACGGTAAAAGAAGTCGATCAAGACCTGAAGCTGACCTCAAATCCTCAATACCACTAATTTGCTGAGAGAGGCCGAAAAAAGAATCCAGGGTTTCTGGGTCAATCTGTATATTTCTTAGGGCATCTCTTTTATCGGAGGTAAAGATCTCAGCTAAGTTAGCAAATCCATCGGATGCTAATCCGATCTCAGGACGAGAAAACCTACTAAAGCCCTGGAAATACCCTTCGCTCATCTTATACAGCCTGTCTAACTAGCTTTCAACGGTGCTACTGCTCGTTGTAGTTTAGAGATATATAGATCTCGTTATCAGTTTCGTTGTGGTTAGACAGAGAGCGGGCGATAAAGAAAGTTGCTAGGTTTCCGTAGTCTTGATTTACTATGCTTTCCCCCGACACATTGAAGATGTCGCTCATGTCGATCTCAGTAGGGGTGTTTGCAGATACATAGTAAGTAGCTATGGGGTTTCCTAAACCGCTAGTTAACCACCTAATCGGGTACTCAGATTCCGTAAATATACCTGCTGAGTTTACTGCACCGCTGGACAAGAAGCTACCGCACTTTTTGGGAGATGTATTAATTGATTTGTTTGTGTCTAGATTTAGTGGGTCAGGGTTGTTAGTAGGGGCTGTCGATACCCCTTGTCTATCTATATGTGTATATGTACCTATAGATTTAGGAATACCTGCTGTCAAATGGTTTTCTATTTCAGTATCAGAAATTGATAGAGTACATCTGTGTGGTGTGAATGGTACTACTTCTATACCATTGTATCTCCTCTGTCCTACCCAGACCCCTCCCAGAGCCGTTCCTCCACGAGCCTGGATAAACGGTCTTACAAAAGGTATATTACCAGGTCCGACTTTTGTAACAAGTAGTTGCCTTATCTCAGACTTGGGATCAATGTTACCGATCAGGAAGGAAGTGTATGTTACGTTTACTTGACCTAGATTAAGACCTTGTGGTAGAGATAGTACTGGCATCAGGTACTGGACAGTGTCTCCAGTTTCTCTGGAGTCACCGCTACTACAAGTAACATTAAAGCTAGAGTTACCCTGAGTAACAGTAACCACAAAAGTTTTATCTCCAAGGCTAGGCCAAGGACTTTCGGTGTCTACCAGGTAGTAGCTGAGAACACCGTCTACTACCTCTGAAATTAACGAGACATTTTCTCTAATCTCTCTGCTAGTCTTGCATGAATAGCCCCTGCAAATTCCACCTTCCGAACCAGGTACTGACAACACGGTAGTTTCCCTGTAAAAGAGGGTGTTTAACCCGTTCCACTCATTGTATTCTCCTACTTCAAAACCGAAGAAGTCTCTTGCTAAGCTTCTACCAGACTCCATATATAGAGTGTTATCTGGGTAATCAAATGCGAAGTCATATGGCAAACCTTCACCAAAAGTAAATTCGTCATACTCAGCATTCTTCTCAATACCCCACTCAGAGCTAGACCCATAGAGGAATAGATTTTGATTATATTTTTCTCCGTCCCATGTGTAAGTGTTCCCCCTCTGTGTATCAAGATAGATAGTGTTTAAATCTTGTCCAGAGGTAGGAAACTCGTCAAACCCATCGTACTCTTCTATAGTATTATCTCCAGAGTCAGGCCATGTAAACCCCATCCTAATGTAGTTAGTGTTAGAACCCCCTACCCAGTAGATAAAAAACTCGTCTGATACTACATCCACAGAGCTAAAAAGAATCTGATCTCTCCGGAAGTAATCAAATTCTATCTCGTATCCGTCTTCAGTGGCCCCGGCTAGGGGGTATAGGGAGGGCAAATATACCCTAGATAGATTTGGAACAGGGTTTCTACTGGAGAAATACTCAGCATCTTGTGCTCTGAGTAGTTTTACGTTGAGTCCGCCAGAGAAATCTAATACGGGACCAGAGAAAATGTTGTAAAGGGCACTCCCAGAAACTTTAACTGGTTGATTTCCTATATGAGACCAGTTAGATTCAATCACAGGAGATCTAAATCCATCTACAGGGTTCAGGTAAGTAATAACAGCAGTATGGGTTGAGACATCGTTGGCGGATATCCCTAAGGTTTCAAGATCGCTTTGAAAGTACCTGGAGATACTGAATTTCCCTCTGAGTCTACGGTTGTTTTGTATGGGCAACCATCTATAGCCCTCCTGGTGGCTATAAGCCCACTCGGGACAACCAGTCTGCCTTACAATTTTTATTTCACAGTCTTGTTGACTATATACGTTAAAGTTCTCAGGAAAGATCTCTTTCTTGTTGTAAATTCTTCTGCCGTATCTATTAACCAAAAACTGCACAGGTTTTATACCCATGATTGTTACCCAATCAATAGCATTAAGTCTAGTTTTGGCCAAAGTTAACTCAGGATTTGGTAACCTCCTTACTTTTGATTGAGAATTAGAACTATATAGAGTGCCCTCATCGTATCCATCGATATAATAAGAAGAACCGAATTTGTGTATAAACTGATCTACACGTACAGTAGAAGAATCTTGAATAGAAAGTCTGTACTTAAAGTAAAAGAAAGGATCTGCCAAACAGGGTTTACCGAGTTGATTCTCGATAACCAGTGTATGCATAGTGATCCACCTGCACTCGTTATTCCCCACAGGGACGTATGCGTAAAATCTAGCACCAATAGCACCGTACCAGCCAAACTCAATCTTGTACATGGTGACGGTATCAGGATTCAGGATGTACCCGGTCTGGCCTTCTCCGCTCAGAGAGTCACCATTCATGAATTTCTGTTCTATTACGGTTTCGTACTGTACGACTCCGTTTCTTCCAATAACTCTTGTATTTTCAGCATACCCAGAGTCTTTCAGAAATACAGTGTTTTCAAGAGGGACTGTGGACCGTCTGACAATGGAAAACAGAGCACCATCTGTCAGACGGAACATGTATGCATCGGTGTCATTTTCTATGCCAAATTCCAGAATAGTTCCAGGTCCAGCACCGATTTCACTAACTTTAGCACCGTAGGTAAATCCGCTGATCCTTCCGGGTTGGTATCTGAAAGATCTTACGGATTTTAAAACTATATTACTACGGATTCCCTGAGACCCCCCAATTCTATTGTTATTAGTTGGGAGATTAATCCCAGGGTCGCTGGGCCAGAAGTTAGAGAATCTGTTGCTTTCGTCAGGAACAATAGGGTTGTCAAGAACAAAGTAGGGCAGTTTTAGTTCTTTCTCTACATTAGTTACTGTAGACTCGTCTTTGTGTATGGTAAATTCCCAGTCTTTTAAATCCTGCCTTAACTCGTTATATCTCAGGGCAAAATAGCTTTCCCATGCACCAGAGCTGCCCGTTTTCAGAATGTAGTGACCTTTATTCTCATCGCTTGGTGGAAAATAAATCCTGGTAGTTGAAAAGAAAAAGCTGTCCCAAGACACGTCTAAATTTACTGGTAAAAAATTTAGAATCTGGGAGCCGGAAATAAAGACGTTGCTAGTACCCCACAGTGAAGAATTTGATCTCCAGTTGGGTATCTGGACGTCGTTAAAGTTATAAGCTTTGCCTTTGGGGAAGATGGGATTATTCAAAATTGTCCCAAATCTGTTTTGTTGTATATCCAGCCACAGTTTATCCCAATACAGACCGTTAAACTCAAATTTACCATCCTCTTTTTTCAGGGGCGGGTATTTGGAGATTAAAGTCAGGAGGCTAAATCTTTCCCACTGGTCAGGAGTAAATTCCTCGACCATGAATTTAATCATTTTTAACGCAACAACTGAGTTAATGTATTGACCCCAGTTGGTGTACCTTTCCCCAACGTTGTCACTTAAGAGCAAGAGGTCTTGGATGGTTGGAGTAACGGGTGATAGGAAGGGGGTTGGATTAGAGGATAAGACTATAGCCGAGTTTCTGTCATCTTCCTCGTACTTCGCCGGATAGTAATTACCCGTAGAGCTAGGTCTCCTGATCCACCAAGCGTCTCTGCCATCAACTACGTTGTCTTCTATGTCTACCCTCCAATCTTTCGGATCGAGACCGTAAGTAGATACGTTTCCGAAGAGACCTTGTTGTGTAGTCTCCCTGTTAATACCTAGTAGGGTTCGAGAGACCTCGCTTTCTACGGCAAATTGTTCTTCTACGGGGAGAGCAGCAGGATTGCCCTTACTAAAGACATTACTTGTGCTTCTGCCTTCAAGTCTATAGGAATCAGAATCTAGTACTACACTTGGTGCAGTATCTTTCCCATATTCACTTCTCCTGTACGACTCCGTTTCAGTAACTAGGGGGGCTCCCTGCTCTGTAGTAAGCAGAAAACCCCTAATATCGATCATCTGCTCGATATTTTTAGTCTTCCTGGGAGGAGTTTTTTCTGACCTGATAGACTTTTTAGCTGACATGGATTACTGCTCCTCCCAAGTCAGGGAATTTACAATAGACAGGGATTGAGTTGGCTGACTACTGGCTGAAGTAGATTCCCACATAGCATAGGCACACAGGATGTCTACCTCATTGGTTAGAGGGTAAGAGACGTACTCTTTGTTGTAAGCGAAATAGTCTGTAAGGTCGTACTGAGAACCCCCGTTATTCGTGTATAGGGAGAAGATGATACTTCCCGTATTAGCCACTGGGGATAGCCTAAAATCTTGTGAGACAGAAGCTCCGGATAACTGGGCAACAGTCTCAAAAGTACCAACTCTCTCAGTCTCGTTCCATTTCTTCTGGTCTTCGTATTGATTATGTGTGAATTGTCCAGAGAAAGTTTGTATGTTACCAGTAGAATCAAAAGTATACATTTTTACAGGCAATAAGTACCCGTAGATATTGAATGACTCGTTTTTAGATGAGTAGTTCTGGACGTAGATTTTTCCATCTTTTTTAAAGATTCTTACGAGGATAGGAGTCTCGTTACCAGAGACGGAATTGGGGTCAAATCCTGTGATAATCCTTCTTGTTTCCCTACCCCTTACATAACAGTGCATGTAAGAGCCATCGCTTGGAAGATAGGTATTCAATGTTTGGTAGTGAGAAGAACTAATGTTTTCTTCACCGCTAGAAATAATTTCCCTGGGAATGGTACCGGACCCTAAGATAAACCCCCTAGTCTTGTCCGAAATGTTGCTGTAAATTTCTACATCTATCTGATCAGGCAAAGTAGAATTGTTAAGATTGTTTGTAATTAGTAGGGGATTCTTAATAAAGTTGATCGTGAGAATGTTTTTATCTTCAGTAGGATCTGTAACACCAATTCCGTACTTAATGGGGTACAATTGGATTCTGTTACGGATGGCGGTGCCAGTGGTGTTACTGACTTCATCCCTAGCCCTTAAAGACACCATGGACCTTTGACGTCTAGGTACTATCAATTCGATAGACGAATTAGTTTGGAAGGCAGCAGTAGATTTATTAAAGTATAGGCGTGTATTCTGGGGATTAGTAGGATCTACAGTAGTCCAGATAACGGTCATAGTGGTATCAGACTTAAGATACGAGCCGATTAGCTGGTCTCTGTTTTCGACATTAAATACGGTATTAGACAGGCTCAGATAGTTTGAAGAAATAGATCCTGCTACAGCATTTGTCTTTAGCGCACTATATGCAACATTTTTTGCGTAGTCGGATGACTTAGAGAGGAGTTTTACAGTACCTTTGTCTCCACCATCAATGTAGTATGACGCACCGTATTTTACCAGGGTACTTTTCCCACCAATCAGGCCATTACTGATTCCTGCATGAGTCAAGTAGGTAATAGGTAGCGTAGCATTACCCAGAGAGGCTACATCAAGCTGGTTAGAGGCTCTCATATGGTGGACTCTCACCCATCTTGCTTCTCCGTTAGCCACAGGAACGTAGCACAAGAACAACGCACCAACAGCACCATACCACGAGAACTCAATTTTCCACATGGTTACCTTGGTAAAGTCGACATTGTAAACTGAGTCGTCAGTCAAAGTCCCAGTGGGTAGTTCTACAGGGTCGCCAGGTCTCTTGATGCCAGTATCAGAGGGGTCAACGTTAGCGGTAGACACATCGCTCCAGCGAACAATATTCCCACTTCTACCATTAAGCTGGTCATTACTGAACATGGCCCGGACAGGACGCCACTCATAGACAGTACGGTACTGTTTGGGTACACAGATCTTAAACCACTCTTTGAGGGTTACATTCTTTCTACCAGCAGTGGAGGTAGTTGAAGGGTCGTATGAAGAAATTCTGTGTGGAGTAGGAAAAGTGGTATCGTATTGTTGACTTGAAATCTGATCCGGTCCCTGAACAGTAACAAGAAGGTTCCAAACCTTCACGCCACTGTTCGTAGAATTGGGGTTAGTATCGTAACCAAACCTCGGGTCTTTAGTGCCAACAGTCAGGGAATCTTCTTCAACAGTAATTTGAGTATTAAACCCTTCCCCTCCCCCTCTGCTTAAGTTGGTAACGATATCTTCCCACCTGCAGTGGGCGTCTAAGCGGATATACTCACCACCGTTAGTAGAAGATGGTTTCAAAAACTCGTCGTTTAATCTCCACTCTTCGTAGTCTTCTGTACTAAAGGTTGAAGACTCTCTCTGGTCAAAGGGGAATTGGAACTGTCTGCCGGAAAGATGTTCTACAAATGTTCCGTCAGTTTGTCTATAGGCTAACCTGACTGCGTAGTTCTCGTTAAAAGTATAATCAGAAATAGGTTCACCAGCTTCTATCTCCGCAACATCATCTGGATGATGGCACAAACTGGGATCGTAAATAGCCGCAGCTACATAGCATAGACCGTTCCGATAAATTACTGGATCCTCTCCTACGACTCCCCAGTTACCATCTTTCATATTAGTGGTACCTGACAGAGTAGCAACAGCGTTCCAACGTTCAGGGGTAGCTTCAACTCCTGGTGGTTCGGAGGGAGTTAGAGCTTGGGTTCTGCGGATGCATCTAAAGTCATTGCTATCTCCTCCATTAATGACCTCAAAATAGTATCCATCAAACTTGTCAAAAATGCCCCACTTCTTAATGGTAGGGGCACCCTTCATGGTATTCTTAGTACTATTAGGTGCCTTCGGCAGTTCAGAATTACTATAGGTCGACGCTGTACGATTCATCTTCACACCCATAGTGGAAGAAGATACACGACCCGGCTGGTATCTAAAGAATCGTTTAGAGGTCAGAATAGTAGTTCTTCCCTCATTGGCTACCAGTTCAGCTCCGGCTTCTTGGGCCAAGTGATTAACACCTCTTCCTGTCTCTGTATCGTTTTCTAGAGGAAATTGAGACCACTCACTGGGGTTTACGTCATAAGTGTTAACGTCAGCAAAAATACCCAGAGCTACTTCGGATCTGGGGATACCTAGAAGGGACAGGGCTACCTCAGATTGAATTTTATTCTGCTCCTCTACGGGGATCGGAGGCTGATCCTCTGCGAAAACAACAGGTAGAGAGTTTACAGCTCTCTGCTGACCAAGAGGTACCGGAGCTGTTTTACCAATAATGGTTTGTTTGTTGGCCATAGTGATTAGAGAGTGTGAACTAGGAGGTTTCCGTCAGCGACGAAGTAGTCAGGTCTAAGTAGGGTTAGAGTTCCTCCGGAAAATTGAACCACATTAGAAAGAGGTAGTCCGGAGAAAGCTGGAATTAGAATCGAATTTGTTTCAACCTCGATGTCAATAACAGGGTAATACCCATTTTCATCCCACCCGTTTAAAGACTCATTAGGGTCAAAGCCACTAATGTTTATGCTATCGTTTTGGGAGGGATCAGAAGAAGAATAAATCTGAAATCCCAAGATGTCGCTTGAATTCCTTAACTGGATAGCAAAGTAGTCAGAACCGTCAATTGTGACAGGTCTGATTGAGAGGGGTCTGAAACTACCTATGGAGACATCGGCTTTTACCTCGTACATGTAGCCATTGGGATTATCAAGGTTGCCAGTTGCTATGATGGTTTTGACTCCCACAGTCTGATTATTGGTTCCCCCTGGAAGAGTTAGGGAGAATATTCCGGCTTGTAATTGATCAAAAGTTTCAAGAACCCTAAATGATCCTACGGATAGGCCTGTTTTTAATCCGTCATTTCCAAGGGCATAGATGTCAGCTTGAACTGAGCCTTTCGCGATCTTGACAGATTCTCCCCCATAACTGACAGTCATAAAGACAGGATCTAATGAAAAACCTCTTCTAACCTCTATAGTAGCTCTGCTGTATTCGTTATTATACGTATCAATAGAGCGGATAACCGAATCATTATCGCTGTAGGCGAGGTTACCTTGTGCATTCCATTGACTAGAGGTTTCTAGGATCAGACCTCTGTCTCCACAAGCACGAATAATGTTGCCGTTGATAGTACTGTACTCTGTACTGATAATCTTAGGACCAGTAGTAGCGAACTCCATCAGGTTGCCCTGTACTACTATGTTTTCACTGGTGTCAATAAGAAAAGGAGATACGGGGGTCTCGTAAGCTCTACCTGTTCGGGTTATTTTGTTTCCGTTTAAGCTGGCAATCTTACTGTTTACAACAGAAATAGCACCACCGGGACTATCGTAAAACGTGCAATCAATTACTGACAAGTTGTCGCAATTTTCCACTCTTAAGGTAACTTCAGAGGTAATCGGAGAGACTGAGGAGAAAGATCCGGAACGATTACCATCGAATGCCATTGACGTAAACCGGATACCTTCACCTCTTACTCTGTCAAACTCTCCTGTAAAATTGATCAGACCCGGAGTGAGGGGATTAGAAATTGTAACGGGCAAGCGGCTAATAATTGATCCGGCTCCTACCCCCCTGATAGAGATGTTTGAGAAGTCTACTTGGAGAGAGTTGGAGAAAGATGTGTCTCTGATATTATAAACTCCGGCAGGAAAAAATACGTCTTTGATCTGCCCCTGAGCAGCAGTAAGGATTGAGGTTTGAATGAACTTGGTATCGTCTATATAGAACTTAACTGTATCTCCCATCTTTAAAAGACTGTCCTGAGATAGACCTTCACACTGGAGATAGTTAGGGGAGGTTCCTACTGGTTTAGGGAGAATCCTTAGTGTCTCCTTGGAGTTCATTACCTTAACAAGTCTCGCCTCTCCTGCAGAAACGGTGAACATGTCAGACAGGAAGGAGGGGAGAACAGGGGGAGACTCCCAGCTAGGGATCTCTGTGCTACCAAGGTCCCTGAAAATAACAGACCCTGACCCTGGATATCCTACCTTGTTGTTTCCGATGATGCCAAGAAAATCAACACGAGTACCCCATGTCCTGTAGATTACAGGAATGACATACGGAGATGTGCGTGACATGTTCAACTGAACGTACTGTTCAGTGTTCCACAGGTCTGGATTTAAGATCTTAGTTCCTACTACGTAACGGGACCTAAAATTCTGTAAAATTCCCAGGTTAATATCAAATCCAAATACGTAATAGGTTAATTGGGCTAGATTAGAATTAGTAGCACTGGAGTTAGAGAAGTCAACCGCACCCGGAGCGCTGTGACCAGTAACAAGGAGTTGGGGGTCAGTAAGGCTGTTTTGACCTGAATAGCTAAATAGCCTTATTTCTACTCCTTGTTTAAGTACGTCATTGTACTGAGATAGAGATTTTCCATCCTGATCTACGATTCTATTGATTGTAACAACTGAACCGCTCACATCGGAGACAACACCACTAAACTCTACGTCCCCCCTCCCAGACGCTCCAATGTTTCTAACGTTGATATAAGAATTTTTATCTTCAGGTACTTGAACAATTACGTTCGAAGTAGCGTCTGGAATGTACCTCATGCTAATCGTCTCCTATATTAGCTTTCAACGAAAAATTGTTTTAACAGGGGGTGTTTATGCATACCTGCTTCCCTCAACTCCTCAAGAAATACTTTGTACTCATCTTCAAGAGACTTGTCTTGTGAAAAACGAATCAAAGTTTCCATTATCTCGTGGGGGTCAAAAAATTTCCCGTCAACTCTGTGAATATTAGATATCATAGGTCGTTAACGGCCGGTGCAGGGTGTATGACAGGAGTACATCTAGAGAGGAAGGGTCCAGGTTGTCGTGCCAGACATATAGCTCATCACCCTCTTTCAGGGTGAACTTGTTGCCTTGAATGATGTCATAAGAGACATTAGGAGGGATATTAATTCCGCTCAGAATATAGGCTACACTAGTTCCATTCTGGACTTTAGCAGAAACTCCAAGGTTGACAGAGGTTTTGTTACACAGGAGCATAGAGGTTACCAGTACAAAATTCTTCTGATAATCTGCTACTGCTTCGGAGTTTACAGGGACGGTAATTAACCTGCCAGATACATCACCTTCGGCATTTGTTGGCGAAGCGAACTTATTAGTAGAGGTGTTTGAAGGAAGTAACATGGTCGTATCAGCTCCAGATGAGGGAATTGATGAATCCAGCGGCCTGGATACCTACGTAGTCGGCTCGACGTAAAGGAGAGAAAGCCGTTGTAGGTTCGGTTTCAATCTCAATAGCATTGATTCCGAGTACTAGGGGTATTTCCGTGCCAAAACCATCCTGAAGACGTCCTTGGTCTCTTAAGGTGGTGTTTCCTGTTCTTTTTCTGGGGAAAAAGGATGTAGGTACACCGTCTGTATCAGGTTGACCGGTTACCGTGGTCAGTAAGACGTTGCTAAAAGTCTTCGAAATATCGAAGGCTGTGATATTCTGAGCCATTGAGCGTACTAGTTGCTATAGAGCTTTCAACGTCACAGAGTCATATCAGTGTATGGTATAATTAGGGGTGTGGTAAAACACCCACCTACAATGATCTCTCTACCCACTATGTCTAAAAAAGACCTGGCCACCCTGATCGATGCCTATGCGGATGCAAAAGCAAGCCGTAACCAGCACCTCGTGAACAGCATGGTCGCTCAGCTTGAGCAAGCTTTGGATTCTATTTTCCCCGGTGAAACCGAGGAGGTTAAAGAGTCCTGATACCAGTCAGGGGAGGCAATGCCTCCCCCTCCCTCAACTATGAAACCTTCTATTTATATTCTTCGGAAAAGTCATGATCCTCTGCCTGGCAGAGATGTAATCAGACACGGAGATATTGTCATTATGGCCAGTGGAGATATTCTGGTATCTGTAAATGAAATGTGGGAGATATTACCGGGGCGTTACATTGACGTTAACGAACTAAAAGAATTCGTCTCTTACGTGTCCTCTGGTTGGCCAGAAAGCCCGGAGACTGCCCGGGCCGACCTGGAGGGTCGATTACCCGAACAATTTCTGTCCAGGATGCTAGAAACAGTAGAGAAGTTAGTCGTCCCTGGAAAGATCTGAGGCTTTGGACGGCCTATTGAGGCTCAAGCGGCCATTTCACATCCCAGGGAAATCCCGCCTGTGCAGTTATATCCCGTAGGTCTTGGCGATAGGAGGCCCAAGAAGCGGCATCAACCGGTGCGTCTGTGAGCTGGGTCCAGTCGCTCTCGGAAAGTAGGCGATTGCGTTGCGCACGTACATTATTGGCTGCATCCGCAAAATCAAGCTGATGCACCTCCCATGTTTGCAACCATGCGCCATTGACTTGAGCAACCGACTGGCTCAACTTATGGGTAAGGGAGTCAAAGGGCGGCGCTTCAGTGGGTGTGACTTCGTAAACCCCAAAAGATGCAAGCAAAGATGCAGGCATTTCTTTGGGGAAGGAAGTGCCTGGGTTTTCTCTTGTCAGCTCTCCTAAGTAGTAGGGGAATTTGACAGGTGCTCCGTTGTGAGTCTTGATGTACATGTTTTACCAGGGGGGTGTAAACGATGCGGTGTAACGGGCCACATCGGAAACTCTAATAGAGTCCATGTAGCCTTCAAAGTCCTGCCCACCAAAGCCATCCCAACCAATCATAAGAGTAGAGGTTGTAGGGTTATTTAACTCAGTATAACTTGAAGTCGATTGAACACCATCTAGATATAAGTGCCAAACAGTTCCATCTCGGACTGCTGCAACGTGATGCCAAGTATCAATGCTTACGGCCGTTTGATGACTAAGCCTGAAACTCGGGGAGACGTAAATTGAAAGAGTTGTGCCGTTTATGTAAAGTCTAGGCCTGTTTGTGTAAGTGGTATCCGAGTTAAACAGGGCTTTCAAGGCCGTGCTTTTTGAGTAATAAATAAATCCCTCCCAGGTAAAGCTATCACCTGAGGCAAAAGCGAAAGCACCATCTGTTACTGTTAATGCAGCATCTGTACTCGGAAATAGAGCAGAAGAATCGCCAAATCTAGAGTTGGCAGTGCTGATGGTAATACCCGTCCCTACAGTTACGGTTTTTGGCGAAGGGCTTAAGTCAATAAAATTTGTACTTCCGTTCGCTCCTTCGCATTCAAGCAGCAGAACCGTATTAGCATCGGAGGTGAATGGCCCGGTCGGTTCAATGGGCACTGCTGCCGCTGCTCCCGCAGCCGCCCTTAACCCAAGAGGAATCCTCATGCCACATCTCCCACATAAGCTCCGTACACCTGCGTGCCGACTTTCCAGAACTGGACGACGGTATAGCCAGATGTCGCAAGCGTAGGTGCGCTGCCGCCAGTCCACACAACGCCGCTAGCACCCCAAGTTGTATCCGTCCATGTAAGTGTATATGCAGTGCCGTCATCAATCATCAACGTCACGGCCTCACCCGCAGCAAAATTTGTTGCCTTGGGTGTGCGGCTAGCGCCAAGTGTGATTAGCTGAACACTACCGTTACTGGGATCCACTTCAAATGCAACTCCGTCACTGATCGTATAAACCTCTTCAAGAATTGTACCTGTAATAGCTGGGTCTTTAAACGATCCGGTAGTTGTAATCAGCCCCTCGCTATCAATCAGAAGCCTGTCTATCCCTTCAGTAGAGACACTAAAGTCTGAACTAGATATAGATAGGCTAGTATAGCCACTTAGATCTCCAAATTTTGAGATAATCTCAGTGCCTAAGTTTCCAGACAATTGTCCTAAAAACAGACTAGATTCTGAAGTAGTGTTTCCATTCCTGATAATTACCCCTCCGCTTCCAATTATAGACGGGGTCTCTATGAAAAATCTCCCATCAGAGTTGACTGATAGACGTTGAATACCCCCAGTAGAAATAGCTAATTCATCTGCACCGGGACTATAAATACCCGTATTTGTATGCGTACCAAAGTATATTGATGGTCCAGAACTGCTGCCTAAAGGTACACTTACAGTGCCTGTGCTATTGACACTAAAGTTACTCGTACTATTAAGCTGCAAGTCTAAAAGTTTTCCGGTAAAATTGCTTGGTGCGTTAATCCCAATCCCGGTTCCATTCGTATTCCAACTGTCACTAACAGTACCTGAAGGTTCGACTAAAAGCTGTGGCTTAGTGGTCGTACCGGTACCACCACTAAACCAGGAACCGGTAAGAGAGAGAGGGGGTCCAGATGGAGAATTGCTTGTATCTATCTCTGCCAATGCTGACCAGATTAAATTGCCAGAACTATCAATGTAACTTTCACTTAAACCCTTGTATACACCGAGGTAGTTATAAATTAACTGTCCCGACAAGCCAGAAACTAATGCGATGGTTCCACTTGAATCTGGTAAGCTGATTCTACGATCCTCAGTTGGGGTAACCGCCTGAAGTGTCGTAGTAAAATTATCTTGACTCTCTAGAATTATATTAGAACTGGTAGAAATAGACCCGGAAACAGTGATATCATTTTTGTTCTCCCATCTCTTAGTGACAGAGTTGTAGGAAATGATTTCGTCACCTTGTAACTCACTGGATATCTCAACGTCATGCAAATCAGAAAAACGTCTACCCGTATCCCAACGGACCATGATGATTCCGTTGTTTTTAACTGATACTACTGCGGCTACGGGGAGCTTAAGATTTGGTGCTTGGGGTTCAAATTTTGTGAAGCCTCCCGGCGTAGCAGGATCGCACCAAAGTATATCTCCTTCAGCCCACTGTCCATCTACACCACCCTCATCGATGTCAGTGTCGACGCCTTTCACCTCGCCGAACGACCTTACATATCCATCCGCTCCCGCTGCGATGTTTTGTGCGGCTACACCGAAGAGTACGTAGCCGGGATAGGTTCCATCCGCGACCATAGGAGCGATATATAGCCTGCCGCTATTTCCATCGGTCTCACCGGTAAACATCACTGCCGTGCCAATCGGTATCGGACTCGCCGTACCATTACGGCACAGGGTAATGATGTCTTGGCCCAACGGGCTTAACACCCCATTGAGAAGGCCGATGTCCAGGGTACCTTTATCGGGGTTCCAGCCCACCTGCTGCGAGGTAGTGGGTTGAGCTGCACCGATGGAAATAAGATTGTCGAAGGTGGCGATGCCGGTTACATCGAGGGTACCGGGAACATCGATGTCATCGGTCCACTCCACTCCTGTCCCGGCCGCATCGGTCTGAAGGAGCTGGCGAGCCGATCCATCGGCCAGCTTAGATACAGCAATCTCTGCGTTAGCCGAGATGTCCGCATTAACAACGGTGCCATCGGCAATCATTACACTGGTAACAGTGCCGGTATCACCAGTCGTAACAATCGTCCCGCTAACGTCGGGCAAGGTATAAGACCGAGATTCTGTTAGAGTAGTAACCTCTAACGTTCCAGATACTCCGGATTGATCGAAGATAAATCTTTTCGACCCATAGAGGGTTAAATCTCCCAGAGTGCTCACCCCTAACCGGTTTTGCCCATCAGTAGAGATAAATACATCTTTACCCGAACCGAGGTACAAACCGTAACCTCTGTCCGAAGAGAATGAGTAGGAGGGTAGAGACTCCGTACCATCTACAATACCAAGTTGTTTGTTAAAGTTCCAAGAATCCGACAGGGACTCATACAATATAGTCGCATCGGCACCTGATAATGTGATACCACCCCCATCGACCTGAGTAGAGTCGATTGCGTTCCTTCCCAGGGTGATGTTCTTATCGTCAATCTCCAGGTTGACAGAATCAATCGTTGTCGTCGTCCCCTGTACGTCTAGGTCACCCAGAATTGTAACTTTTCCCGTACTATCACCAACTACGGCCGGATCAATAACCAGATTGGCCGGGCCGAGAATAGATCCAGTTAGGGTAAGATCGTTGAAGATTACATCTGATGTCGTACTGATATCCTGGCCTACAGAGATTTCTCCGTCCGAGATAGAAACCCCTGTGCCACCAGAAAAATGAGCCCGAACTTCTTCAGAGCTAGGGCCGGTATAGGATATTACTCCCGTCTCATCGTTATAGGCTAAAGACCCATCTCCTCCCAGGTCCTCCACAGAAACAGACTTCTGAGTACCAACCCATTCTTGGTCTTCTTCTTGCCAAAATCTCAGTACGGGGAAACTACCTGACCTGTCAATCCAAAACTCTCCATCAGACAGGTCGGTGTAATTTGTAGGCTGGGGTGAAAGAATGCCGACATGGGCTGGTCCTGCTTTACGGATTTTCCCCTGAGTGTCCTTAAAGTACAAGCCCGGACTGCTGTACTCATAATTGATCGCCAGTTCACCGTCTAAAAGATCAATACTTAACGGTCTTTTTTGGGTCTCCGAGCTATGGAGATTTCTATAGCTGTCTCTAAAAAGGGTCATAGCTCAGTAAGTTCCAGCGTTGAGGGGGTAAAACGTTGTCAGATCAGGCCTGGTTATCTCTTCGTAAAAATCCAGGATGTAGGACTGCAAGTATCCTAAAGGTACTACATCAGAGCTAGAAACAGGGCTAGGTACTCCTATAATTCTTTTGCCCGAGATATCTAGAGCTACACCTCCGCTTGTTACTAACCTTCCCAGGTTAAGTCTGTTTTCAATAGTGACTACTCCAGAGTTGCTTATGTAACCGATAGACTCCCCGCTACTGTTTAACCATCTGGTCACTGTAGGATTTACACTTGAGCCTCTGACAGTAAGAGCGATGGCATCGTTATCTCCAGGGTTTACAGTGTTAACTTCGGAGGTTTCTGGAGACCTGCGGAGCAAAGTATCAGGGTCCAAGTCAACTGATCCTATCAGTGCGTCAACTTCTACTTTAGAATAAGTATCTTCCAGAGTGGCATACAGATTGGAAATATTATTCTCAATAGTAGTCTGTAGAGAGTTTAATGAGTCCTGTAAACTGTCCTGACTCACCTTGGAAGACTCCAGGGACAGGACAGAGTTATTTATATTAGAGAAAATAGAATCTAAATGGGAACGTGTATAAATTGTACTAGTATTAGCCTTTGCATTCAGTAATTGATTAACTTCAGCTTTGGTATAATAGTCTAAAACACCACCTAGATTAGGGGTACACGATTTCCCGTAAAGATTTGTCGCCATCAGCGTCTAGGCCCAACTCCTACAGTGCTTTCAACTGGGAGACATACTAAGTCTTCGTCTCTGCCTGTTAAGGAGACGAGCTTGGTGTTGGGGCGTGTACAGGTTACTTTTTTCTCGCAAATGTTAGGTTTTCCGTTGGGAACACAGTAGAGTTTTTCCCAATACTCCTTGGGAGGAGGACCTGAACGTATGAGGTCCGGATCATTGGGCATAGGCTTAATAGCAACATACGCGCAAGTATAATCTCCACACCTGCTGTCGTAGAGTGCCACATTTCCTGTTTCGTAAAAAGACTCTCTTTCGAATCTAGCTTGACCCCATTCGTCCGAATTAGGGTCTACAAGGTCTTTCCCCCAAGACTCATTGAATTCACCCCAGGTAGTTCCAAATCCCCGAGGGTTGTAGTAAGAATACAGCTCAGACAGGCTTGAGACATTAGGCAAACCTACGGGGACAGAGGAACTGGCGTGGCATATCTCTTTCCACAAGTCTCTATTAAATGGTCCAGCGGGGGCCGGGATGTCCTCTAAAGCTTCGTACACAGCTACCCTATACCCGTCACTCTCAATCCGAACTATTGTTTCACCAGAGACATAGGATACTTGGCCAACGTATCTAGCTGATCCCCAACTCTCTACACTGAACTCACTTTCAAATCCCCAAGGTGCTGCAATATCCCCCCACTTAGTAGCTATGCCTTTTGCCGTATTGTAGGTAGGGTAAGTCTGTAGAAGGGATAAAGTATCCCTGTCACACGTATTAATAGTCAGAGATTGACACGACTCGTCAATGATGTCATTTACTTCGATATCTTTAGCTGCGAGCGCATTTAGCTGAGATGCTGTTAAGCAACTTACAGGGATATTGCCAAATGTTCTCGCAGCCACGTCACTTATCAGTTGTAAGTAAAGGTATCACCAACCATGGTGATTTCAATGGTGCTGGGGTTACCGCTTGTACGATCGACAACACCAAAGTTAAGGCTGGTCATTTGAGCATCGGGGACCACGATACGACGAGTTCCGAGCTGTTCGGGATCTTCGCTACAGGTAACCGGGGTAACGATTACGGTGAAGAATTCACAACCGTGGCTCTTCCAGAAATCGACGATGTCAAAGTGCTTTTCCGGGTCGAAAGCAGTAGACAGGGTCATTTCAGCCAAAGTCTTAGGGCCTTTGAGGTTGTAGACCCTTTGAGTGGAGCCATCAGCGTACTGCGAAGTAGTAGCGGTGTCTCTAATTCCGGAGAAAGACAGAAAATAGTGTGACCAGGGGGTAGCCTGGACGAGAAACTGGGACTGGGTAGACGGGCGTACCTTGATCATGATTAAAAGTTAGAATATGGAGGTTTTCGTCTCCTTCTATACAGCTTTCAACACCTTACATGTAGTAGGGAGCGAATAGGCTCCAGTAACCTGTGCTTTCTGGGTCCAAAACAACACATTCAGAGTGTACGTGACGGCGATTAAGACGATAAGACAGGGAGTAGACATTGATTAGTTGACCGACCATCTCTGGGGGCAAATCTTCTTCTCTAAGAACCGTGTTCTCGTATTCAATGAGTTCTCGACGGAGTCGATCGTGTTCGGGGGGAATAACTCCTGGTATAGATCTTATCTCATCGAGAAGGCGTTTGGCCGTAAAGATTATGTCTCCGACACTGGTGTTTTCATCAACGATAACTCGTGATGTCTCTGCATCGTTCGAGCTGATTCCTGTGGCCAAGCGTTCCCAGCCAACCTCATCCAGACCACCTTGTGCGAAACGTTCAGCAATACGTTTAGCGACTTTATCCCTCGTGGTCTGATCTTTAAGGTCTCCTTCTTCGTCGAATTCTGTAAAATCGAGGTTTTCCGTGGAAACTGACGCATGACCGGATAGCATTTGGCCAATAGCTTTTTCTCCGACGACAGGAGTCTCGCTCTCCCCAGAATCGACCGACTGAGTTTCCCCCATCCCCGGCATACCGCCCATCTGGGACATATCCACTTTTTCCAGAGATGGAATCTCTAGCTTATCCCTAACCCAGTCCAAATCGGTGACGTTATAACCAATGGCCTGGAGTTGAGTAAGCATCTGTACAACTTTTACCGGATCTTCTCTTTGCTCCAGGTCTTCAAAATTACGACGCAGTCTGGGAACAGAAACTCCAGGATAATTTAGCTCGACAATCCAGCGCACTAGGGTCGCATTAAGTGTCTCGTCTAACTGCTCGCTGAAGGCCTTGGCCTTCCTCATCCGAACCGAGTCGGCTACGGCGTCCCTCGCATACGAACCTGTCGATCCCGTGTCCTGCCCCACAGTGCTTTCCCCGTTAATCAGAAAGCTGATCTGTTGGTCGATATAGCTGATCAGGTTCTCGTAGAGTTCCGGTCTACCAGCGTTTCCTTCCAGCCATTTAACGTCCATTTCATCCGGGATGACAATAGCCGTCTCCTGCCCTAGTCTCTGAAGGGCTGTGAACAATGATTTGACTTCTTCCTCCGGAGTGCCTAGGCTAAACGTACCGATAGCTGTAGGAGTTGTATGCTTATCGGCATATTGGAGCCAGAAACTCATCAGAGTGCGGCGGAATTCGACAAGGCTGTAAAGCTGTCTTCCGAGTCCCGTACCGTACGGGTCCATGGTATTGCTGTAGCCCCAGTAACGGTGGACAACCATCGATCTGAGGGGGATAGGCATTCCCTCGACCGGAGACTGGATCGTAATAATCCTCGGACTGATCGAACCGTCCTCGTTGAGGATAAACTGAAAACGTCTAGGGTCTCTTATTTTGATTTCAGATGGGACAACGTAACTTCCCTGTCTCATCCAGCAGATTTCACCGATACTGATGCCAAGAATCAAGGATTCACACATGCCACGGACAAAGGCATCGAATCCGGAATTAGAGGTGACCAGCATCTCTCGGCCTCTGCTCTGCCTCGTATTGGATCCCATGTGATAAAGTGTCTGTCTGACAAACTCCGCTACTTCTTCGTCTTTGTCAGAATCCGAGGCTGGGAATACTTCCCACTTTCTCTGTATAATCTCTCCAACCAGTTTCTCCCACGCACTAATGACCGCACTGTCATTGAACAGTCTGGTATAATGCTCGATGGCCCTCGGACCACCGCCAGCCTCTTCGATTAGGATGTCGTCCCTGCGGGGCAAAATAGCACCCGTTAGAACAGTAGGAAGTCCACCCCAAGTATACGGATCTGATTTGTACCCTGCCAGGTTACCCTGGCTCAGACCTAGGCTGTAAAGACGATCGTTATATCCAGTTTTTACGATACGTTTTTTGTCGGTAGTATCATCAGCCATGTGGCTATTGGTCACTCTTCTCCCTAGCTTTCAACGGAAAATGACCTATTCCTCCTCCTGCTTACTCTTATAGACAATATCTAGATCTAGGATTGTCTGATACAGCTCTTCGGCGGTTAACTCCCCCTTCTCATACATTTCAATCGTCTCTTCAGCCCCATCTACGTATACACCGTATTTCGTGTCTGTCAGGATATTGATTCCCTCCACGCCCTTTGGGCGATTGACATTCTTTTCTCCATTTTCTTTAGATCTTCTTGCCATCGTTTTAGGTAGTTAGGTAGGTGTTGGGGGTAGCGCTGCTCCCATCCCTTGATATGCTCAAGTTCAGGGGGAGGTGTTTCTCTAAATTCTCTGCGAAGAAGGTGTATAGCAGATTTGACAAACTCCTCATTATTCTGAGTATAGCATCTATCAAATGTCTCTGGTGATATGTGGGGGTGAGATTTACTGAACTCTTGGAACAGAGGTGAGCTAGAAAAACTGACTACTTTGACCTCACTGTATTCTTCTTCTAGTTTTTCAACTTGTTCGGAGACAATTCTAGAGTCCCAGTATCCGAGAAACTTTGAGACTACTTGAATGGCCTGATAGACTCTACGTACTCCGTAGGAGTCTACGGCTTTATCAAAATCTTTTCTCAAAGACAGTGCAAACTTGGAGTCTTTCGCACTGGGCCAACGTCCCATTCTTTCTCCGCACCAGGATATTCCTATCAGGAGGGAGAGGAGCTGTTCGGGGATCTTGTCGGGATTGTTAATTTCCTTCACCTTTTGCGCAGCCCCCTGCAGAACCTTGGATCGGGAAATAGACCCTATGTGTGACTCCTCGCAAACTCCTCCTGATGTCTCCTGGTTAAACTCAGAGTCGTAATTATTGGGCTCCGACTTTGTCTCCGGTTTCGTTTTTCCCAGAGCTAGCATCTCTTTTTCGTGCTTGTGTGTCTCCTTTAACACCCACTTTTCGTGCTCCAGAACTTCTCTGACTACCTCTATTGGTAGATTTAGCTGACCCAGAGCTAGTAGCTGGTTTAATAGATTCTGGTCCATCACCATACTTTAGCACATCTTGCTCGGCTATTGCAACCAAGTCCCGATGAGACCAGGAATGGAGCAGTCGTGTCAGAGACGAACTAGGGATTCGTCCCTGATCAGACCCTCTGAAGAATAGGGCGTTCAGCTCGCGTTGCGTCGAAGCACCGGGTTCGTCGTATAGAATAATACGAGTCTCACCGGGGTCAGTCTGAGACATCGCCATGTGGAGGTGTGCGTAGGTGATGTGATCAGTGCCACAGAAGACTAGGTGGTGGTAGTCCGTATAGGGTAAAATCTTGTCCGCAGACAGTGAGATCTTATCCACTTCTACTTTTTCAATTTCTTCTAAAATCCCGACAAGGTGTGTGATCATTTTCCCCAGGTCTTTTTGGGAGTCTGACTGAGGTGTAGACAGTATGGCAATACGAAGCATGACGTTGAAAGCAAGGTAGCGTGTAAAGTGTAGCACAATTTGTGAGTAAGGCAACCGAGCTAATACGGGACCGTGTCCGGATTGTTATTACCCGGGCCTTAGACTCATATGGGAATTTCCCCATAGAAACTGAAAAAAAGAGATTCTACCGGATTGCGGTTGACTTGATACTGGAGGTCATTGAAAGGATAGAGAATGGCGACACTGTAACTCTTTCACCTATAAAAACCCTAATTGCGGCCGGTGTATTTTCTTTAGGGTTCGACAATAAAAAAGCTGAAGGTGTTTTCAAAGCGATATTTCAATCTATTTACTCATAGATAGATAGACTGAGTATTGTAGACCCAGACACCGTTAGAGTCTACGAGAAATACGAGTCACTAATCCTCGAAGCTACTCGCGACTACGTAGTACTTTTAAAGGATAACATTAAGGAGTATCTGGGAAATTTACAGCAATACGGAGTTGCGAGAAATGTTAATTTACCTCCTACTAAGTCCAGGTTACTGAAGGTAAATAGGGTCAGTAATCCAGCTCCTATCCGGAGTAGGCTGTCTGAGAAGTTCTCACCTATTTTTGAAAGGAATGTTAACAACTACGCCGATATTATATCCGGAGCGTCCAGAGACATTAATTCGATAACCTCGGACTCCAAAATACCCAGTAGCTTAGATCTTATAGGGGTCGACCGTCTCGTAGCGACATTTTCCGGAGAAGGCAAAAAGATCTATACAGACATCTCTGTTTTGTATGATTTCTCCGTGGAGATAGGGGGATACGAGGGGTCCTTTGTCGGGGCAGTCGAATACCAGTCCAGGTACTACGAGTATCTGATGTCGATGTGCTATGGGAAGTATACACCTCAGGGTGTTCTGTCTGGCGAGTTTGGTAACTTCGAGTTATTGTACGGAGTCAGAACTACTAGTGAGTCAATAGGAGGTCTGAAATTCCTTGAAAACCTGTATACTACGTACTCTGCTAACCAGGGAGTCAGTGTCCCTGAGAAGTATGGGGAGGGAATCGAAGACAGATACGTGTACAAGACTATTGTAAAGCCAGATTTTGTCTCTCTGGCTTTGGAATCCGTATACGTACTCTGTCTCAAAGTAGGAGACACTATTCAGTCACTCTTAAACAATCCCCCGGATGGGATTGGGAACACCGACATTCATTTAAAGGCATTGGCCCGGGTATTCCCGTCATCTCTCGACCTGGAACTAAGGTCTACAGGTTTTACTGGGGCTATCGGGTCTCTCCTGTCTGCTCACAAAACCCTTTACCAGCTACTAGGATACGAACCTGACCTCCAGGACTTCAATGACAGACTTTATCGGGTATCCGAGATGCTGTCTACATTAATCCGGACTCTTCGTACTGCAGGGTTTAAACCTGGAGGTCACGTAGCTTCTCTTGAACTAACGTATTATGACCCTGACAGGGACAGAGTAAAGGAGAGACTGATTAGACTCGGATTTAGTGATATAGAGGTACAGGATATAATGTCCTGCAATAGTTTCCTTGAGTTGCTTGAAAAATTTGCCCCTGTAACAGATTCTCAGGATGTTATATCTCTTTTCCGGGCATACGATTTAACTAAACTCATCTACGAGTTTGGTGGTCAAGAGGCAATAGACTGGTATATAGATTTTCTGTATGGCAAAGAAGATGACAAGCAAGTTTTGAGGATACTAGAATACCTGGACCGTAACAGATCGAGTGCGTCTAAGATAACAGAAAACGAATACTCTAAGCTGATAGGCTACCTAGTTACTATAACCTACGCAGTAGATCCGGAAAGACTGACAGAATTCAATACGGCCTTGGAGGGTAACAACCTGGACCTGTTCGAATCGATCACCTATCTGCTCGAACAGGGAACCGAAACGATCCTGAAAACTCCGGAGTCTATTTCCCTTCTGAGCGGCATGGTAGCCCAGATGGTCGTCGCGGATAACTCTGGTTACGAGAGTCAGAAACCTCTCTGGAACGATCTGATCCAGAAGTCTTCGGGTAATGCGAAAAACTTAGAAGGAATTTATAGCAAAGTAGAAGGAATTACTCCTACAGAACTCTATTCTATTCTAGGGGGGCCAAGTGCTACGTCTCCTCTGGGCAAAATACTTGACGGTGTAAGAGGAGGCAGGTTAACCTCCCTTCTTCGGTATTGTAACCTCTTCGGTTTGCTTTATACCCTGTCTTCTGAGAAAAACTCCGGCCAATTAGCAAATATAGAAGCGGAGAGATACACAGTGCTGCTGGATCTTTCGGATACAATGGAGATTTTGTCTGAGAGGCTGCAACTGGCCAAGGTGATCCTGGATGAGAATTCGAAGGGAGATAGATCTAAGGATGTTTACACGGACCCGGTGGTTCAAGCCCAGAACAAAGAGTTCTCAGCCCTTATAAGACTGGTGTCCAGTCCTGAAGAGTTTGATCCTGACCAATACAGGATTATTGAATCTCCGGGTACGGGCAACTCTAGAGTGAGCAATGGAATAAGAATTACTAATTCCCTCACCCCCGAGGAGTCTGCGGTCATATCGAGGATCGGTGACACGGTTGGGGTATTTACAGGAAGCAGGAATACCGTTGAAGACGGGAGCTATGTCAGAATAGCTATATCCAATCTGTTAGCTAACGGGGTTCAGTTAACCGGGACAGTAGAGACGGAAACGGGACCGGAGATATCCGAAGACAACCCCGTAGTGGATTACCGTGTAACATATAATCCGAATCCCAGCACAGGGTCCCAGGCAGGACAAACAGGTACGTATTTTGACCCTTTAACATCCTGCTTGAAGTTTGGAAGTACTAATTGTGTCGAACAGGGTTATTCAGAAGAGCGTTGCTCTGTCAAGTACAATAAATCCCTATTTCCCGAAGAAGGATACGGACTTAATCCGTCCTTCGTTTCAGGTTCTGTGCTAGTTGATCGACCTCTAGGTTCTAAGATGAACGGATTAACTGTATATCTGGAAACCCCTGCTTCCCACCCTCAAAGTTATTTCTCTTCCAACGGTCTCAGCAAAAAAATAGGACTAGGAAAAGAAGACCCGATGCTTTGTGCGAGCCTGAGAGACCCGTATGAATACGGAGCATGTATGTCCCTGATGAAGTGTAGAAAATTTGTTCCTCCCTATGCTGGCAGATACTCACTTCCCTTCTGCCCTTCCACATCTCACGGAGGAAGGCTAGAAAGATGAGAACACTTTTATCATACTGTAAATACGTAGAAAATTCCAAAATCCTCGAGTTCGGCTCGAACAAAGAAGTGTTTAACTACGCAACAAACAATCTACGAAGCACTTTGCGTAAACAGTTTACTGACTCTTTACAGATCGTTATCGAAGAAGCTGAGGATAAAATCGACACATTCAAGCTTACCAACCAGTCACTGACAACATGGGACGACTACTGGGTAAACTCAGAAACTGGTCTGATTACAGACCCAATGATCATAGATATGAATCTGCAACGTAACAGTCTTATTTATGTGAATATGAATACCCCGAGGTTAGGTCTTAAAACTCTGAATCTGGAAGGTAACAACACTCTGGAACACCTTTATATCCACGAGTCTCCGGCCTTAGAAAGACTAGATATATCTTTCTGTACATCTCTTAAGTACGTATCTTTGGGTATTAATAGGTCGATTAAAGAACTTATCGCTAGAGATTGCAATATGTCCCCGTTAGCCATGGAACAACTCTTGAGAGACTTCGCACCGGTCTATACCTCTAGCGCCAATGTAAGGGGGGTAGGAATGTTCAGAAAACAACACAGCACTGTACTTGACCTGAGAGGAAACACGATAGACTGGAGCAACCGGAGGATAGCAAGCAAGATAAGATTGCTCCTTACCAACAATTGGGTTGTAAAGTGGGATAACAACCCGCCTTCCGATATCATACCTCCCTCTATGTATGGGGTTTTCGTTGAAAGCAGGGTAGAGATCTAGAGCTAAAGTGGCTGATTTACGTAGAAGATTTATTGAAGATTATGCAGGCGGTTTGCTGAATGTCGCCAGACAAGAATTGTCCAGCACAGGCGAAGTACTCGCACAAGACGGGTTCGTAGATGATATTACATTGTTTGTTGAAGACGGAAGAGGTGTTAAGAGTGGTTTACGTTTAGGGTCGTCTTTAGTCGAATGTATCGACCCAGTTACGGATACCGGGGTGTTGAATGTCAGAACTGCGGACCGGACTTATGCGAAAATCAGTGATTTAAAGGCTTTTGCAACCGCAGTTGCTTCTGCACAAGGGGCTTTGACGGATTCAGTTACCGAGTCCTTTGCCAATCTGGAAGGTGCTTTTGAAACTCTGGAGGCTGATGTCCAGAGTTACAGGTCGAGACTGGAAGATCTTATAGACAATACAACTCTCGGAGTAGACACTTTGTCTGAGACTGTCTCAGAATTAAACCAAAGGCTTTTAGAGTCAAACGATGTTTCCGGGGTTCTAAGTAACCGCATTGGTGCAATAGAAACCACTTTAAGAGAAGTTCAGGTGGTTACAGCAGAACTGACAGCTTTGGGTTCTACGAGTACTCTTGAAAACGTCCAGGCTGGTACTCTTAACCTGACCTCTCCGAGGTATTATGCTATAACGTCAGTTCGGACAAATGTCCCAGCCTGGGTCACATTGTACAAAACTGCTACGGCCAGGGGTGAAGATGAAAGGGGGGAGGGAGTTGACCCCGGACTCAACAGCGGTGTGATTTTAGACGTTGTAACTACGGCCAACAATCTGTACCACGAAATCATGCCTTTCGCTTTAGGAAAGAGTGATGACGATATCTTTTTCGTACGAGCAGTCAATAAGTCAGGGTCTACCGTATCTGTAAGAGTAGAATTGACTTACATTCCTTTATAGGATTCTAGTTCGACTAGGACGTCTAAGACGGTCTCATGGGATAATCTGATTACGATTGCAGGGCCGACCTTCCGCAATACATAGAATAAGATGCCTTCGCGTCGCTCGATGTCGTCGGTGAAAACGGTACGGAAAGTCTTATCATGGATATCTTCGCCACCTAACATCTCGTACACGGTATCCGGATCAAAGACCCACATACAATTGCTACGGTCCGCTGTAGCGATATAGAGAGCAAACGGGGTGTGGTGTTCGAGTATATATGCCAGGCACTGGATGACTCCCGCACGGTCGCGGGACTCCATGAGTGACTGGGCAAGAATCTCTTTTTCCGACTCCGTATTGAACACTAGATTATTACAGAACGAGATTTCCCACTCAGACCGAGAGACCGAGCGATGGCTCGGTTCATTTTTGTGGCCAATTTGAGGTCTGTTGCTGAGTACGGGGAGGGTTTACCGGAGTCTTCGGCAACTGGAGCATCCTCCACTGGCTCGGGGCTGGGATTCGTTGGTTCGGGGATACTTTCGCTCTCTAAGGACGGTGTTAGTCCGCTGCTGTTGAGAATTTCTTCTTCTAACTGCATTTCTTCTGGCCCATTCGTGCCACGCGGCGATTTGCTCTTTGTTGAGATTGGCATGAGACATGGTAAAGTTCTCTTAAATGGCTTTCAACTTAATATTGATCAAGTGGAAAAGGAAAGTCGGTAACGGTAAAAGAGTCATTGTACCTGGATACCCCATTGGTTATTCTGACACTATCAAATTTACCAGGGAAGAAATTTACTGTTGGCGGAACGTGGTAGTAAAAAGAACCAACTAGTAGGTTGTTTTGATTGAATTCAATCGGGTCAGAGTAAGTACTACTGGCTTCTAAATTTCCATTTATAAAAATTCTGATTGTCGAAGAAGACCTCGTTGCTGCTACATGGGACCATGTCTCTAGGGGAACAGTTCCGTTAGACTCTAGACTTACCCCCCAACCGGAGGAAGAGTCAGAAGTAGCAGAAAAATATAACTGTTGAGTAGTTGTTATTTGAAAGGACCAGGATCCTGCACCGAAGAATTGCTCGTTAGCTCTGTTTTTAGCAACCAGGGACCTATTTCCACCCCCTTGATTGTAGACCCAGCATTCTACTGTAAAGTCATTCTGGTCGAAATCAAAGAACCTGTTATTGGGTACAGAGAGATAGCTACTCCCATCCAGGCTAATAGACCCTGATCCAAATTTTGTGATATTTGTGTCTACGACAGGGTTTCCCGAGGTCAGTATTTGTCTGTCAGCTCGACTTTTATCCACAAATGAGCCATTCTCTACTTGTAAGAGCAGAGAAACGTTACTCAGGTAAGGGTCTCCTGACTCGTAGTTAGAAGTTAATTGAAATCCCATTTATTTTGCCAGGTTTAAGATTAATATTGTCCCTGTGGATAAGCGGAATCAGGAGTTGAAAAAGAGTCTGTGTATCTGCATACCCCGTTAGTTATCCGGAGATCTTCTATATTTCCTGTAAATAAGTTAACAATTGGAGGGACGTGGTAGTATAATGCCGCCACGAGTAGAGGATTGTTATTAAATTCAACTGATCCTGAAAAGGTTCCAGTAGTTTCTAAGTTGCCATTAATAAATGTTCTGACTGTAGAACCCGATCTCGTAGCAGCTACATGAGACCAGGTATTAAGAGGGATACTGTTGGTCGAAAGAGACTCTGTTTCCCACCCGTTGTTAGTAGAATCACTTGTCAAACCAAAATATAATCTCTGTTCGAACGAAATCCTCATGGTAAACGACCCTGCACCGTAAAAGGGTTCATTTGCCCTGTTTTTTGCAACAAATTCTCTGTTATCGCCTCCCCCATTATATACCCACATTTCTATGGTAAAATCATTGTCTTTGAAGTCAAAGATTCCTCTGCTTGGGATAGACAAATAGTTGCTGCCATTAAAGTATATGGACCCTGGACTGTATTTTTTAATGCTCGTATCTACAATAGGGTTGTTGTTGAGGATAATCTGGTTATCCGCTCTGCTATCATCAACAATGTTTACTCCGTCTGTTCTAAGCAAAAGGGATACATTGCTCAGATATGGGTCTCCTTTGACGTAGGATGAGGTGATTTGAAATCCCATGGTGTTAAGATTTGGCTACGGTAAGAAGATCGCCTTCGGCGTTGTAAGTAAGAGATACGGTGGCTACTGTCGAACCGGAACTCTTGTAGACGATAGTGGTTACTCGACCGGCCGTATAGGTCAGCTCGACTGAGTCGTGAGCAGGGATACCCAGGCCGGATATGATGATAGGAAGGGCAGACAGGGAGGGTGATGTTACGTTTCCACTGGCATCGGCAATCTGAATGACTTGGAATGTTTTTCCTCCGGCTACATTGATAGCCTCGTCATTTACTTGGCCGGGGTTATCGTAATATGCCATGGGCGTGTTAACTTGTCTAAATAGCTTTCAACAACTATAGAGTAATGCGCCTAAAGGCACGAACTGATAAATAACCTGCATTAGTTCCATTAAGATTATAACCTCCACTTTGAAAATATGCTGCCCATATGGGATAAGAATTACTCTCTTGGCTAGAAGTCCAGTACCCCTCAGCCTTAAAGGACTCTGAACCGCCCAGAATAAACTCTGGTACATAGGTTCTAGGTGGATCTAGACGAACATAATTGGAATACCTTCTTGGTACAGAGTATGGGTTAACACCTTGACCAGAATCGAAGCCAAATGTGGGTTTTAAGTTAATATACACAGACAGCATCTCATAAAGAGAAGGCAAGTACCAGTCCGTAAAGCCACCAATGCTAAGGTTTACACAAAACTGGGCGGCTGGGTGACTAGAAATTCCTGCGTCCACCATTGCTAGTGTGTTAGACACACCGTCAATAAGGCTTTTTGTGTTGGGAGTTTGAGTATCTGAGGTTTTCCAGGATACAGGAGATGACAATTCCCCGGTTGCTTTAGGGGATACGATGAGGGCGTGGGTAGGTATACTATTCGCAGTCCAGCTAATGAATCCCCCTACAAACCCTCCTCCATAGGGGGTTCCAATTGGGACTCCGTCTAGACTTTTAATCCCTGGTGTGATAGTCCAACTCATATCGCATACCTCACAATAACAATTCCAGAACCACCGGCTCCTCCACGGAGATTATTATTTCTGCCGCCTGAGCCGCCGCCTCCGGTATTGGGTGAGCCATCGTTTCCTATCGAAGGATTTGCAGTAGGACCTGAAGCTCCTCCCCCCAGTCCCCCTGCACTAAAAGCATTTCCTCCTCCACCTCCGTAGTAGGTGGGTGTGCCAGTTATTGAAAATTCTCTTCCATTGATATTGTGGACAGTCGAGGTTCCTCCTGCACCGCCTCCACGGCCTCCAGCATAAATTGCAATAGAGTTTTGGCCGGGGGAGCCATAACCAATTGCTCCTCCAGAATTTCCCTGTAACGCTGCTCCCCCGTTATATATGCCAGTACCTCCGGCACCTCCACCAGAACCTCCTGATGCCCCGGAATAGTATCCCCCGCCTCCACCACCTCTCGCAATAGAGTCAAATGCAGAGCTATTACCCCCATTCGTGCCACTGCTGGTGTCACGGCCAATGCCACCCCCACCAATAACTACGGGATATGATCCTTTTAACAAAGGTTTTCCACTATGGTACAGTACACCTCCAGCACCACCTCCAGAACCACCTCCATAACCAGCCCCTCCGCCACCGCCGCCAGCGACTACAAGGTATTCAAAGGTTCCTTCACTCAGTACGTTAAAACTACTAGACCCTACAGTTGTAAACATGTGAATTCTATAGACTATATCTTCCACTTTAATAATGTATGACGTATCTCCACCCTGAGCCCATGCACCTGACTGTTTACGGAGAATTAGACGTCCGGGGGTGTAAATAGGGCTCATGGCAGAGGTATTAATATTTTATAGGGGTGGTTAGAAGGTAAATTTTCAGTTAACCCTAGTTTGTGGGCTAGATAGCCCTCTAGCTTTTGGCGATCACCATCTAGTAAAACTCCTCTAGTGACAATAATTTCTGATGTGACAAATTTGCCAAAACCGATAGCTTCTGGTCTGCGCCAAGGACCGATCGTAAATTTGTCAATGTCTATGTCATTTGAGTTAAGAGACCCACTGGCGTAGAGAGAGCCGTTTACGGTCATCGTAAAAAACGTACCTGTAAAGACTAAAGAAATGATTTGATTTCCCCCCCACACTGGTGTGTTTCCCTCTAAAGTATAGCTATTAGCATCACCTGGTGATCTCCTATACGTACGGAGGTAACCATTAGGGTTTACCTGAACGTAATGCCCCGTAAAAGTCAAGTTACTGCCAAAAGTAACTAGCATAGAGAGCTGATTGGTTGCACAATTAACAGCCATAACCGCTGACCAGGGAGAATCTTTTCCATCAGCAATAGCTCCGAGACTATCGCAGGTTAGAAAATTAGAAACCCCGTCAAAACTTATTCCAGGGTTCCCGTTAAACGAGGTGGTATTGTAAGTTGGACGTGCTGTAGTGCTGGCAATAGCTACTCTTGAGTTCTCACTTTTGTCTCTCCACTCGCTGACAAGTCCACTGCTTTCTGTGATAGTAGAACTATCCGAAGCATCTAACCACAGAGATGTATTAAGAACCATGTTAGGGTTCCAAATATCTCCGCTCCAGGTATAACCAGGTCTCCAGATTAGTGTCATTTTCTGTAGCCCCAGTTTAGATTACTACTTTACTTCAGGTAACGGTCTATCGTAAGCCAGAACCTCAGGCACTCGGGATTCGTCAAGAAGTCCGGCCTGGACGAGAAGACCTAGGCCGCTGACAACTCTCGGATCATTCAGACTTACCCTTTCTTCTTCGGTTAGTTGTCCGAGAAGAGAGGAGAGAGTTTGTGCTTTCACCATTTCTTCCTCAGTGGCATCCGGGGACGGTTGTGACGCAGCGAGGATGGTCGCATATTCCTGGGGAGTGAAACGGGCGAAGAGAGCTGCGCTAGTGACGCTAGCAATCTTAAAGAGATCAGAATACGACTTCCCCTGGTGTTCGAGGAATTCCAGGGCGAGGGCTTCGGGAGTCGTACCGTTACGGTTGGCGGCTTCTACCCAGCCGTCAATTAGGACTGGATTGGTCAGGGTGATGGTCAGAGTGTCCATGGAGGAGATAGTGGATCTTTGCTATAGAGCTTTCAACGGGGTAGACTGGGACACTTCTCTGCCTCGCTCAAGGTATCGCTGCCGCGAGATCGCTCATCAGCGTTGTGACGCGGGCGTCGAGAAGGGCGAGGTTGACGGATTCGCCGAGGGAATAGAAGGAAATACGGGCATCAGCATGTACGGCTACAGTTGGACTATTCCTTGCAAAAATCCAAATGGTTCGCGTTGACGGAGTGGCTGATGTTGAGGATCCAGATACAGTCACTGAATTTGCACGGGCAAAAACTGTCGTAGAAGAATTTCTGGATCCACCATAGAAACCGGGCACGGGTGGAGCGGAAATTTCCACAAATAAGTCTGAGTTTATCTTCATTCTTGAATTATTTGACGGATTCGACACGATCTGCGTGGAATCAAGAGAATTCGCGTCGTCTTTTGTGCCAGCCAAAGCAGCGAGAGCTGTGTTTAGCTGTGAAACGTAACACGCCAAATGCTTATTATTTTGCGGATCAGCATTAT
>Ga0070754_10000382_pt1 | contig 42515 bp, 40 predicted proteins | sample VirMetDEL_Sep_01_FD_75181 | JGI IMG/M metagenome (GOLD analysis project Ga0070754, IMG submission 75181) | Aqueous microbial communities from the Delaware River and Bay under freshwater to marine salinity gradient to study organic matter... | ecosystem: Environmental > Aquatic > Marine >...
CGGCAGCGTGCGCTTCGATGGCTTCAGCCCCGTGCTGGGCGTGCGGCGTGAGATCACCCCGCAGCTGCAGGCCTTCGCCAGCCTGGGCCGCGGGCTGGAAACACCCACGCTGAACGAAGTGGCGTACCGGGCTTCGGGCCTCACGGGCCTGAATCCCGCGCTCAATGCCTCGCGCAGCCTCAGCGCCGAATGGGGCCTGCGCGGCCGCCAGGGCTGGGGCACCTGGAGCGCCACGCTGTTCGAGACGCGCACGCGCGACGAGATCGTGGTGCTCTCCAACACCGGCGGGCGATCCACGTTTCAGAACGCGGGGCGCACTCGCCGCCACGGGCTCGAGCTGGCCGGCGTGCTGGAGTGGGGCGCTTTCACCATCACACCGGCCTACACCTGGATGGACGCGCGCTACCGCGACGGTTTTCTCACCTGCGCGGCCACACCCTGTGCCACGCCGACCGTGCCGGTGGACGCCGGCAACCGGATGCCCGGACTGGCGCGGCAACAGGCGTTTGTGCAGGTGGCGTGGAAGCCCGGCTGGGCGGGCAGCGTGTTCACGCTGGAAGCCACGCACACCGGGCGCATGGCGGTGAACGACCGCAACACCGACTTCGCTGAAGCCAGCACCTTGTTCAACCTCGGCGTGCGTTTCGAGCAGAACCGCGGCGACTGGACGTGGCGTCAGTTCCTGCGCATCGACAACCTCACGGACCGCGTGCATGCGGGCTCGGTGATCGTCAACGAAGGCAACGGGCGGTTCTTCGAGCCCGGCGCGCGGCGCTCGGTTTTTGTGGGCGTGGAACTGGTGCGGCGGTTTCCCTAAGGCGAGGGCGCCTGTTTGAGGAAGTCGATGAGCGTCTGCGCGGCAACCAGGTGCCCGTTGGAGCCCCAGTGGGTGTTGTTGGGCAGGTAGACGTCCTTGTGTCCCTGGTCGATGGCGGTGATCAACGCCTGGTCCAGGCGCGGCATCACCGATGGGTGCCGCCTTGAAAGATCCGCGAGCTGGCTCAAGGATTTGAGATCGTGGCGAGTGGTCCAGGTGCTGTAGGCGGTGAGTTTGTCGGGCGGCACCATGAGAATGAATCGGGTGTGCCCGTTGGCTTCCACCCTTTGCCGCAGCTTCTCGATGCGGCAGCTCAAGTCGTCGAGTCCTGCCTCGCGCCATTGGGCCAGCTTGTCCACGTCGCCACGGAACACCAGTGTGGCCGATGGTTTTGCGCTGGAGAAGAGATCGGGTCGACTCAGTCCGATGCTCAGTGCCTTGGTGGGCTCGTGATCGAAAGCGCTGCGGACCACGCTGTACACCACATGTTTTGCGGCGTGGGCCAGTTTGACGTCCCGCCAGTCGTACCAGTGAGTCTGCCGATGCAGCACCTGGGGATGGTCAATGCGGGGCAAGTCCACGGTGGTTCTCGCTTCGACTGGATGGTTGGCTTGCGGCACAGGCGCGAAGCCATCGCACCGGACATCCTTGCCGATTTGCGAGGGAAGGTGCCGCTCGGTGTAGGTGAGCACAAAGAACCGGGGTGGCTGCTGGGCAAAGACGCTGCTCTGCAGAACCTGCTGCACCGAAGTGGTGTACGAACTCAGCGTGACGATGGACATACCGGTGGCGGTGGCGACCTGGTTCTGCCACTGGTGTTGCGGCATCGCTGTCGCGAAGGAATCGCCGACCACCACCATGTCGTGCCCTCGGGTGTACTCCCCCTGGGTGTACCGTGGCTGTTTGAACACCGCCTGCGGCCCGTTCCAGCCGTGGTCCCGCTCCGCATGTGCGCCGATGCGGGTGAGGTCCCCATCCAGGGGTTGCAGGTAGATGCCGACACCGAAGAACAGTGCCGCCGGCAGGAACGCCAGCAGGAGGACCCCCATGGCGAAATTGCGGTGGGCGCTAGAACTGGAAGTAGAGGAACTCACTGACTTGACCCATGTCGAGCATGGCCTTGAAGAGGGACAGTGCGATCAGCACGGTCCAGAAGAATGTGGGGCGCCAGAGGATTCGACCCTTCGGGGTCACGGTGGCGAGGGCAGGTTGGTGGTGGGCCAGGATTTCCTGCGAGTTCGGAAACCACCACACCACGGCCGCACACAGGAGCAGGGCAAGAAGCAGCTTCGAGGGCGCGGAAGAGATGTGGCCGTAGGCGGTGAATTCCCCCGTTGTGACGGGAATGCCGTTCAGGCCTGCCATGGCCTGGAGCATGTTCATGGCGGCCGGCAGGTTCTCGGCCCTGAAGAACACCCACGCGACCACCACCGCCACGAAGGTCAGGCCGGTGGCCAGCCACCGCCCCGCCGGTGTTGTCGCCTGCAGGTCATGCCCCCGCCTCGCGCGCAAGCTGCGCCAGCCATGGTTGACCATGAGGTACACGCCGTGCAGCGCGCCCCACGCCACGAAAGTCCATCCGGCGCCATGCCACAGCCCGCCCAGCAGCATGGTGATGAACAGGTTCAGATGCCGTCGCCACTTGCCCCTGCGGTTGCCGCCCAGCGAAATGTAGAGGTAGTCGCGCAGAAAGCGCGACAGGGTCATGTGCCAGCGCCGCCAGAACTCGATGATGTTGACCGCCTTGTACGGCGAGTTGAAGTTCAGCGGCAGCCGGATGCCGAACATGCGCGACAGGCCGATGGCCATGTCGCAATAGGCTGAAAAATCGAAATACAGCTGGAACGAAAATGCCAGGGCGCCGCCCCAGGCCTCGAACATCGACAGCGAATGGCCTGCGGCTGCGGCGTCGAACGCCGGGCTGGCATACGGTGCAATGCCGTCCGCAATCACCACCTTCTTGAACAGGCCGATGGTGAAGATGGCGATGCCGGCAGCGAGGTGATCCCACCTCGGTGTGTAGGTCAGCCTGTCCGCAAACTGCGGCATCATTTCCTTGTGATGCAACACCGGCCCGGCGATCAGGTGGGGGAAGTAGGTGACGAACAGGCCGTAGTGAATGAAGTTGGTCTCTTTCACTTCGCCTCTGTGCGCATCCACCAGGAAGGCGATCTGGGTGAAGGTGAAAAAGGAAATGCCGATGGGCAGGATGATCTGCTCGATCTGCCAGGGGTCACCCAGCAAGGCCCCGGCGCTGGACACAAAGAAGTTGGCGTACTTGTAGTAGCCCAGCAGCAGCAGGTTGCTGGTGATGCCGAAGCGAATGAGCCATTTCGCTTTCAGTGCCTGTCGCCCTGCAACATACCGGCTGAGGTACAGGCCGACGATGTAGTTGAAGGTGATCGAGCCCAGCAGCAACGGCACGTAGGCCACGTTCCACATGCCATAGAACACCAGCGAAGCACCGAGCAGCCATGCAGCCGCGGCGGTGGTGTGGTATCGACCGACCAGAAAGAAACCGCCAAGCGCAACCGGGAGGAAGAAGAAAAGAAAGGTGTACGAGTTGAACAGCACGTCGCATCAAGTCGATGGATGGGATGCCGCGATGCCCGGCCTGAAAGGGCCTGGACGAGTGCGGACGGTGCTGGAATCTAGCGATTGCGGGTGACGGCACTCAGCAAAGTGCTGAAGCGCCGTGCGGAAGGCACGAAGGGCGTTCCTTCAGGTCTGAGAAGACCGATTCATTCCACGAGCATGACGCTCGCTCGGGTTGGCTGGCGCTATTTCTTCACCCGCTTGAGCATCAGCTCGGTGTTCACCTTGCGGTCTGCATTCACCTTCTGCACGGTGGCGCGCTCGCCCACGGTCTTCAGGTACTCGCGCACCGGCAGCTCGGCCATGTAGTCGCGGCCGTAGATGATCTTGGTGGCGCTGGCCACCAGCGGCAGGTGCACAGCGGCGGCACAGTCGGCCAGGGTGAACTGGCTGCCCGCCACGAAAGGCGAGAACTTCGCGATCTTGCCGAACGCGGCGATGTTCTTCTCCAGTTGCTGACCGATCTTTTCCTTGGCGGTCTCGCTCACCTTGCCGCCGAAGAAGGCTTCGGGGTAGAGGTTGCGCGCCACCAGTTCCAGGTGCAATTCGATGTAGCGCAACAGCTCGCGCACCTTGGCGGCCTCGAAGGGGTCCTTCGGCATCAACGGCTTTTGCGGGTAGGCGTCTTCCACGTACTCCAGGATCACGGTCGATTCCGACATCGGACCCTGGTCGGTCTTGAGGTAAGGCACCTTGCCCAGCGGGCTGCAGGCCAGGTCGGTCTCACCCACCCAGTCCAGCTCTTCCTCGAACGGCACGCCTTTTTCGAGCAGGGCCAGCTTGACCTTGTTGTAGTAGTTGCTGGCTGAAAAGCCGCAGAGGGTGAGCATGGGAGTCTCCTGATGATGTTGTGTTGGCATCCTAGTCGGGCACCGGTCGGGCCTGCGTCCCGCAGTTGACGCGCTGATAAACTCGCATGCTCATGCCGATCTCCCGCTTCACCCGCCGTTTTGCCACCTGGCTGGCTATGCTGGCCATGTTGCTGGGCGCGCTCGCGCCCGCCGTGGCGCAGGCGGTGGTGGCATCGAAGGGTGGTGAAGGCTGGGTGCAGGTGTGCAGCGCCAGCGGCATGGTGTGGGTGAAGTCCGACGGCCTGGGGGATCCCGCAGCCGGTAAGCCCATGGCCGATGCCTCGCGCCATTGCCCGTGGTGCAGCCTGCAGGGTGCGGCCGGTATGCCGCCTGCGCCTTCGCTGCTGGCCTCGTCGCCGGTTCAGCCGAATGCGGTCCCGCAGCACCGGTTCCGCTCGGCTGCACCATCTGCGCCGTGGCCAGCTGCGCTTTCGCGCGCCCCACCCAGCGCCTGAAACGATTCGCGGTCCCTGCACCGCGCCGTTTCCGCCGGGGCTTGACCGCTTCGGCATCGGGCCATGCCCCTCACTCATTCGCTGGATACCGTCATGAAAAAAGTTCTCATCGCCTCCCTGCTGGCTCTCACCGCCAGTGCCTGGGCACAAGCCCCCGCCGCCAATGTGGAAGTGAAAGACGCCTGGGTGCGTGCCACTGTCGCGCAACAGAAGGCCACCGGTGCCTTCATGCAGCTCACCGCCAGGACCGATACGCGGCTGGTGGAAGTGAAGTCCCCTGTGGCCGGCGTGGTCGAGCTCCACGAAATGGCCATGGAGAAGGACGTGATGAAGATGCGCGCCATTCCCGGCCTGCCGCTCTCCGCCGGCAAGACCGTCGAGCTCAAGCCCGGCAGTTTCCACGTGATGCTGATGGACCTCAAGGGACCCGTGAAAGCCGGTGACACGGTGCCCGTGACACTGGTTTTCGAAGCCCAGGGCGGCCAGCGCGAGACGCTGGAGGTGAAGGCGACCGCGCGTCCCCTGGGCAACGCCATGGGCGCAGCGCCTGCGGCGCCCGCTGACCACGGCAAACACAAGCACTGAAGCCGTGGCTTCGATTGAACGCGCGTCCTGGCCGGACGTGGGTACAAGGCCGTCTGCGGCCCCCGGGTTTCACGCCCTGGCCTGGCGCTGGCACTTCTACGCCGGGCTCTATGTGGTGCCGTTCCTGCTCATGCTGGCAGTCACTGGCGCCGTCATGGTGTTCTTCACCGGCTTCCAGACGCGGCTCGGGCCGGTGGTGCATGTGACACCGCAGGCCGCAGTGCAACCGGTGAGCGCGCAGGCGCAGTCGGTGATGGAAATGCGCTTGCAAGGTGCGCTGCTCGAATACGTGGCACCGCGTGCGGCCGATGAGGCAAGCTGGTTCTTGGTGGCGCGCGATGGCCTCACGGAAGCGGTGGCGGTGGACCCCTACACCGCGCAGGTGCTGCACCTGGTGAACAAGGACGACACGCTCTTTGCCTGGGCGCAGCGCATCCATGGCACGCTGCTCATCGGCGATGCGGGTGACCGCCTGATCGAGATCGCGGCCGGTTTCGGTGTGATGATGATCGTCACCGGCCTCTACCTTTGGTGGCCGCGTGGTGGCACGCGCTGGGTGCAAGTGCTGGCGCCCGATCTGCGGCTGAAGGGTCGCCTGTGGTGGCGCTCGCTGCACGGCAGCGTGGGATTCTGGCTCAGCGCGGTGTTGCTCATGTTTCTTCTCACGGGCCTGGCGTGGACGGGCATCTGGGGCGGCAGGATCGTGCAGCCCTGGGGTTCATTCCCAGCCGAAAAGTGGGACAACGTACCCGTGTCCGGTGCCACGCACGCCACGCTCAACCCGTCGGGTCAGCACGAGGTGCCGTGGGGTCTGGAACAGACGCCTCTCCCCGCATCGGGCTCAAGTGCGGGCACGGTGGGTGTGCCGGCCGGCCGGGCGGTGAATCTCGACACCGTGGCTGCGCTGGCGAAGCAACTCGGTTTTGACGGCCAGCACCACATTCAGCTGCCGCAGAACCCGGCAGGGGTGTTCACCATTTCCGCCGACACCATGAGTGGCGACCTGCGCAATCCCACGCGAGACCGCACCGTGCATGTGGACCGCTACAGCGGGCGCGTGATCGCTGAGGTGGGCTTTGCCGATTACTCGCCGATGGCCAAGGGCATGGCGGTGGGCATCGCGCTGCACCAGGGCGACCTGGGGTGGTGGAACGCCACTCTGAACTTGCTGTTCTGCGCGGGTGTGGCGTTCCTGTGCGTCAGCGGCATGGTGATGTGGTGGAAACGTCGGCCCGCCCGGAGTGGCTGGCGGGTGCTGGCACCGCCGGCGCCGCGCGACCCGGCGTTGTGGAAGGGCGGCGCAGTGGTGATGTGCGGGGTGGCACTGGCGTTCCCGCTCAGTGGTGCGGTGCTGCTGGCGGTGCTGCTGCTGGACTCGCTGGTGGTCTCACGCCGGCCGGCGCGGGTGGCGAGTTAGCACCCGATCCGCGCTCGAACGTGACCACATGGTCCACCTCGGCGCGGATGCCGATCCACTCGCCCACCGCGTGGTTGTGGTGCGAGGGCACGTGCGTCATGAGCAGTTCGCCACTGGCCAGGCGCAGCGTGTAGAGAAACTCCGAACCCCGGAACGACTTGCGCAGGATCTGCGCCTTCACGGGCGCGTCGTCGTCGTGCACGATGTCATCGGCCCGCAGCAACACATCGCACAGGCCGGCTTCGTAGGCGGTGGGCAGCGGGCATTCCTCCACGTCCTGCAGGGGGCCCAGCGGGGTCTGGACCGTCACGTCGATCCCGTCCATGCGGATCTGCGCCGGCGCAAACACCCCATGGCCGATGAACTCGGCCACGAAGCGCGTGGCCGGGCGGTGGTAGAGCGCGTAGGCGTCTTCCCACTGGTGCAGGTGGCCTTCGTGCATCACGCCGATCACATCGCCGATGGCAAAAGCTTCCAGCTGGTCGTGCGTGACGAAGAGGGCGGTGGCGCCGGCGGCCTTGAGGATGCCGCGCACCTCGTGCGCCAGGCGCTCGCGCAGGTCCACGTCGAGGTTGGAAAAAGGTTCGTCCAGAAGGAGGAGGCGCGGGCGCGGGGCCAGCGCACGCGCCAGCGCCACACGCTGCTGCTGCCCACCCGAGAGTTCATGGGGATAGCGCGCCTGCATGCCGGCCAGTCCCACCAGGCGCAGCACTTCGGCCACGCGTTCCTCGCGCTCGGCGCGGGGCAGCTTCTCGATGCCGAAGGCGATGTTGCGGCCCACGTCGAGGTGCGGGAAAAGGGCGTAGTCCTGAAACACCATGCCAATGCGGCGCTGCTCGGCCGGCATGTGGTGCTGGCCATCGCTCACCGTTTCCCCGTCGAGCACGATGCTGCCGCTGCTGGCGCGCTCCAGGCCGGCCACGGCGCGCAGCAGGGTGGTCTTGCCACAGCCTGAGGGGCCGATGAGGACGCCGATATCACCTGCCCGCAGCCCGAGCGAGACGCCATCGACGGCGGCCTGGGGCAGGCCGGCATAGCGCACACTGAGCTGGGCGATGTTCAGGAACATGAGAAGTGCATTGTAGATAACTACAATTCTCATTTGTGTTGACATGGGTCATAAGCCCTTCCTCTTTGAACCTCTGCCCATGCCACGCTGGTTGTCCCCGACGCTGTTGATCCTGCTGGCCCTGGCGCTCACGCTGCCGGTGCTGTCGCTGCTCGGGTCGTGGTTCCAGTTCGATGCCGTGGCGCGCGATGTGCTCGCGCAAATGGCGCAGACCGTGCTGCCGGAGTACGCGCTCACCACCGTGCTGCTGTGCGTGAGTGTGGCGGTGGGCGTGGCCTTGGTGGGCATGGCCACCGCCAGTGCCGTCACCCTGTTCGACTTCCCAGGCCGCCGCTTCTTCGAGTGGGCGCTGCTCCTGCCACTGGCCATGCCCGCCTACGTGGTGGCCTACGCCTACACCGATTTCCTGCAGTTCAGCGGCCCGTTGCAAGTCGGGATTCGCGAAAGCTTCGGGCTGTCGGGTCGCGTGTTTCCCGAGATCCGCAACACCCCGGGTGCGGTCTGGGTCTTCACCTTCGCGCTGTATCCCTACGTGTATTTGCTGGCCCGCACCGCGCTGGCCGAGCGTGCTGCCCAGTTGATGGAAGCGGCGCGCCTGCTGGGGGCACCCTTGTCGCGCCGCATCCGCGAAGTGGCACTGCCACTGGCGCGCCCGGCGGTGGCCGCCGGGGTGGCGCTGGCGCTCATGGAAACGCTGGCCGATTTCGGCGTGGTCAGCTACTTCGGCGTGCAGACCTTCACCGCCGGCATCTACAAAGCCTGGCTCGCCATGGACAACCGGGCTGCTGCAGCCCAGCTGGCCACCATGTTGCTGGCCGTGGTGGCGCTGCTGCTCTGGCTGGAGTTTCGTGCGCAACGCCGCATGCGCTTTGCCACCTTGCGCGGGCAGCGCGGAGGCAGCGCCGAAGCGCAGCCGGTGCGCCTGAGGGGCGGCCGGGCAGCCTGGGCAGTGGCGCTGTGCGCACTGCCCATCCTGTTCGGCTTCGCGCTGCCGGTGTTGTTCATGTTGCGCCCGCTCATTGGCGGCTGGGATTCCTTGCCCTGGACGTCGTTCCTGCAGTGGTCTCGCAACAGTGTGTGGCTGGCAGGACTCGCGGCTGCGCTCGCCACCGGCATCGCGCTGGCGCTGGCGTTCGCGCTGCGCTCGCGGCCGAGCCAGCTCACGCGTGGCGTGGTGCAGCTCGCCAGCCTGGGCTACGCGGTGCCCGGCGCCGTCATCGTGGTCGGCCTGCTGCTGCCCGTGGGCTGGTTGCAGGCAGTCAAGCCCGACACCACCGTGGGGTACTTCATCACCGCCACCGTGCTTGGCATCGTCTGGGCCTATCTGGTGCGGTTCACAGCGGTGGCGCTGCAATCGGTGCAGAGTGGCTACACGCGCATACCCGCCAGTCTCGATGATTCCGCGCGCATGCTCGGCACCACGGGCCTGGGCCTGGCCACGCGCGTGCACTGGCCGCTGCTCAGGCGCTCCACGGCGGCCGCCGCATTGCTGGTGTTCGTGGATGTGATGAAGGAACTGCCTGCCACCCTGGTGCTGCGCCCCTTCAACAGCGACACCCTGGCGGTGGTGACCTATCAGCTCGCGCGCGACGAGCGACTGGGCGAGGCCGCCTTGCCCGCGCTCACGCTGGTGCTGGTGGGCCTGGTGCCGGTGATCCTGCTGAGCCGGACAATGCGACAGCGGTAAGCGCGTGTTGCGCCGGCTTGTGGCCGGGTTGGCGGGCTGTTTTAATGCCCGCCATGACAACACCTTCCCCCTCACGCCGCGATCTGCTGTCGCTGGCAGCGCTCTCCAGCGTTGCCGCCTTGCTGGCCGGCTGCTCCATCCGACCCCCGCTGCCGGGCCAGGCGCCTGCAAGCCCGGCCTACAAGCGCGCAGCCGCCACCCACATTTACCGGAAGTACCCGGACCGCATCCACCAGGGCAAGCTGCCACCGATGCTCTACGCCATCGGCGTGCTCGAGATCGAGGTGCTGCCGGGCGGGCGCGTGGGTGCCACCCGCTGGCTGCGGGGCCCGAGCCACGCGCCCGAGGTCATGGCCGAAATCGAGCGACTCGTGAGGGCCGCCGCGCCGTTTCCCTCGCCCGGCGGTTTCGGTCGCGTGCAGTACGTCGACACCTGGCTGTGGGACCGCAGCGGCCGCTTCCAGTTGGACACGCTGACCGAAGGGCAGCTCTGAGGCTCAGCCCGCCGGCATCTCCCTCGGACCGCCGTTCACCCCCCAAGGCGTACCAAATCGGTCGGTGACCATGCCAAAGGTATCGGCCCAGAATGTCTCGGCCAATGGCATGCTGACCTTGCCGCCTTCGGCCAGCGCATTGAACACGCGCGTCGCCTCGTTCACGGTGGGGTAGGTGATGGCCATCATGCAGCCCTGGATGCCCTGGAACGGCACACCGGGTGGCGCATCGCCGGCCATGAGAGCGAAGTCCGGGTGGACGAGGTAGGCGTGCATGATGCGGCCGGCCTGGTCTGCAGGCACGGGCTCACCGCCCGGCATTTCTCCGTAGGTGATGAGCGCTTCCAGCCTGGCGCCGAGCACCTGGGCGTAGAACTTCATGGCTTCGGCGCAATTGCCGTCGTAGGACAGGTAGGCTGAGAGCTGAACTGACATGGAGATCTCCTGAACAATTGAATGAATGCCGGGTCCAGGTGGACCCGTTTGCCCGGTCGGCATGGGTACGACGAAGCAGGCCACCGGTTTTCGACATGGCTTGAGGACCGGGCGGAAAAAGGGTCGCAGCTTCCAGCGACTACCATCGCACCCCATGGCGTTGAACTGGGTCTGGATCGGATTCTTCACCGTGGCGTTCGCCACCGCCGTGGTGCGCTGGCTGCTCGGCGAGCACGGCATCCTGCAGGCCCTGATGACCGCCATGTTCGACGGCGCGCGTTCCGGCTTCGAAATCTCGCTCGGTCTGGCCGGCATCATGGCGCTGTGGCTCGGGCTCATGCGGGTGGGCGAGCGCGCCGGCATGATCGAGCTGCTCGCGAGGCTGGCCGGCCCGCTGCTGCGCCGCCTGTTCCCCGAGGTGCCGCAGGGCCACCCGGCCCAGGGCGCGATGACCATGAACATGTCGGCCAACCTGCTGGGCCTGGACAACGCCGCCACGCCGCTGGGCCTCAAGGCCATGCGCGAATTGCAGACGCTCAACACCGAACCGGCAGGCACGGCCAGCCACGCGCAGATCATGTTCGTGGTCATGAACACAGCGGGCCTCACACTGATCCCGACGTCGGTCATCGCCATCCGCCAGAGCATCGCGCTCAAGCAGGGCCTGGGGGCGGAGTTCAACGCGGCCGACATCTTCCTGCCCACCTTGCTCGTCACCTTCACCGCGTTGCTGGCCGGCGTGCTGGCGGTGGCGGTGTGCCAGCGCCTGCCGCTGTGGCGCGCGCGTTTCCTGCTGCCGGTGCTGGCGGTGGGTGGGCTGCTGGCAGCGGCCGTGACGGCGCTCTCGCAACTGCCCGCCGAGCAGGCGGCGCGCGTGGCCGGCACCACCGGCGCGGCCGTGATCCTCGGCGTGGTGATGCTGTTCGTGCTCGCGGGCGCCTGGCAGCGCATCAACGTGTACGACGCCTTCATCGAAGGCGCCAAGGAAGGTTTTGGCGTGGCGATCCAGATCGTGCCTTACCTCATCGCCATCCTGATTGCCATCGGCGTGTTCCGCGCGGCCGGTTGCATGGACTTTTTGCTCTCGGGCATCGGCGCGGCTGTGGCCGCCATGGGCTGGAACACCGACTTTCTGCCCGCGCTGCCGGTGGGACTGATGAAGATTCTGTCGGGGGCGGGCGCGCGCGGTTTGATGATCGACGTGATGCAGACGCACGGCGTGGATTCGTTCGCGGGGCGCCTGGCCGCCATCGTGCAGGGCTCGACCGAAACCACGTTCTACGTGCTCGCGGTGTACTTCGGCAGTGTGGGCGTGCAGCACGCGCGCTATGCGCTGGCCTGTGCGCTGTTTGCCGACGCGGTGGGGCTGGCGGCGGCGATTGGTGTGGGTTATGCGATGTTGCGCTGACGCGCACGCAGGAAGTGCTCTGGTACACCAACAGGAACCGCAGACTCGACGCCAGACCGCGTAAATGCTGGACTCCAAGGCGATAGGTGCAGAATGTGCCCCCAAATGTGCCCCCAACCTGCGAAGGATGCCCCCTCATGCCCTTGACCGATGCGAAGCTGCGCACCCTGTCCCAGCCCGGCAAACACTTCGACGGGGCCGGCCTGTACCTGGAGCTGACAGCGGCGGGCGGCAGGTACTGGCGTATGAAGTACCGCCATGGCGGCAAGGAAAAGCGACTCGCCTTTGGTGTGTATCCGGCGGTTGGGCTCAAGGACGCCCGCGACCTGGCTGCGGCGGCTCGCAAGGTGCTGGCCGCTGGCGACGATCCCGGGGCGCTGCGCAAGGCCGCCAAAGCCCAGACCGCCCACGAAAACGCGAACACCTTGGAAGCGGTCGCCCGGGACTGGCTCGCGCACCAGTCGGGCCGCTGGGCATCCATCACGGCCGACCGGGTGCGTTCATCACTTGAGGGGCACATTTTTCCGGCGCTGGGCGCCCGCCCGCTGGCCAGCATCCGGCCCGGTGAAGTCATGGCCGCAGTCAAGGCCGTGGAGGCCAGCGGCGCGGCGGATCAAGCATCGCGGGTGCTGCAACGGGTGAAGGCGATCTACCGATGGGCCGTGACGCATGAGCGCATCGAATCGAACCCCATGCTTGACCTGGTGCCATCGGAAATTCTCAAGCCCCGACAGGTGACGCACCGCGCCGCGCTGTCCGACCGGGAGTTGCCCGAGTTCCTGGGCAGGCTGGCCGAATACGAGGGCGACCCCAACACCGTGCAAGCCCTGCACCTGTTGATGCTGACCGCCACCCGCCCGGGCGAAGTGCGGGGCGCCCGCTGGGCAGAGTTCGACCTTGAGGCCGCGTTGTGGATCATCCCGCCCGAGCGCATGAAGATGCGCACCGAACACCGCGTTCCCCTGTCACGGCAAGCCCTTGAAGTGCTGCGTTCCATGCAGGCCCTGAGCGGTGGCGACGGTGAAGCCCCAGCGGCCCGGCTGGTGTTTCCCAGCCCGTTCTATCCCGGCAAGTCGCTGAGCGAAAACACCTTCAATTCAGCCATGGCCCGCATGGGCTACAAGGGCAGCGCCACGGCGCACGGCTTTCGGGCGTTGTTCTCCACAGTGGCGAATGAGTGCGGATGGAACCCTGACGTGATCGAGCGCCAACTGGCCCACGCAGAGCGCAACGGCGTGCGTGCCGCCTACCACCGCTCCACCTACATGCAGGACCGTGAAAAGCTGCTGCAGTGGTGGGCTGACTACCTGGACGGGCGCAAGGCGGGCAAGGTGGTGAAGCTGGCCCAGCGGGCCGCGTGAGTGCCCGTGCAGGCGTTCCTTCACCACCATTCCCCGCCAGACCGTGGGGGCAGTGGGGGCAAAACCCTCAAACCCACCAACGGCGGGGGTTTCCGTGCTGTGTGGCAGTGGGGGCAAACTGAGGGCATAGAGGGGGCAAGGTGGGGGCACTCTTATGTGATGAAAAAATCATTCATTCATATGGGGCTCGTCCCATGCCTTGCCCTTTTGGTTCCGCCCTCCCCAGCCCAGCCTACCGCCCGAGCTGTGGTTTGTGCTCAGTGCCTCGAACCGTGTGGATGCCAGCGCACTTTGCCGGAAAGCGGCGCGATGGGCTTCCCCTGGTGCCCATCATCGCGGCGCGAGGTGCCCTGTGGATAACTTCCCCATCGACACGACACACACGTATGCCCAAAAAACAGGCAAGTCGCGAAGACACGCAACTCCTTGATCTGCAAGGAAATTCCCGATAATGTGCAGAACTTGTTCAATAGCGCATATTCGACAACGGGCGTTATGTATAGTAAATGTGCTGATTTCTACGTTTTCGGCACACTATCGGGAAAATCTAGTATCATGACCGCATGCCGAAAAAGGTGCAACACATGACTATTGAAGAGTTCGACGCGGCGCTATCGGCCCTGGGCTGGAAGACCGCCGACTTTTGCCGGATGACCGGCCTACATCGCAACACTCCCAGCCGCTGGCGTGCCGAGGGCGTGGCGATTCCGGAATGGGTGCCCAAGCACCTGGGCCTGCTGCAAGACCTGCAGCACCTGCACACCGCCTACCTGGTGCCTCCAAGTCCCAAGACGGACTGATACCGCCATGCCCAGCGGCGGCCCTGAGCTGGGCACAAAAGGCGGCGGGGCTCGGTGTCATTACCACCGGCCCCACCTGACCATCACCGAAACGGAGCTTCGCCAATGGCTGACATGAATTTTGCAACAACGCGGGCCGCGCCCCGCAACCGCGTGAAGGCCCGCGAGCTGGTGCCGTGTTACCGCGCTGGCACAGGTCCTGCATCGTTTCGGCACGGGATGCCTGAACACGAGCGCAGCGTGGTCGATGCGGCCCTGGCCATCCTTGGGCGCTATCTGGGCGAGCCCGGCGCACTGTTCGACAGCCCCGGCGCTGTGCGCGACTTCCTTCGCCTGCATCTGGGTGCAGAAAAGACGGAGGTGTTCGCGGTGCTGTACCTTGACAACCAAAACCGCGCCATCGCCTTTGAAACGCCGTTCAATGGCACCCTGACGCAAACCAGCGTTTACCCGCGCGAGATTGCACGCGCTGCCATTGAGCACAACGCGGCGGCGGTAATCCTGGCCCACAACCACCCGAGCGGCTCACGCCACCCGAGCCGGGCCGACGAAGTTCTGACTGGCACACTCAAGTCCGCGCTGGCGTTGATGGATGTGCGCGTGCTGGATCACTTCATCGTGACCGGTGATGAGTGCGCCTCCATGGCTGAAATGGGGTTGGTGTAGCCACAACACGTTTTCGCCACGCCTAGCCCGAGGCTGATCCCCAAGGGCAAAAAGCCGGAATCCTTCACCGGCCTAGCGTTGGCCCCTCATGAAGGCCGCACCTTGAAGGGGGCGCGATGGGAATCGATTTTGAGGTGTGCCCAAAGGACAGGGAGAACCTCCTTCGGGTTTGCCGAGAGCACAGCCTGCCGCTTGAGGCGGCGCGTAGGTTGGAAGAAGCCGCCGGCTTCTTGAAATTGGATGAACAGGAACCGCTTCCGAAATCGGCAGCGCGGCGCCGCACCGATCTGCGCAAGGTGACGCAGCTTGCGCAAGAGCTAAACGAGCTGCTGCAGGCGCTGGAGTTCGAGGATCGCTCTGCAATTCACCGAGAGTTCAAACTGCGCCCCGTGCGATTGGCGCTTGAGCCGCCCGACCAGATCAGAGGAATGTTCACCGGGGCAGTGTCGAGCTTCGGTTCTGGATCCGACCTAATCTGCGAGAACGTCCTCTTGCTGGGCGATGCCTTGCTGACACTCGCAGATGTGGCGGGCACAGTGGTGCATGGAATCGAAGGGGACGGCACGGGGCGCCCGCAGAGCCTTGACCGTCTTGCCATGGGAGGGGTACATCGCATGGCGAGGATTGCCTGGCGTTACCGAATTCGCGTGGGCCGGGGCGGCACCTTTCACGCACTCTGTGAAGCTGTGTTTCTAGCGGCGGGCATCAATATCGATCCCGACAACGCGATCCGTCGATACACGAAGCGTTATTCGGAATTCATGGGCTTCGACCCATAGCCTCCGCGTGGGTGGAATGGCAGGGTAAGAACCTCTCCAGAATTGCGCAGATAGTTACCTTTTCCGTGCTGGGCGTAGCGGGAATCATGTGGGCTCTAACAAACTACGGAGCCCACTACATGACCCAAACCCCCTACGCAAAGCCTGAAAAACTTCTGCGCCTTCCCGAGGTCGAGAGCCTGACCGGCCTCAAGAAATCCAGCATCTACGCGGGCATGAAGGCTGGCACTTTCCCGCACTGCATCCGGCTTTCCGTCCGTGCGGTGGCCTGGCCGGAATCGAGAATTGCCACCTGGCAAGCTCAACGCCAGCAAGCAGGGGCTGCCCATGATTGATGCCCTGATCGCTGGCCGCATTCGTGGCGCACCGCAGTTCAAGACGGCGGCGAATGGTTCGCCCTTCGCGTCCTTTCGCCTATCTGCAACGGACCGCAGCGGCGCCAGCCTCATGTGTTCGTGCATCGCGTTTTCGGACACCGCCCGCGCAGCAGTGCATGCGCTGGCGGACGGAGACAGTGTGGCCGTGTCGGGTGAGGCGACTCTGAAGACCTGGGCCGGCAATGACGGTGTTCCCCGCCTTGGGCTTGATGTACTGGTGCATGGCGTGCTGACTGCCTACCACCTGGGGCGCAAGCGCAGGGCGGCCGGGAGTGAGGCGGGCGAAGGTGCCGGCCATGACTGAGCCTCGCCTACACCCTGCAGCTGTGCCGCGCCATTCCGACGAACAACAGCGGTGCTACATGCTGGCCCGTCTTCGCAGCTATGGGCCGTCCTTTGACTATGAGTTCATCGCCGAAGGCTGGTCGACGAACCCTGCCGCGCGGGTGGCAGAGTTGAACGCAAGCGGCCACCACATTGAAGCCCTGCGGTGCTTTCGCTGGCTGCCCAATGGGGCCCAAGGGTGGGCAACGCTGTTTGTGATGCGGGTCAAGTGCGACAAGACGGGCGTAGTAATGGCGACGCCAGTGCCGGCGAGTTCGTATGGGTGGGAGCGGGAAAGGTGGGGCACATGAAGGACACCCAGCCCGCACCGCTGCCCGACGATCGGCCCACACAAGCCGCCCGCGTGGCGGACTACCTGGCAGCCCACCCGCATAGCACGCAAAAGGAAATCGACGCCGCCTGTGACACCGGGTGCATTTCCAAGGTGTTGTCCGACATGCCACGGCCTGATTTGCACGGCATGGGCTACGTGCTGGCCTATGGCTGGCGTGAACAACTGTGCGCCGCCGGAAGCCGCAAACGGCAGGTACGCACTTACGCGCTGTTGAGTCGACCCAAGCACCGGCAGCCCGACCTGTTCGAGAACCCATGATACAAACCCCCATCACACCCGAGCTGCTACGCGCAGCCCTGGCACACATCCCGGCGAACCTGCCCCGCGACGAATGGGCGCGGGTGGGGATGGCCATCAAAAGCGAATACCCGGATGGCACGGGCCTCGACCTGTTCGAGCACTGGAGTGCCAGCGACCCCGACCGATACGACCCCAAGGCCACGCGGGCCACTTGGCGCAGCGTCAAGGCTGGTGGCGGTGTGGGCATTGCGACGCTGCTGCACCTGGCCAAGGAACACGGCTTCACGTTGCCCAAGACTGGGCAGGCCCCAGCCGCGCCCACAGCGGCAGAGCTGGCCGAACGCGAGCGCCAGCGCTCAGAGCGCCAGCGGCGGGAGCGGGCCGAACAACTGGCCAGGCATGAAGGCGCAGCAGCCGAAGCCCTGAACCTGTGGGAAGGCAACGGGCTGGATGTGACTGACCCCGATCAGGCGCACTACCTGGTGCGCAAAGGGGTAGGTGCCTACGGCGTGCGCTTCACGCATCCGGGCACCTTGCTGGTGCCCCTGCGAGATGCGGCGGGCAAGCTGTGGAACGTGCAACGCATCGCATCCACGAAGCCTACCGGCGGCGCCCCGGAAAAGCTGTTTCTCAAGGGTGGGCGCAAGTCCGGGCTGTGGCACATGGTGGGCCAGGTGGTCAACGATGCCAGCCCGCCCGTGGTGCTGATTGGTGAGGGCTATGCCACCTGCGCTACCCTGCACGAGGCCACCTCGCACCCCGTGGCCGTGGCGTTCGATGCGGGCAACTTGCAGCATGTCGCCCGCGCCCTGCGCAAGCTGTACCCGACTGCGCTTCTGGTGCTGTGTGGTGACGATGACCGCGCCACCGAAGCCCAGACAGGCACGAACCCGGGCCGAGAGAAAGCCACGGCGGCGGCGCGTGCGGTGGGCGGTGTGGCGGTGTTCCCCGAGGGCTTGCCCGATGGTGGCAGCGACTTCAACGACCTGCACCAGCACCACGGCGGTGCCGCTGGCCTTGAGGCGGTGCGCGGCATTGTGGCCGCTGCCCTCGATGCCCATGCGGCCACACAGGCGCAGGCAGCGCAAGCGAATGCCACCAAGTCCAAGGGCCGGGCGGCGCAGGCCCACAGCGGCGGCGCTGGCGGCCCGCCTGTGCGGTCAACACAGCCCCCGGACGAACACGCGCCCGACTGGGACCGCTTCACGGTCAACGATTCCGGCGTGTACTTTCAGGGCGTTGACCGCGACGGCAAACCCACGGCACCCGAATGGGTGTGCAGCCGCATGGACGTGGAAGCCTTGACCCGTGACCAAGATGGGCAGGGCTGGGGCTACCTGCTGACCTTTGCCGATCCAGTGGGCAAGCCCAAGCAATGGGCCATGCCCGCCCGCATGCTGGCCGGCGACGGCGGTGAATACCGCGCCGCACTGCTGGGCATGGGCCTGCGCATCGCCACGAGCCCACGCGCCCGCAACTTGCTGACGCAGTACATCCAAAGCCGCCAGCCCGCCGAGTACGCCACCTGCACAGACCGCATCGGGTGGCACGGGCGGGCGTTCGTGCTGCCGCACGAGACCATCGGCGACGATGCCGAGCGCATCGTGTTTCAGACCGAGAACGCACAGGAGAACACCTTTCGCGTGAAGGGCACGCCCGAACAGTGGGCGCAACGCATCGCCGCGCCATGTGCGGGCAATTCCCGCCTGGTGTTCGCGCTGGCCTGCGCCTTTGCCGGGCCGCTGCTGCGCGTGGCCGGCGTGGAGAGCGGAGGCTTCCACTTTCGGGGCGACAGCTCCAGCGGCAAGACCACCGCCCTCAAGGTGGCCGCCAGCGTGTACGGCGGTCCCAGCTACTTGCAGCGCTGGCGCACCACCGACAACGCCCTGGAGGCCATCGCAGCGCAGCACTGCGACGGGCTGCTGATCCTCGATGAACTGGCACAGGTGGACCCCAAGACGGCGGGCGAATGCGCGTACATGCTGGCCAACGAACAGAGCAAGGCCCGAGCAACCCGCACGGGCACGCCCCGCGCTCGCCTGTCCTGGCGGCTGCTGTTCCTGAGCGCTGGCGAGCTGGGTCTGGCCGACCACATGGCCGAAGGCATGAAGCGGGCACGCACCGGGCAAGAGGTGCGCATGGCCGACATTCCCGCCGATGCAGGCAAGGGCATGGGCGCGTTTGAGAACCTGCACGACCATGAAGGCGGATCCAGCTTCTCTCGCCACCTGGTGGGACAGGCGGGCAGCGTGTACGGCGCCACGGGCCGCGCCTGGCTCCAATGGTTGACCGGCAACACGGACACCATCAAAACCCGCACCCGCGACGCGGCGGCCGCACTCGCGAGGCAACTGGTGCCAGAGGCCGCCGGCGGGCAGGTGGAGCGGGTGGGGGCACGCTTTGCTCTGGTGGGTGCTGCGGGCGAGCTGGCCACCGCTGCGGGCCTGACCGGCTGGGCAACGGGTGAGAGTGAGCGGGCCGCCCGCGAATGCTTCAATGCCTGGCTGGCTGCACGCGGCGGCATCGGCAATGGTGAAGTGGTATCCATGCTGCGACAAGTGCGCCGCTTCCTTGAGGCGCACGGCGAGGGCCGCTTCACCTGGTGGCACCGGGCAGCCGACGATCACAACACCAAGACCCTGCACCGCGCTGGCTTCCGGCGCTTGCTGAACGACCGGGGCGAACCCATCAAAACCAACCACGACCACGCCACGGACTACGGCGACCGGATGCCATCGGCCATGGGCGAGGGCGTCACCGTGGAATTCTTTGTGCTGGCTGAAACGTTCAAGGGTGAGCTGTGCCAAGGCTTCGATGCTCAAGCCGTGGCACGCGTGCTACTGGATCATGAATGCCTCACCCCCGACAAGGGTCGAGCCTTCGACTGCAAGGCCCGCCTGCCTGGCTTGGGGAACACCCGTTGCTACCGCATCCCTTCCCGCATCTTCGAGCTGGAGGTGTGAGAGACGACATCCCAAGCCATGCTATGCGGGTCGGGCGTTCACCAGTTCACCCCAGCGGTGAACACATGTCCACGACTTGAGCCGGGCGGGGGGCGGTGCCCGACAGGTTGAGCGGGCCGCCGATGGGCGGTGGTGGCGAGCAACCTTTCGCGCTGAAATCCCAAGGGTGGGCCCCCCTTATTGGGTCCTTCCTGCCCTTTTCCCATGAGGGTCATTCGCGGCCCGTCCAGTGCGTAGACAGTAGGGCCGAGTCATGGTGAACTGAACAGCTCGATACTCCCCTGCTGCGGGGGGTATGGTGGGCGCCCTGACTGAAATCGGCTGGGCGGCGCACTGGAGCATCCCGGCAGGAGCCGCGCGTGCAAAGCGTCGGGCGTTGGGGGCGATGCCCCAGTGATTACCGACGCCTTCGGACGTGCGTGGACAAACTTGCCCCCACTGCCCCCACCGAAAAAGAGGGTGCCCCCAGTGTCGGTGGGGGCAGAATTGTCCTAGAGCGACAACGACTTGCGGGCGCTTTTCCAGTTTGCCCCCACTGCCCCCACTGAAATAGAACGATGGCCCGAAGAAAGCGCATCCAAAGTGCTGCACGGCCCTGCCTTGCGCGGGTGGCCTCGGTGGCCCTGTCGGGCGAGTGTCTGGGGCAGGCCGCAGCGGAGTAACTGCCACCCCCCCGGTTGGGTCCTTCCTGGCCGGTCTGCCTGCGGGTCATTCGCGGCGCGTGGCCGGACTGTTTCATGGGTCGCCCTAAGGGGGTTAAGTGAAGGCGGTGGGGAGGGGGGGTGGCGAACTATTGTTCGCACGGCTGGAAACCGACCGTCCAGCCAGTTTTTTGCGTGCGCGAGTTTTGGGGAGGGGGTACCTCCGAGGGGGATCGCCAGCCCCTCGCCCTGGTGCATCTGGCCGGCTCAATCGCTGGGCGCGTTCGCTGCCCGCTGAACCCCATGCACGCGGCGAGCTCAATCCCCCGAGTGCCGCTCGCAGGGGCGCAACACAGCGATGCCATGTGCCCCCGTTCTGGGCGGCAGTGCCCCCATTTGTGCCCCCTCATGCCCCCGGATGCTGATAGACTTTGATGGACCCTATCGCACTAGAGTGTGCCTACTCATAGAGTGAAAAAGCAAAAAATCCGGAAGGCTTCAAGCCTTGCCGGATTTGCGTTTGGTACCACCAACAGGAATCGAACCTGTATCTAGCGCTTAGGAGGCGCTCGTTCTATCCATTGAACTATGGCGGCAAAAACGAGCCCGCATTGTACGGTGGGGTCAGCGATACGCTGGCGGCTACGCCGGTGTGGCCGAGGGACCTGGCACGAACACGTCGGCGTGGAAGTCTTCGGCGGGCAGGCCTTTTTCAGCGGCCGCCGCTCGCACCGCCGACACCATGGGCGGCGAGCCGCAGCAGTAGACAACGTGACCGCCCAGGGGCCCGCACTTCTGCCGCAGGGCTTCGTCCACCCGGCCGGCGAACGCGTCGTCTGAAGCGTCCGACGGCACCTCGCTCAGTGCGGCAACGAATCGAAAACCGGGCCACTGCTTCTGCCAGCGTTCCACCGCCGAACGCAGGTACAGGCCGGCTGGCTCGCGGGCGCCCCAGATCAGGGTGATCTCGCGCTGCACGCGCTTCTTCAGCATGTCGTCCAGGATGGACTTGACCGGCGCAAAACCCGTGCCGCCGGCCACGAAGACGATGGGGCGCGTGTCTTCGGCGGCGAGCGCCACGTTGCCGAAAGGCAGCTCGATCTGGAGCAGGTCGCCCGGGGCCAGTTGCGCCACGCGCTCGCTGAACTGCCCGCCCGCCACGTGGCGGATGTGCAGCGTGGCCCCGTCGCTTTCGTGCGGCGGGTTGGCCATGGAGTAACACCGCGAGCTGCCGTCCTCGAGCCGGATCTGAAGGTACTGGCCAGCGTGGAATTTCGCGCGCTGGCCTGCGGGCAGTCGCAGCCTGAGCAGCGACACGTCGGGTGCGGCAAGCTGGTTGCTGTACACCTTGGCGGTGAAGGTCTTGCGCGCGGACGGGTCCAGCCGCTTCCACGAAACCGGCTGCAGCACCACGTCGGTGGTGGGTTCGCACATGCAAAAAAGCACCTGGTCCGGGCCGCAGGTGTCGTTGCGGATGGCTGCGCCGTTCAGCCCGCGCACTTCGCCCGCTGCGATGCGGCCCACGCAGCTGCCGCACACGCCTTTGCGGCAGGAATAGGGCAGTTCGATGCCAGCGTGCAGGGCGGCGTCGAGCAGGCTCTGGCCCGGTGGGTTGTCGAAAGAGACTTCGGTGGCCTCGATGGCGATGGAATGGCTCATGTGTTGACCTGAGATGCTTCGCCGGAGAGCAGGGCGATGGTGCGCAGCAGCGCGGTGGGGTCGGCGATGCCGCGTCCAGCAATGTCCATGGCGCTGCCATGGCCCACGCTGGAGAGCAGCGCGTCGGCACCGATGCTGAGCGCACTGGCCGCGTTGGGCGCGAGCAGCTTGATGGGAATGTGGCCCTGGTCGTGCAGCATGGCCACATACAGGTCGTGCCGGCGCTGCGACAGCACCATGTCGGCGCCGTGCGGCCCGTCCACGCGGTAGCCCTCGGCGCGCAACGCCGCCATGGCGGGCGCCACGATGCCCTGGTCTTCCGGGCCGAACAGCCTGCCTTCGGAAGCATGCGGGTTGATGCCGAACACGCCGATGTGCGGGTCGTTCACGCCCAGCAGGGCGCAGGCGCGTACGCCGGCGCGCACCGCCCGCGCCACGAGTGCGGGCGTGAGGCGGTCCAGCGCCGTGCGGACGCTTTCATGAAGCGTCACGTGCACGATGCGCAGGCCGCCGCCCACCAGCAGCAGGAACACTTCGTCTTCGGGCACGCCACAGACGCGCGCCACCAGCGACGGATAGCCGCTGAAAGCGATGCCGGCCTGGTGAATGGCGGTCTCGTGGTGCGGGCAGGCGATCACCGCGTCCAGTTCACCTGCGCGCACTGCCTGCAGTGCGGCGGTGGCGGAGGCGATGGTGGACGCACCGGCGGCGGCGTCGATGCGGCCGGGAACTGCGTCGCTCGCGCCCAGCGTGCCGGCCTCGACATGACGAATTCGCGGCCAGAGCGACGCCAGGCCGCAGGCGGCCGCCGTGCGCCGCAGCACCTCGGCGGGGCCGAAAACAGTGATGCGGTCCCGCGCAGATTCGTCCAGCGCGGCCAGGGCCTTCAGGGCGATCTCGGGGCCGATGCCGTTGGGGTCGCCGGTGGCCAGTGCCAGCCGGCGCAAGGGCGGCACGGCAATCACAGCGGCAGCGCCATCAGCGTGTCGGTCACGGTGCTGTCGCAGATGGCCACGCGCTCGGCCAGCAACAGCCGGTCGGCTTGCTGAACGAAACGGTCGCGGTACTCGCCGGTGGCAAACACGTCGCTCTGGCCGGTGGCCATGATGCGCACCACCATGAAAGGCGTGCGCGCCTGCGCTGCCATGCCGTCGGCGGACTCCACCAACGGCGTGCCCAGCAGGTGGCGGTAGCGCTGGCGCTCGTAGATGTTGGCTTCGCGCAGCGCGGCGATGCGGTCTTCCAGCATGGCGCGCGAGTCCGCGTACACGATGCCTGCGGCGAGGCCTTCCTTTTCGTTTTCCACGTGCGTGATGCGGTAGTGGCAGTCTTCGGTGAAGAAGGCGGGCCAGGCCTCCAGCGCATCGCTGTCGATGGTGTGGGCGTAGCGCGCGTTGAAGGCGGCGATGGTCAGCAGATCGATCATGGGGCCGTCTCCATGTGGGAGCGGTAGGCCTTCCAGAAGCCGCGCACCGAAGTTTCGGTCGCACGGCCCTCACTGGAGCCGGATTCGTCGCCGCCCATTTCCACCACGGCTTCCAGCCCGCTCGCTCCGGCAATGCCGCGCTGCACGAAGCCGCCCACCGCGCCGTCCTCCATCGAGATGAAGCCGGCCGGCCCGACCAGGTTCGCCTGCTTCAGGCGCACCTTGCGCTGCTCGGGCGTGTCGTCGGTGTAGCCCAGATAGGTCCAGTTCAGCTCGGTGCGGTCCACGCCCTTGGGCAGCACCTGTCGCACCGCCAGGCAGTTCTGGATCTGCTGCAGCACGAAGCCGGGGAACACCGAAAGGATCTGCAGCGTCACGCCATCGTCGAATTCGTGGAAGCCGGCGAGCACGGACGGATCCTTCAACCGGTAGCGGTCGTTGTCGGAGCGCAGCGCCTGATCCTTGTACGAAGAGTCCTTCTCTGCCGTGGTGTCGATCATCGAATAGCTCACGTGGTGGCCGCCCGATTCGTCGACGATCACGCCACCCTTTTGCGAAAGGCGGTTCAGCTCGAAGGTGGTGAAGAACATGTGCAGCAGGCTGGCGTGGTAGCTGTCCTTCACGTTCTCCACATACAGCTTCCAGTTGTTGGGCAGGGCCTGCGTGAAGCGGCCAATGACCTCCACCGGCTTGTGCATCACACGCTCGATGCGCTGGCAGATTTCATCGCCAAGGTACTCCTCGATGTCGGGCACGTCTTCGGAGAAACTGCCGAACACCAGGCCGCAATACACGGCAATGCGCAGCTTGCGCGGTCCGTGTTCTTCCTTGCAGAAATCGGGCGGCATGCCGCCTTCGCCCTTCACGCCTTTTTCGAACGCCACTCCGGTGAGGTCGCCCTGGCGGTTGTAGCTCCACGCGTGGTAGACGCACTGGAAGTTCTCTGCCTTGCCCGATTTCTCCAGCGCAATCAGCGCGCCACGGTGTGCGCAGCGGTTCTCGAACGCATACACCTCGTCATCGCCGTCGCGCACCACCACCACCGGCGTGGTGCCGGCGAACGTGGTGCGGTAGCTGCCGGCTTCGGGAATGTCGGCGTCCAGACACAGGAAGTTCCAGGTGTTGCCACGAAAGATCCTTTCCTGTTCCTGCTCCGGAACCCGGGCGTCGGTGTAGAGGGCATAGGGGATGCGCGTGAGCGCGTCGCTTCGCCAGTGGATGGTCTGTTCCTGCATGGCGGTCTGTCTCACTCCAGCGTCACGTTGGCGCTCTTGATGACCTTGTTCCACTTCGCCGACTCGGCCTGGATGAATCGCCCCGTCTGTTCGGTGGACCAGCCTCGCGGCTCGGCACCCTGTTCGGCGAACCGTGCCTTGACGTCGGGCAGTGCCATGGCGTCGGCCAGTTGCTTCTGCAGCAGATTGGCGGTGGCTGCGGGCGTGCCGGGCGGGGCCACCACGGCGAAGAAGGTCACTGCGTTCATGCCCGCCACTTTCGATTCTTCAAAGGTGGGTATCTGTGGCAAGGCAGCCGAGCGCGTGGCGTCGGCCACGGCCAGAATGCGCAGCTTGCCGGTGTTGTGGAACTGGGCCGAAGAGCTCAGGTTGTCGAAGAACACGTCAACCTGCCCGCCGACCAGATCGACCAGCGCGGGCGCCGTGCCACGGTAGGGAATGTGCGTCATCTCGGTGCCTGTCAACTGCATGAACAGGCTGGCGGTGAGGTGCGAGGTGGAACCGTTGCCCTGCGAGGCATAAGTCACCTTGCCGGGATTCGCCTTGAGGTACGCAATGAATTCGGCCACGTTCTGCGCCGGCACCTTGGTGCTCACGGCGAGCACGTTGGGCACGGTGGCCATGATCGTGATGGGCACCCACTGCGTCGGATCAAACGACAGCTTCTTGTAGAGGTGGTGATTGATGGCGATGGGTCCGGGCGGCGACGCCAGCAGCGTGGCGCCATCGGGTGTGGACCGGAACACCGCTTCAGCGCCGATGTTGCCGCCTGCGCCGGTGCGGTTCTCGACCACCACGCCGCCCGGGTAGTGCGACCGCAGTTTCTCGGACAGGATGCGAGGCAACACGTCGGCCGTGCCACCGGCAGGGAACGGCACGATCAGTTTCAGCAGCTGGTTGTTCGATTGCGCGAAGGCACTGCCGATGAGGCATGAGGACAACGCGATGGCGACGCCGAGGCGGCGCGAGAAGGAAGTGGTCATGGGTGTCTCCGTCTTTTTCACAGTGGGCAGGCCAGTGTCCCTGCACAAGGGGCGTGGAACAAGCTAGATTTGCGCTATGCGCAAGAATGAAGCCAACACGTTGACGGATGTCAATGCAGCCGATCGCCATTTCGTCACGTCTTTGCAGAAAGGCATGGACGTGCTGACCTGCTTTGGTCGACAGCACAACCGCCTCACGCTGTCCGAGGTGGCGCGCCTCACCGGCATGTCGCCGGCGTCGGCGCGGCGCTCGCTGTTGACGCTGCACCAACTGGGCTACCTGGACAGCGATGGCAAGCGCTTCTGGATGTTGCCGCGCGCCTTGCTGGTGGCGCATGCCTACCTGTCGTCGCGCCCCATGCCTTCGCTGGCGCAACCCTTGCTGGATGCCTTGTCCGAGCGCACGCGCGAATCCGCTTCGCTCGGACAGTTGCTGGACAACGACGCGATCATCGTCGCCCGCTCCACGGCGCGCCGTAGCCTCAGCACGGGCCTGGGCATTGGCTCACGGCTGCCCGCCTATTGTTCCGCGCTGGGGCGCGCGCTGCTGGCAGGCCTGCCACCGCAAGAGGCGCTGTCGAAGGTGCGCGGCATGCGGCGTGTGCCGCTCACGCCGCAGACCGTTTACAGCGTGTCGGGCGTCGTCGAGCTCGTCGAGCGCTGCCGCGAAGAAGGCTTTGCCACCAACGACGGGGAACTGGAAATTGGTGTGCGGTCGATGGCGGTGCCGCTGCGCGATCAGCAGGGGCAGGTGGTGGCGGCGATGAGCATTGCGGTGCGGGTGGAGCGCATGAACATGGGTGAGCTCCGCGAGGCCTTTCTGCCCATGCTCAACCGTGCGCGCGACACGTTGGCCGCGCGCCTGTTTCCGGTCTGAGGCCGTTCAGGTGGCCTGGCCACGGCGCAGCAGGTTGCCGCACACCGGCACGTATTCACCCAGGAAGTCGAGAAAGCTGCGCACCGCCGGCGAGAGGCCGCGGCGTGAGGGAAACACGGCGTGCACCACGCCCACCGGCCGGGTCCATTCGGGCAGCAGTTGCACCAGGCGGCCGTCGCGCAGTTCGTCCTCGCACATGTAATCGGGCAGCAGGCACATGCCGGTGCCGCCGATCACCGCGAGTTTGAGCGTGAGGAGATCGTCGGCGATGAGTCGGGGGCGGTATTGCAGCGTGGCCTCCACACCTTCTGCTTTCATGAGCTGGATGCTCACCACCCCGTCCGTGGCGGACATCGCCACGCTGTCCAGCCGGCCCGCTTCTTCCACGCTGTGGGGCGTGCCCTGGCGCGCCAGCAGGGCGGGGCTCGCCACCAGCACCGACCGCGCTGAATCCAGCCGCTTGACGACCAGGCTTCCGCTTTCCTCCAGCGTGAGCCGCACGCGCAGTGCCACGTCCACGCCTTCTTCCACCAGATCCACCACCCGGTTGTTGACTTCCATGTCCACCTGAACCTGGGGGTGGCGCGCGAGGTAGATGGGCAGCACATTGCCCAGCACGGTTTGCGCCAGGGTCACCGGGCACACCACGCGGATCGTGCCGCGTGGCTCGGTCTGCACCTCGGCCACCGCGTCGGCTGCGGCCTGGGCCGATTCGCGCAAGGCCAGGCAGTGGCGCAAATAGGTTTCGCCGATGGCGGTGAGCGAGAGCTTGCGGGTGGTGCGCTGGAGCAGCCGCACGCCCAGTTGCGCCTCCAGCTCGGCCACGCGGCGCGAGAGGCGCGACTTGGGCACGCCCAGGGCACGGCCGGCTGCCGCGAAGCCGCCGCGCTCCACCACCTCGGCGAAGAAGAGCATGTCGTTGAGGTCCTGCATGGCTGGGGACTCCTGATTGTCCTGTTGGTGGAACGATGTGACCCGATTTTGCCGTCTTATCACCGAATCGATCGGAAATCACAATCTATCCATGGCCACGGATGTGGCTTTCAACCTTCAGGAACTGTCCATGAAACTGCTGCACATCGATTCCTCCATCACCGGCGACCAGTCGGTTTCCCGCGACCTCACCGCCCGCACCGTGGCCGCCTGGGTGGCCGCCCACCCGGGTACCGAGGTCGATTACCTGGACCTCGCGGCCGACGTGGTGCCTCACCTGAGTGCCGACGCGCTGGGTTTTCGCACCGGCCAGGCCGCCTCCACCGACGCGCAACGGCGGGAAAATGCGCTTTCTGAAACGCTGGTGAGTCAGTTCCTCGCGGCCGACGTGGTCGTGATCGGCGCACCGCTCTACAACTTCACCATTCCCACCCAGCTCAAGGCCTGGATCGACCGCCTGGCGCAGGCCGGTCGCACCTTCAAGTACACCGACAAGGGTGCCGTGGGCCTGGCCGGCGGCAAGACCGTGATCGTCGGCATCAGCCGGGGCGGCGTGTACTCCACCAGCGAAGGGGGCCGCGCCATGGAACACCAGGAAACCTACCTGCAGACCGTGCTGGGCTTCTTCGGCATCACCGACGTGCGCTTCGTGCGTGCCGAGGGCGTGGCCATGGGTCCGGAGCCCAAGGCAAGGGCGCTGGCTGCCGCACTGGATGAGATTCAAGCCCGAGTGAACGAAGGCGAGGTCGCTGAGGCGGTTTGAGCTTCAGTCGTACTGATGCGTGAAGATCAGATCGATGGCGTTTTCTTCGCCCGCGCGGGCGCGCACCGTCACGCGGCGTGAGAGGTCGTAGAACATCGACACCGTGCCCATGGCTCCGGCCAGACTGGCCTCGTAGCTGAGGTAAAGGCGGTTCGAGAGGCGCTTGCCCAGCGTGAGCGCAGCCGAGGCCGTGGTGCCATCGGCGTTGGTGGAGCTGCCGGCAAACGACAGCTCGTCCAGCCCCAGCGCGTTGGCCAGGCCGCCGTCGAGTCGGCCGCCGCTGCGCGCGAGCAGCGCCAGCGCGGCCTGCTGGAGAACGGCCGCCTCGGCCCCCGCGCCGCTGGCCGGGCGACCCAGCACCAGCCAGGCCAGCTTTTCGCTGTCGGGCAACTCGGGGTCGGAGAACAGCCGTACGCGCGGCACCTGTGCCGTGCCGCTGATGATCACGCCCACGCGCTGCGTGGTGTTGGGACGCACGGCGGTGATGTCCAGCGTCGGGTTGTCGTAAGGCCCGGTGAACCGCAGGATGCCTGTCTCGATACTGAGCGCCTGGCCATAGGCACGGTAGGTGCCACGCACCGTGCGCACCTCGCCCAGCACACGCGGCGTGGGCTGGGCCGGCGTGCTGCGCACGTTGATCTGGCCCGTCAGGCGCGTCTGCAGGCCCTGTCCACGCACCTCGAAGTTGTTGCCCAGGTCCAGGTCCACCAGCACGTCGGGCTGCACGCGAAACGCGTTCGGGTCTTCCAGGGGAATCTCGGTGCCGCGCACCACCACATCGTCGCCCAGTGAGGGGGTGGTTTCATCGGGCAACACGAACAGGGCTTCGTCGGCGGTGAGCTGGCCGCGCAGCTTGAGCGCCGGCCCTTCGAGTTCGGCCTGCAGTTCCCCGGACAGCGTGAGGCGGCGGTCGGCACGGGTGGACACGCGCAGTCGGGTGGCCGTGGCCTGCAGGCTGATGTAGGGCTGGCGCCGCTCTGTGCCGTTCACCGTCACGTTGCGCCACTCGGTGGCGCCGGTGGCCAGCAGTGTGCCGCCGTTCTCCACGCCGCCACGACCTTGCAGGTAGAAGCGATCGATGGTGATGCGCTCCCCCGCCAGCGTGGCGCGCAACTGACCACGCGAGAACGAAATGCCGTTCACCAGTGAACGCAGCGAGAGGTCATCGGCGTTGAGCGTGCCGTTGAGCAACGGCGCCGCGCGGGTGCCACCCACGGTGAGATCGGCGGAAAGTGAGCCGCGCACGCGCCAGCCGGGTGGCGCCAGCGCCGACCACACGCCCAGTTGTGGCAGGCTGGCCTGAAGGGTGCCCCTCAGTGGCGCCTGTGCCGGCCAGTGCCAGGCGGAGTCACCGGCGCCGGGCGGGCTCAAGGTGGTGGAGAGGTCTGCCGTGGCCAGCCCCAGGCGCTCGCTGTCCCAGCGCAGGCGCGCCTGCACGGTGCTGCCCTGTGTGTCGATGTTCAGTCGTGCCTCGCGAACGCCGGTTTGCAGGCGCTGGGTGGAGGTGGTGTTTTCGTCGAAGGCGCCGTCGGTCTGCACCGAGAGGTCGCCGCTGCGGCGCTGCAGTTGCGCCGACAGGCGCGGTGGCGTGGCTGCATCCGCAGGCAGGAACAGGTCCCAGGAACCGTCGAAGACCACGTCGCCGCCCAGGCCGGCCTGGCTCAGAGGCCCGCTCTGCGCGCCTTCCGCAGTGGCCAGCGCATCCACCCAAGACAGGGGCAGGCCGGTGAGTTGCCCGCGGGTGTCCAGTGCGCCAGCGCGCCACGAGAGGCGTTCCCAGGCCAGCGTCAAGGGGCTGGAGGTCTGAGGGGTGGCCGACCGGCGATTGAACGCGGGTTGCACGCGAACCTGCCCAGCGTCGGCCTGCAGGCTGAGGGCGCCGGTGCGTGCGCCCTGCCACTGCACGCCCAGTGCATTCACGCTGTTCAGCGTCCATTCCACTGTGCGGTCGGGGCGCGCGCTGTCGGTGGCCTGCAGCCGCAGGCGGCTCAGGTCCAGGCGGCCAGCGTCAAAGTCCGGCTGGCGCGCCGTGCCCAGTTGCAGCGTGCCCTGCGTGTCCAGCGCAACGCGCCAGGGACCCTGCCCAGCCCGGCCGGCCAGCTCCAGTGCCAGCCGATCGGGCGTGCCGCTGGCCTGGAGCTTCAGGTCGGTGAGGTCGGTGAGTTGCGGGGCGACCGGGGTGTCGGGATTGCCGGTGGCCACGTCACGCGTCACGCGCAGACGCGGCACGTCCAGGTTCACGTTCAGCCGTGGGGCTGCTGCGGCCTTGGCGCCGCTGGCTGGCGCCGGGTAGCCGAACCAGCCGAGGCCGCCTTGCCAGCCTGCGCGCAGCCGCGCGCTGCCCTCGGCCGCCAGACCCGGCTGGCCTTCCAGCGCCGCGCGAATCGGCGGACCCACCACGGGCAACGTCTGCAGGCTGCGCACCCAGGCGAGCACGCGGCTGGCGTCGGCGAGTTGCAGATCGAGATCGCCGTTGCCTTCAGCCTGCGCCGCCTTGCCTTTCCAGTCGGCCTGGGCCCCCGGCAACTGCAGGGCGAGCTGGCCCTCAAAACTGCGCGCAGCGGTGTCGACGCTGCCACGACCTTCCAGCGTGGCGTCGGCCGCGCTCAGACGGGCTTCGCGCAGTTCGAGCACGCCTTGCGCGGCATCGCCGGCGGAGGGTCGCCACAAGCCCTGCAGGTCGAGCTCGCGCAGGCGCAGGCCGGCCAGCGCACTGGTCCGGGGCTGCGCCCCCGAAGGCTGCACCCGGGCCGCCAGGTCGATCGCCGCACGCGGGGTGTCGGCATCCACGGCGCGCGCCGTGAACTCGCCATCGAGCGCGGCCGGCGCGATGGCGCTCCAGAGCTGGGAGGGGTTGATCCGGCTGGCCTTGAATTCGCCTTGCCACTGGCCGAGCGGCGACGCCTGCGCGCCGGTGGCGGGCTCCCACCAGCCCTGGCCCTGCAGGTTCCCGCCGCCCAGTTGCGCGTCGACGCGGGTGAGTGTCCAGCGCGCGCCGCGTTGCTCCAGGTCGGCGTTCAGGCGGTCCAGCGGCAGGCGCTGCTGGTCGGCCGGGCCGCTGGCGGCGTTGGCCAGCCGCAACTCGGCGCGCCAGGCGTCGCCGTCGGGCCGGGCCTGCACCGTGCCACTGAGCAGGGTGGCCGGTGCCTGAGGCCAGAGCGCGGCCAGATCGAGCCGGTTCATGTTGGCGTCGACGGATTCGATGGGCTGTGGCAGCCAGGGGCGCAGGCGCGCTTTGGCGTCGAGCGTGGTGGGCTCGGTGCCTGCCGCCACGCCCGTGGTGCGAAGGCTCGCGGTGACGTCCAGCGCCGCGTCCGCCGTGGCCAGCGTGCCAGTGATGCGGGCCACGGCGCCCAACGTGACGGGCTCGCCGCCGCCGGGCACCGTGGTCCGCACCTTGCCCTGCGCGTCCACGCGCAGGGGCATGGGCGCCTGTGCGCCGAGCACGGCCTGCAACTGGTAGCGCCCGCCGGCGACCTCCAGGTTCTCCAGATCGATCTGGTGCGCATCGGCCACGCCCAGGCTCCACACGCTGTCGGCCGGGCGGTAGCGGTACTGCCCCTTGAGGCCGGTCAGCGTCAGTGGACTTTCGCCTTCCATCACCAGTTCACCGATGGACCAGGGCAGGGTGATGGGCAGCGGCAGGGTGATGGGCTGCAGCGGCTCCAGGGGACTGGGTGGGCGCTGATCGTCGATCTCCAGGCGGGCGATGTCGAGTTGCGAGAGGCGCACGCCGCGCCCGAGCAGGGCGTCGGCCCAGAACCAGCCGCTCAGGCCGATGCGCGTTTCGGTGGCTTGCACATTCAGGCCATCGCGCTCCCAGCTCAGGCGCGCGATGCGGCCGCCGCGCAGCAGACTGCCTTCGACGTCGACCACTTCGATCTTGCCGGCCTCGATGCCCTGGTTCGCCATGAACGCCTGGCCCCAGCGGATGGACTGCGCCAGCGAGCCCGGCGAAGCCGCCCAGAGACCGAACCCCACCAACACCAGCACCACGAGCGCGGCAACGGTGCCGAACACCCAGCGCACCACGCGGCCCGTGCGAGACGGCGGAGGGGCAAGGGTGTCGGGATCCGTGCTCATGCGCTAGAACGTGAATCCCACCTTCAGGTGGATGCGGAAGCGCTTGGTGGCCAGGCCGTAGGCCAGGTCCAGCTGGAGTGGTCCGACCGGGCTGTTGAAGCGGATGCCGGTGCCCACGCCCCAGACCGGATCGAGGTCGCCGGCCTTGTTGGCCACTGCACCGCCGTCGATGAAGATCACGTTCTCCCAGTTCGATCGGTTGTCGCTGTTGAAGATCGGGCGCTGCCATTCCAGGCTCATCACCGTGAGGTAGCGGCCAGGCCCGATGGTGCCGTCGGGGCGCTGCACGCCGATGTCGCGCAGGCCGTAGCCGCGCACGGTGTTGTCGCCGCCCGTGATGAAAAGCTGCGTGTCGGGGATGGGCGCCGCGTCGCGCGCGATGACGGCGCCGCCTTCGACGCGCAGCGCCAGGCGGCCAAGCTCCGTGCGGCGCGCAGACGTGGCACTCACTTCGCGCGCCTCTCCGGGCACCGGGGTGGCCACGGGGGCTGGCCTGCCGAGCGGCCAGTAGGTGAGCCAGCGGGCGTGAGTGCGGCCGAAGGGCAGGCGGGTGGTGCCCAGCGTGTAGCCGACACCCAGTTCCACCGCGAGCCCGTAGCCGCTCTGGGGATAGATCAGGTCGTCGAAGCGCCGGCGTGTCCAGGCGTAGTTGGCCGTGATCGACGAATCGGCCACCTCGGTGGCCGGATTGCGGGCCACTTCGTTCACCACGCGTGCGCGGTCGTACTGCAGGTAGTAGCTGCGGTCGTACTCCACGCCGAGCTGCGTCTTGCCCGCGCGCAACCGCTGGCTGCTGGTGACGGTGGTGTCGTTGAGCTGTTTGGCCAGTTGCGCGCCCAGGATCTTGCGCCAGCCGTCGCCGTCGGGGGGCGAGCTCAGTTCGGTGCTCGCGAGCTGGTCGATCCGTTCGAGCTGCAGTTTGCTCAGCGCGCGCCAACCGATGCCCGGCACGCTGTTGTGCGTGTGCTCCAGCGACAGGCGCGCGCCGTTGTCGGTGCTGCCACCCACGCCAATCACCACTTTCTGTGTCTTGCTCTCGCGCAACTGCACCATCACCGGCAGACGCTGTCCGTCCAGCGAGGGCTCCACATAGACGAACACCGAGTCGTAGTAGCCGCTTTCGGCAATCCGGCGCTGCGCGTCCTGAAGTTTGGCCAGGTCGTAGTCGCTGCCCGGAGTGAGGCCGGAGAGGCGCACCAGCCGCTCGGCGGTCTCCGCGTCGTAGCGTTCCGCGCCTTGCACCACCACATCGCCGATGCGCATGGCCTGGCCCGAATCCAGTTCAATGTAAAGGTTGGCAACATGCCGTTTGTCGTCGATGTCGGCCAGGCTGTTCTGGATGCGGCCGCTGGGGTAGCGCTGGGCGATCAGGCGGCGCAGGGCTGCCGTCTTGGTGCGGTCCCAATCGGCCTGGGAGAAGGGCAGGCCCTGGCTGAGTGCAGCCTCGCGCTGGATATCGGCGCGCTGCTCCATTGCTTCAGGCGAATTGGCGATGTCGCCCACGAATGACACGTTCACGCTGGCGATCTGCGTCACCGGCCCGGGATCGATGCGAACCCTTACCGTGCCCAGCGGTTCGGTGGTGGTCGCGCCGTTCTGTGCGGCGGCGGCCTCAACCAGCCCGGGTGGGGCGGTCACCTCGATGTCTGGCGTGAAATGCCCCAGCGTGGCTAGCAGCTCGCGCAGGTTGGCCGGCGCCTGCACCAGCAGGCGGCTCAGCTCGTTGGCGTCAAGGTTGCGCTGCTCGCGAAAACGCTGCAGTTCCATGTGCCGCAGCAGGAATTCGCGCTGGGCTTCGGGCGCCTGCATGTCGATCTCGAAACGCGGCCCGGCCGGTGCCCGTGCCGCCCGGGCGCGCCGCGCATCTTCGCGCGAGGGCGCGTCATCGGTCGCTTCCTCGCCCGAGGCTTCGGTCGAAGCGGGCACAGGCCCTGCCGGCGCTTGGGAGAGGGCCGCCAGGGGTGACAGAAGCAACCCGCAAAGCAGTAAGGAGCAGACCCGGCCAGGCCGGTCCGCAAGGGGCAATTTCATTCAGCGGCTATTTCGAGAGCAAACGCATCGTGTCCTCCAGCCCCTTCAGAGTCAGCGGGTACATGCGCTGGCTCATGAGTTGCTGGATCACGCTGATGCTCTGTCGATACTGCCACACGCCCTGAGGTTCCGGATTGATCCACGCGAATCGGGGAAAAGCGTGCGTGAGGCGCTGCAGCCACTCCGCGCCAGCCTCCTCGTTGTTGTATTCCACGCTGCCACCAGGTTGCAATATTTCGTAAGGACTCATGGTGGCGTCGCCCACGAAGATCAGTTTGTAGTCCTTGTTGTATTTGCGGATGATGTCCCAGGTGGGGAACTTCTCGGCGTAGCGCCGGCGGTTGTTCTTCCACATGAAGTCGTAGACGCAGTTGTGGAAGTAATAGAACTCCAGGTGCTTGAACTCGCTCTTGACCGCCGAGAACAGTTCCTCCACCCGCTGGATGTGCTCGTCCATGGTGCCGCCCACGTCCATGAGCAGCAGCACCTTCACGTTGTTGTGCCGCTCCGGAATCATCTTGATGTCCAGGTAGCCGGCGTTGGCGGCGGTGGCACGGATGGTGTCGGGCAGGTCCAGCTCGAAGTCGTTGCCCTCGCGCGCGAACTTGCGCAAGCGGCGCAGGGCCACCTTGATGTTGCGCGTGCCAAGCTCCTGCGTGTCGTCGTAGTCTCGGTAGGCGCGCTGCTCCCACACCTTCACACCACTCTTGCCGCCACCCTTGCCACCAATGCGCACGCCCTGCGGGTTCACGCCGCCATTGCCGAACGGCGAGGTGCCCCCGGTCCCGATCCACTTGCTGCCGCCTTCGTGGCGTTCCTTCTGCTCTTCCAGGCGCTTTCTCAGCGTCTCCATGAGCTCGTCCCAGTCCATCTTGGGCGCGTTCGCCTTCTGCTCTTCGGAAAGGATGCGCTCCATCTCCTGGCGAAGCCAGTCGGCCGGAACCGGCTTGGTGAAGTCCGCAATCATCTCCACGCCCTTGAAATAGGCTGCGAAGGCGCGGTCGAACTTGTCGTAGTGCTTCTCGTCCTTCACCAGCGCGGTGCGCGCGAGAAAGTAGAAGTCGTCCATGGAACAGGCTTCGGGATTGCGCGGGCCAACGACATCGGCCTGCAGCGCCTCCAGCAGCATCAGGTATTCCTTGACCGAGACCGGCAGCTTGGCCGAGCGCAGGGTGTAGAAGAAGTCGATCAGCATGTTGCGATCTCCTGGGCGTGTTCGCTCAGCCCCTGGGCTTGTTGAGCAGCCAGCGCAGGTGGGCCTTCACCGTGGGCCACTCGCTGGCGATGATGCTGAACACCACCGTGTCGCGCAAGGTGCCATTGGGGCTGATCTGGTGGTTGCGCAGCACGCCGTCCTGTTTGGCACCCAGGCGGGCAATGGCCTCGCGGCTGTCGAAATTGAACCAGTGGGTGCGGAACTCCACGGCGATGCAATCGAGCTCTTCGAAGGCGTGCTTGAGCAGGATCAGCTTGGCTTCGGTGTTCAGCCCGGTGCGCTGCACGCTGCGGCTGTACCAGGTGTGGCCGATCTCGAGCCGGCGGTTTTTCGCGTCCACATTGAAGTAGCGCGTGGAGCCGACGATCTTCCCGTCGGCCTTGCGGCGCACCACGAAGGGCATGGCGCCCAGTTCCTCGCGCATGCGCATGGCCGCGTCCATGTAGCCCATCACCGCGTCCGGGGTGGCCACGCCGGTGTACCAGAGGTTCCAGAGCTCGCCGTCCTTCGCCGCTTCCAGCAGCTCGTCGGCGTGCCGGCGCTCCATGGGCTCGAGCACCACCCACTGGCGTCCGGTCAGGGTGACGGGTTCGATGAAACGGCTCATCGGTTCCTCTGGTTCATGAACACCAGCTTCTCGAAGAGCGTGGTGTCCTGCTCGTTCTTGAGCAGCGCGCCCACCAGCGGCGGCACGCTGACCTTGGTGTCGGCGCTTTGCAGCGATTCGAGTGGAATGTCTTCGGCCATCAGCAGTTTGAGCCAGTCCAGCAGTTCGGAAGTGCTGGGCTTCTTCTTCAGGCCGGGCAGGTTGCGCACGTCGTAGAAGGTCTTCATGGCCGCCGCCAGCAGTTCCTTCTTGAGCTTGGGGAAGTGCACGTCCACGATGCGCTGCATGGTCTCGGCATCGGGGAACTTGATGTAGTGGAAGAAACAGCGGCGCAGGAAGGCGTCGGGCAACTCCTTCTCGTTGTTGGAGGTGATGAACACCAGCGGGCGGTGTTTCGCGCGGATCAGCTCGTGCGTCTCGTAGCAGTAGAACTCCATGCGGTCGAGCTCGCGCAGGAGGTCGTTCGGGAATTCAATGTCGGCCTTGTCGATCTCGTCGATCAGCAGGGCGACCGGTTGCTCCGCCGTGAACGCCTGCCAGAGCACGCCCTTGACGATGTAGTTGTGGATGTCCTTGACGCGTTCATCGCCCAGTTGAGAGTCGCGCAGGCGGCTCACGGCGTCGTATTCGTACAGACCCTGCTGCGCCTTCGTGGTGCTCTTGATGTGCCACTGCAGCAAAGGCAGGTTGAGCGATTGCGCCACTTCCTCGGCCAGCATGGTCTTGCCGGTGCCGGGCTCCCCCTTGACGAGCAGCGGGCGCTGCAGGGTGATGGCCGCGTTCACAGCCAGCATCAGGTCCTGGGTGGCGACGTAGTTCTCGGAACCTTTGAATTTCATGAGGCGCTTCGTGCAAGGTTTGGGGGGTAGGGTGGCGTTTGCCCAGTCTATATAATCAGCGGTTGATTTTTCATCGCCCGTCCCATTCATTGTGCTTGCAAAATGATCCAAACGTTGTCCACGATCGCCCGTACCCTTGTCGCCGCTGCGACGTTTTCTGCGGTGGCCATCTCAGCCCAGGCCCAGGGCGTGACGGGTGATGTGCAGGCCGGCCAGAAAAAGGCCGAGATGTGCATCGGCTGCCACGGCATTCAGGGTTACCAGAACAGCTTCCCCGAAATCCACAAGGTGCCCAAGATCTCGGGCCAGTCGGGCGCCTACATCGTCTCCGCACTCAACGCCTACAAGAAGGGCGACCGCAAGCACCCCACCATGCGCGGCATCGCCGCATCGCTGAGCGAGCAGGACATGGCCGATCTGGGTGCTTTTTACGCCTCGCACGCCGACAAGACCGCTCCCGAAGCGCCGAAGTCGGCCAGCACCACCGCAGCGGCCCTGGTGGAAAAGGGCGCCTGCGCCTCCTGCCACGGCGCCAACTTCAGCAAGCCCATCGACCCCAGCTACCCCAAGATCGGCGGCCAGCACGCCGACTATCTGTTCTTCGCACTCAAGGCCTACACCGTCGAAGGCAACAACGTGATCGGCCGCTCCAACGGCATCATGGCCGGAATCGCCAAGCAGTACACGCCGGCCGAGATGCGTGAGATCGCCAAGTACCTGGCTTCGGTCGAAGGCGAACTCAGGGTCGTGCCGCAGCCGCGCTTCAAGTAAGCCGGGTCCGCTCCACAGGAAAAGCCGCTCTTGAGCGGCTTTTCTGTTTCAGTCCCGCGTGGCTCGCTGGCGCACGGCTTCGATGTAAGCCTGCCCGTCGGGCGGCCGCCCGGCGCGCTGGCTCTCCCAGAGCATGGTGCCCAGGCACTCCATCACCTCGTGGTGCGCCGCATGCAGGTCACCGCGCCGAGCGGCCAGCAGTTCCACCGCCTGCCGGATGCCCGGGGGTTGGTCGATGCTGCACTGCTCGCTGATGGAGAGGTGCATCGACAGGTGCAGAAAGGGGTTGCCGCCCGCCGGATCGGCCTCGCCCAGGCGCGCCAGCGCGGCGTCCACGTCGGCCAGTTCCGCGTGGTGTTCGGGGTGCTCGCCGATCCATTGCGCGGCCAGCGTCTCGATCGCCTCCATGGTCTCGCCGGAGCGGGACTTGGCGAACACCGAACAGTAAAAGCGCCGGACGTCGGCCTGGGATGGGTTGAACATGTCTGTGGCGGGCTCAGAGCAACTGGGTCAGGAGCCGGTTGCTCATGGACTGGATCATCGGCCGCACCTCGCCCAGGTAGGCCTGCCAGCCGGGTTCGGCGGCCAGTTGGGCACGGCGGGTCTGCCGTTCCTCAAACGACGCGTAGCGCCAGATGCTGACGATGGCATTGAGTTCGCCTATTTCGGTCGCGTAGTAACCCACCAGACCACCCAGGATGCGGGTCTGCAGCTCCATGCCGCCGCTGCGCTGGTAGGCCGCCATGAAATCGGCAGGTGTGGAGGTGGCATGCAGCACATAGCAGCGTTCTTCGATCAGCATCGGTTCTCCTCGGTAGGGATAGTGCCGCAGGTCACTTCAGGCAACACATCGGATGCGAAAACACCCATTGTGAGTATTTCGTCTGCCCTTCGAAGGATGCGAAGGCGGGAGGGAACTGCGCCAGTTTGATGGGCCGCGCGTCAGACGCGCTGCGAACGCCCATGATGCCCGATTCGGGTGCCATCAACAGGACCCAGTCCTCCCGCCCCGTGATCGGATCGGCGTACAGCTGCCGAAGATGCCTGCGTGGTGCGGCAAAGCGCGGGTCGTGCAGCAAGTCTTGCAGGTGGGGGGGGTAGCGAGGCTGTCCGTTGGGTGTCGCCTGGTAGTAGCTCTGAAAAGCCCGGCGAAACTGTTCGCCGATGAAGAGCAGTTCATCTTCGGCATCGCGCCGCTGGGCGACTGCGCCGAGACTGGCGGTGGCTGCGGCGCTGAGTCCAAGCAGCGCAATGACCATCAACAGGCCCACGTAGCTGAAGCCGCCTTGCCTACCAGTCTGCATAGGCCGTTCCGTCCTTCCCCGTGCCTGGTGCGGACGTGGTCACGTCGTAAACCTTGCCCAGGTCGGCGTCTTCAGGCGGCAACAACACCCAGCTGGACGCGCTTTCGGTCAAGGGATCCACCGGAATGGAGCGCAGGTACTTCTCATCCACCAGCTCTTCCAGACTGTCCGGGTAGCGCCCCGTGTCGGCGTAGAACTTGTCGATGGTCTGGCGCATCGTCTGCAGATTGGTCTTGAGAATGGCTTCTTTCGAGTGATCGATGCTCTGGAAATAGCGCGGTTGCGCCAGCGTCAGCAGCATCGCCACGATCGCCAGCACCACCAGGAGCTCGATCAACGTAAAGCCGCGTGGTTCACATTTCGGCGCGTTCATGGGCTACCACCGCCTGTAGGGGATGCCATTGAGTCCCGAACCCGGGGCGGTTGAATACACGTCGTACACGTCTTCACCTTCCTGTGGCTGGTCCGGGTCACTGGCGTAGCTCCGGAGACCCCAGGTCTCTCCATCCGGGAGCGAGGTGTCCGTTGCCAGCGGGTCCCGTGGAATGCGACGCAGGAAGAACATCCTGGCCTTGGTGGGGGACCTCGCATCCTCGACGCCTTCGACCAACGTCGTCAGCGTGGGGGGATAGCCCGTGGCACCCACCACGCGCACGATTCGGCCCGCCTCCCAGGCCTGCCGATAGGCGTCGATCCCCTGGCGGATCTCTCGCAGCGCCAGCCGCAGCGTTTTCTCCTTGTCCCGTTGCACCATGACTTTTCCCATGGGCAGCGCCGCACTGGCCAGCAGCGCCAGAATGGCCAGGGTGACCAGCAGTTCGACCAGCGTGAAGCCGGAGATGCGGGGGCAACGGCGGCTCATGTCGGCTGTTCAGGGGGAGATGGTGATGGCCAGCGGCGGGGCCGGGGCCAACGCGGGCGCCGAGCCGCCTGCCCCCATGGGCGTGGACGAGGCGACCGTCAGTTGCGTTGGCGACGCAGGCGAGAGCGCGCGCAAGGTCAGGACGCTGAGCAAACCCCCTTCGCCGGCCGTGGCGCTTTCCGCATTGGGCAGGCCGTTGCGCAGGTTGGTGATGAAGACCTGCCCCGTGCTGCGATCCACCCGATGGCTGAACTGTGTCGTCGCGCCGCCCTGCTTGAGGTACTCGCCCTCGGTCACGGTCATCACTTCGACCTGTGCGGGATCGAAGCGCAAGGTGTATGCAAGCCCCAGCAGAGGCTCATCCAGTGGCGGAGCCATGAGCTGGGCCGTGAAGACATCTCCCACCTTGACCTGAGGCGGCGCACGCCAGCGCAGGGCTTTGGCGGCGGCAGCATCCCTGGCTTCGGTGGTGCCGGGCTTGTCGGGAGCGGTCTGCGTGGGTGACGCGGTGGGCGCTGCAGAAGGGCTCGAAACGCGGTGGCTGTTTTCGGTTCCCGCCTCGAACTCCAGTGCCGCAAGCTCGGGGCGGCGAATGTTCCGGATCAGGCGCGGCGTGATCGAGAGAATGATCTCGCTCTTCTTGCCCTCCTGCAGATGACTGGAAAACAGGCGTCCCAGCAGGGGAAGGTCGCCCATGCCCGGCAGCTTCCTGGCGGTGCGCCGGTCTTCATCGTTGATCAGCCCCGCCAGAATCTGGTTCTCCCCGTCCTTGAGCCGCAACGTGGTGGACGCTGTGCGCGTGCCGATCTGATAGGCCAGCGTGCCCGAGCTGGTCTGGATCTGGTTGTTGATGTTGCTCACCTCCAGCATGACCTTGATCGAGATTTCGCCATTGATCGAAATCACGGGCGTCACTTCCAGCTTCAGACCCACGTCGAGGTACTGGATGTTTTCGGCCACGAACCCGGTGGACGTGGAGGTGGAGGTGATGTTGGGGACCTTGTCGCCAATCAGGATCTTGGCGGTATCGCGGTTGCGCACCCGAATGCGTGGGTTGGCCAGCAGATTGATGTCGGTGTCCACGCCTCGGGCATTGACCTGCAGGGGGGAAATGGTCGCCTTCACCCCACTTGAGCTCAGTTGACGAAGATCGCTCAGCAACAGGGGGCCGCCTGCATTGCCCAGAGGCTCCAGCGACAACTGTTCGGGCAGCTTGACGCCGAGCTCGGTCAGCCGGCCCCGATTGACTTCGAGAATCTCCACCTCCAACATTGCCTCGGGCTCCTGCAGATCGTGCAGCGCCACCAGCTTCTCGGCCAGGCGGATGGCCTCCGGCGAGTCGCGCATGATGAGCAGGTTCTGTTTCTTGTCCACGATCAGGTCGCGCGTTTTCAGAATGGTCTTGATCGTGGTGGCCACCTGTTCGGCCTCTGCATTCGTCAGGAAGAAACCGCGCACCGTCTGCGACTGGTAGTCCTTGTGCTTGGCGGGCGTATTCGGATAGATCAGGATGGTGTTGCGGTCCAGTGCGCGTTGCTCCAGTTGGTTGGTCAGCAGCACCGAGTCAATCGCCTCCCTGGCGGTCACGTTTTTCAGGAACACGGTGGTGCGCTGCTCGGTGCGCACATCCTTGTCGAAAACGAAATTGAGCCCGGTGGAGCGCGAAAAAGTTTCGAACACCTGCTTGATCGTGGCGTCCCTGTATTCCACGCTCACCGTCTTCTGCAGCGCTGCGGCCAGTTGGGGCAGGGCCGTGGGCTTCCTGTTCCTGTCTTTCAGCTCCCTTTGCATGTCGCGCGCGGCGGCATGGTCGGGGTTTTCGGTCAGCAGGGCTTGAAGGCGGTCCTGCGCCACACCGTCATCCTTGCGCGCCATGGCTGCGCGCGCTTCCTCCAGCAGCGCGGTGTGCCGTGCGCCGAGTTCGAATGATTTCAGCCCCTCCTGTGCGCGCGCGTTGCCGGCATCGATGGCCAGCACGCGCTGGTAGATCAGGCTGCTTCGATCCCGCGCCGCGTCCGTGTCCTCGCGCGCGGCGGCATCTGCCTGCGTCAGCCAGGCGTTGACGGCCGCCTCGCGCATCCTCAGGTACGCCGCACGCAGCTCGGGCTGGTTGGGCTCCTGCCCGATCAGCTTCTGCAACTGCGTCAGTGCTTCCTCCACGCGGCCCTCCTGGTAGGTGGTCTGCGCATCGTGCAGACCATGCCTCCACATGCTGCAACCGGCAAGGCTTGCACACAGCGCCAAAGCTACAGGCAGAAAAAACCGCTTCAGGTGCATGGATGTTCTCGTGGCAGGGTTCATTGAATGGCCAGCGTCTGGGTCTGCTGCAGCGGCAGATAGAGAAATGTCAACACGTTGGGGTCGATGGACTTCAGCTCGTACACCCCATCAATGACGCTGTTCGCTTCCACGAACAGGACGTCGTCGCCCCGTGCCAGATAAACCTCCCACTTGCCGTTGCTCCGCTGCCGCCCGATGTAGGTGAAGGGCAGAGGCGGGGCCATGGGTGGCGCTTCCAGGGCCGGCGTTGCGGGTGGGAGCGGCGTCCAGCTGTGCCGCGCAAACAGGTGGCGCATATGCGGTGTAGGGGTGGCGGCGGCCTGGGAA
>Ga0070754_10000383_pt1 | contig 42511 bp, 35 predicted proteins | sample VirMetDEL_Sep_01_FD_75181 | JGI IMG/M metagenome (GOLD analysis project Ga0070754, IMG submission 75181) | Aqueous microbial communities from the Delaware River and Bay under freshwater to marine salinity gradient to study organic matter... | ecosystem: Environmental > Aquatic > Marine >...
ATATATTAGATAATTCTAACTATGGAATTTTATCATTTGCAATGTCTGGAAACTATGGACCTGGTTCTTTTTGTAGTGAACGAGATTGGACAGTAAGAGAGATATTCCAATATTTTAATATTGAACAAGATAGTAAAATAGCTAAAAGTGCACAATTATTGGGAGGAGTATTTATTATTAAAAAAAATAATCATTCAAAATATTTTATTAATTTAATGTTACAAGCTATTAAAAATAATCCAGAAATGTTTACTGATAAATATAATGATAATAATCAAGAACATTATTTTAATGATAATCGTCATGATCAAAGTGTTTCAAGTATTCTTAGAAAAATAATAGGAACAGCTTTAATTAATTGTGATGAAACATGGATGCCACCTTGGAATGGTGATTTTGCTTTGCAGTTTCCATTCTGGGCACCTAGACTTCGTAATTAACTAGAAACTACTTCAAATACAAATGGTAAACTTGAAAAACCTGCTGGTACGGCACTATCAGCCCATGTCCCTTCAGGAGCTATTCCATCTGGTCCTGGAGGTCCATCAGTTGGATAAACAATTACTCTATTAGAGGATTTAAATTTAATAGATAATTTACTATTTTCTGTTATAACTAAAGGATTTGCTGCATCAAACACGGCTAAAATATATTCTACTTCACTTGGATTAGTAGCAGTTGTAATTTTATCACTTTTTAATAATAATCCCTGTACATTAAATTCAGGATTAAGATTAATGTAAGGAGAAAATCCACCATCACCAAAATTATTTAGAGTTTCTGTATAAAAATTATAATCGCCCGAGTTATCTGACCCTGCATTCCCATATATTGGGTTATTGGTAGTAAACCAACCATCTGGTGCGCTCCCCGAAGCAAATTTAGCATTTGCTTTCATCTGAATAGTATTTTTAAGTAGTAAATAATTATAATTAAATGTTCCTGGTTTAGGAAGATTTACATTTGGTATTTTAGTAAATTTACCAGGAGCCACATCTATACTTAATGCTACATCAGAACTCCATAATATTTGACCAGATTTATTCCATATATTACCAATTATTGGATTTATTTGAGTTACACCAATTTCTTCTATTTGAATAATATAACCATCCGGATTTGTTACAGAAAATTCTTCATTAGTACCATTCGGTCTAGATTCGCCTTCAATTGGTTTAATCATTATATATATATAATTATAATATTTAAATACCTTCAAAATCTATTTCAAATCTCGAACCAGAAACAGAATTTTTTTGATGATTAAAATTGGTTCCTACATCTCCTGTTGGAGTTACCCAACAGTTAGTATGGCTTCCATTACGATGTTTTGGTTTACAGATATACATTTTATTTTTAAGAATATATGGTGCAGTACTAGTACCATGATATTTACCAGCATTAGCTGCTTCTGCGCCAATAGCACTAGTAAAACTACTACCATTATTATTAATAGTATTTATTTGTAATCTTAGTAATCTTGCACTACTTGAAACAGCACCTTGTGTAGCAAATTGTCTGTTACTAGGTTTATAAATAGTAATAGCACATTCACTTGCAGTGTTTCCCTGACAATCTAATATAGTTCGCACTTGTGGTCCTTCTCTTTTAGAATTATCTGGCCAAGCTAATTTACCATTAGCATCAAAATAATTTACATTATCCGCTCTATTACCAGTTAGTTTTTGGTCATAAGTATTTCCTTTAGCTCTTAAATAAGCACGACTATCAGTATAATATTTTTTATTTAAAATCGTAGTAGCAGATTTAATAATATTAGCTTCTGGATTACAAGCAACACAGGCAACACTTTTAAAATCTGTATTAGGATTTAAAAATTTAAAATCTTTATTTGGTAGTTCAAAATTTTTTTCATATAAAATATTTTCTTTAATACCTGCACTATTACTACCATCAATCGGATCGTTTGAATTGCATACAATACAATTAGTGCTATCACTTCCTAAATAAACTGAACCACCTGGTATATCCATTGGTATTCCTACACCAGCTCTTCCTCTACCACTATAAGCTCTGGGATTTAATTGTTTTCGCCAATGTTTAATAGGTCTTGCTTTAAAAGATGGACCATTATCTTTTTCATCATATACAGGTAAAGGTCTAGACCATGTTGGTACTGCACTATTAGTAGATTCACCTTTCCAACTTATATATGGTTGTTCTTGCCAATTATATGTTCGATTGGGTGTAATATTATAACCAGCATTTGTTTGCGGCATATTTTATATATATAATTCTGTAGAAAATATAAAAAGTTAAGCATATCTTATTACAATAATGATAATTGAAATTATTTTAGTTTTATTGTTTGTGGGAGAATTTTTATATGTAATTCTTTAAAAAATAAAAGCTTATGTAATTATAATAATGATAATTAAAATTATTTTAGTAATATTAGTAGTAATTATTTTATATTACTTATTTAATATTATCACTAAAGAAGATATTATTGAAGGAGTTACACCAGAATATAAAGTTATTATTTCAAATGATCCTTTAGAATCTATAAAACAAACAGCAAGTATTAATTCAACAAACATAGCAAATCTTAAAACTCAAATAGATGAACTTATTAATTTAAAAAAAGAGGTTTATGATATTAGTGGGATTGCACATGCCAATACTAAAGGTATGGCTGGTTTAAGTGATCAATTAGCAAGTTATTCAAATGAAGTATCTGGTTCAGCTGCAGATCCAAATTCTAATAAACCATTACCAAAAGTTACTGGATTAGGAGAGAATAGTAATAATTTAGCTTCTGCTTTGACACCACCTGATATGTCTAATAATTAAATTATCTATAATATATAAATATGTCTACATTTATGAGCAATTTGAATACTATGAAGGAGGATGCTTTAGGACCAGATTACAGTTATATTGATAATATAAAAAATCCAGAGTCACTTGGTATGGGGTCATCAGGTGATTTAGGTCAAATTACAAGAAATGTATCAGGATTAATAGGATACACTGAAGTTTTAGTTACAGGAGGAGGACCTGCTCAAACTACTCCAGGTGGTCTAGGAAATAAATTTTTTTTAAAAACAGGTGCACAATGTACAGGTACAGTTAATGGAGTAAAAGAAAGTAAAGATAGATATATATATTTTAATAATATACCAAACGGAGTTAATGTTCCAGGTTTAAATATCAATATAGGGGGAACCTCTTCTGGTGATGGGGGGTTGAATGGTTTGATTCCAGGAGTAATGGGTGGTATAGAAAAAACAAATCCTTTAAAATTATTTAATGCATTTACAACTGGTGCTAATCCTAAATGTGTAGCAGTAAATGCTCCAATTACACAAAAAAGGGAAGCTGATGGGTGGGTAGATGTCCCTCCAGATACAACAGAAACATATTGGATGACAGAAGGTGATGCAAAAGAATTAATATCAAGAAAAGGTAGTAATGCAGCAATATTAGAAAGTTTTATAAATAATAACAATAATAGTAAACCAAGAGTTGATAAAGGAGAAATACCAGATGATATATTAATACAAGTATATTACACCAGTTTGGGATTATTAGGATTATATATTTTAATGAAAGTATTTGAAAAAAAAGATAATTAATTAGTAAAATATTATACAAATTAATTATTTATCGACTTGTTCCTACCCATCCTACTCTACCATTAATTTTTCCACCTTTTTTATTTCTTTTTTTTCCTGCACCAGTTTGACAAGTATAATATGGATTATGGGGAGGTGGATTAGCTAATCCACTTAATTTAGGTGATAATACACTATCACCTGTACTATATCCAAAAGTAATAGGAACATTACTATATGGTTGTCCATTTCCATATACACCAAATGCTGGTGGAGAAACAGGAGATTCAGCAAGCAGATTGGATACACTTCTAGGATTATAAGAACCTCCTTTCATTGTACGTCTATTTATTCTACGTGTTTTTTTTCTATGTGTCTTGTTTCTATGTAGTTTTTTTCTTCTTATATTAGATTTTCTTTTTAAAGAAGCTTTTCTTTTCTTAGATAGACCTGCATGTCTTCTAGTACGTCTTCCTCCCACGAGAGGATGAAGTAATGGATTGATAACAGCATTTTGTCCAACTTCATTAGCATGTGCTTGACCAGCACCAAATCCTAATGTTCTAATAGGATCATTTGGAGAAGAACATGGTTTAACAGCTGCATGTCCAGCTTTAGGACCTGTAACATGCTGTGATAATGGGTCTTTTGCTAAACATACTCCTCCACTACCACCATTTTGCTTAAACATAGGAACATATTCACCTGCAGCACTAAACGCATTTTCTTTTACACCAGCACAACCATGACCAGCTACTTTACCAAATGGATCAGGAAATCTATTAGGTACACCAGTAAAATTTGCAGGAGTAAGACTACCATAGTATACAGAATTTTGTTGACTCATTTATATAATATAATTATACTTTTTTCTCAATAAATTGAGCATCTTTATATGTTATTAATTTGATTTTTTTAGTAATTACTTCTATAGGTTCCCATTTACGAAATTTTTTATTATAAATACATTTCATATAACAAGTTTTGTTAAGATCAACATATTTATCATCACTAATATTTTCAAAATCTTCATCATCATCACTTTCTTCTAATAAATCTAAGTTTCTATTTTCTTTTATATTTCTAAATAAATTATTCATCATTACACTTTTTTTGTAATTTGAAATATATGCAATATCATATGGTTTATCAAAATTTTTAGGATTATAACAATATATATTATATATATCTGGTTGAATAGTAGCTTTTACTTTAAATATACCTTCATGAATAGTTTCATTTATATATTTATATATACCTAATGAATAATTATATTTTTTTGTATTAATAAACTTTATACCATATGTATTATATGGTAGTGTAGATATATAATTATAAGCACTATTAAAATTTGAACAATATATTGGTATTCCAGGAATTATAAAATTATTAGAATAAAATTTTTGAGATATTTCACTAGTAAATAATTTTTTAAATAAATTTATTTTTTTAATAAAATCATAATTTTCTACATTAATATTTTTATAATAGTGAATATTTTCACATGAAAAATGTTTATTATTTTGAACAGTAAATAGAGTACCATATATTAATGTACCAATAGATAATTCTGAACTAAAAGATAATGAATATAATTCAATATTATTAATTTTATTATTACTATTTAATGTTAAAATCAAACATATATTTTTATTATAATAATAAGTTAACCACATAAAAGCTTTATAACCACTTGGAATAATCATAAATATATCAGCATAAACTTTATTATGTAAAATTGTATCATAAGAAAGTTCTATAGGAGGAAATCTATTCATAAGGAGATCTTTAATTTCTTTTGTTAACATTATATTAATACAAGAAATACTCTTTAATTGGTTTAATAACTAGAAAAACCTTTATTAGATTCAGAAATATCATTAACTATAATATTAGATTTATTTTGTTTTAAATCATTCAAAAATTTTTGAAGTTCATTATCCATATTATTTTTATTTGGTATAATATTTTTTTCATTATTTAAAGTACTTATAACTTGATTATATCTTTCACGAGGTTTATTTACTAAATCTTTTACTTTTGGAATAGTTAAAGTATTTTTAAAAAAATAAAAAAGATAATGAATTAATACTATCAAAATTAAAGAAATAACTATTGATTGTAAAGTCCAAAATAACATATTATATATAATTAATAAAACTTTAGTAATGATAAAAACGTAAGAATATCATTATTAATATTTAATGTATTAATATCATCTTTTGTTAAAAAATAAATATCACTAATATTATTATCAAATTTTTCAATTACTAAATCAACAATTCCATTTTTACGTAACTGATATATATCATATATTTCCTCTCTATAAATATGATTAAATGGTATTTGCCAATGTTCATCATCATATGATATAACTGTATTATCAGTAATACAATCAATATTATTAATTTTATTATAAATAGCTGGCTTAGATTGAATATTTTGTAAATAAATTTTATTATTTATTATTTTAAATATACCTTCATGAGAATATATAAAATTATATTTTTTAGTTTTATAAAAATATTCTTTAACATTTGATAGATCTAAATTTTTAATCTTAATATCTGGTATATAGATTTTCATTAGTTTATAATAATATAAACCATTTAAACCCATTCTCTTTTTGTTAAAATAGAATGACTACACTTGTAATTGTAGATAGATTAGGAACTTTAAAAGAATTAAAAGTTAAAAATTTATTAGAAGAAGAATTATATAAAAAATGTGGTTTTCGTAAAAATGATAATTTTGAAAATAGAACTACCTGGAATGTAGAAATGAATAATACTAAATATAAAATCGAATTATGGGCAAAAAATGAAGGTAAAGCTGGAACAGAAAATAAATATGATTTTCCACCTCCAATAGATAAAGAATTATATTTTGGAAATTGTTGTTTAGTTTCTAAAGATATAAATAATAATAATTATACTACATTATCAATATCTTTATGGATGAAAATTTATGAATATTTATTTGGAGGTTTTGAGGATATTGAAGAAGAAGAAGAAGAAAGTGAAGAAGAGTTAGATAATATTCCTAAAAACATGAAAACTAAACATGGTTATCTTAAAGATGGTTTTGTTGTACCAGATGATGATGAAGATGATGCCGATGATGAAGATGATGATGAAGATGATGAAGATGATAGTGATGATGGTATTATAGGACATGTCGCCGATGAAAATAATAGTAATTTATCAGATGTTGATGATGATAAATATTCGTGTTCTAGTAATGATGGTTCTGAATTAAGTGAAGAACCATATGAATATAGTGATGAAGATTAATCAATAAAATTGAATTGATATAAAAATATATTATTGAATATAATAATTATGATTGCCGTAAAAAATCCTGAAGAATTTCGTAATAATATTAATAAAAAATTATTTGAATATATTCCTGATACAAAAATGTGTAAGAATTTAGAAAAAGGTATTTATAATTATTGTATTAAAGAATGTAATAGTAAAAATATTGTAAAAAAATGGGATAATATATATTTTACATTAATATATATTAATAAATTTAGATCTATTATAAGAAATATTAATAGTGATGAATTAAAAAATCAAATTATTTCTAATAAAATAAAACCTCATGAAGTTGCTTTTATGACACATCAAGAAATGAGACCACTTCATTGGCAAAAACTTTTAGATATTAAACAAGAACGTGAAAATAATAGATATTCTCCTAAGATGGAAGCTAATACAGATAATTTCACATGTAGAAAATGTAATTCTAATAAATGTAGTTATTATCAGCTTCAAACACGTTCTGCTGATGAACCTATGACAACTTTTGTAACATGTATTGATTGTGGTAATAGATGGAAATGTTAAAAAAATATAATATAATATATTATTTCATATTTTATTTTTAATCTAATATTTCTAAATCATTAATACTCCAATATTCAAAACCTTTATTTGGTAAAGGTCTTCTAATAATAAAGGGAATTTTTTTTTGTTTTAATTCTTCTAAAGCTACTAAATATCCATCTATTGTAGCAGGAGGAACAGATACAAATGGTTTTGCTCCATTATCTATTTGTTTTGCTCTTTGTCCTAAAATTCTAGCTTTTTCATATTTTGTTAATATTGGTACTGTAGAATGTAAAGGATCAATTATATTACCAATTGCATCTCTAGTCACCACTGTTAATTTTTTAACTTCATCAAAATTATGAGCTTTGGCTTCTGGATGATAGTCTAAAATATAATTATTTCTTACTTCTTTATCAAATTTTTGTAGATAATTTTCATCTTCGTTATCTTCGTCATCATCATCATCATCATTATCTTCATCACTTTCATTAGGAGTTGATATTATTTGAGATTTTTTTGAACTTTCTTTAATAATATCTTCTTGTTTTTTAATAGATAAATTATCATCATCTTCATCATCTTCATCAGGTTCATCATCTTCATCAGGTTCATCATCTTCATCAGGTTCATCATCTTCATTAGGTTCATCATCTTCATCAGGTTCATCATCATCATCTTCATTATCACTTAGATCAAGATCACTATTATCACCAGGTTCATCTTCATTATCAGATGGAAAAGTTGGTTTATTTATAATATCTTCATTATCAGATTCTTCTAAATCAGCCATGATTTCTTATATACATAATAGACTTTTAAATCAGTTCAATTTTTTATTATTTTTGTTCATCTGTTTTCCAAATAGTATCACATTTTGAACACATATAAATATATTTCATATTGATATCATCATAGCGAATAAATATTACATCTCTAGATACTTTATCTTCTTGAATATTACTGGGGCAATCTATTTTGGGACATTTAATAGTATTAATTCTAGGTAATGTAGGGTCTTGTTTTGTATATTCATTTATTACATGACTATATTTTTGCTCACTTCTTTTTACTTGTGTTCTAGAAACACAAATATTATCTACAGATGAATCAGTATCTTCATAACCACAATTACGACAATAATATATTAATTATTTGAGTCTTCACTAGAAATTTTAAGATAATACATATTATCACACTTAATACAAAAATGCATGTTTTATATATATTCTACGATGAATATTTATTTCAATTTTTCATAAATAGTATCTATTCTATTTATTATATTTAAATAGTCAGTAGTAATAGACATATGATATACTGAAGTTTGTAAAATTTTACTTTTTTTATTCTTTTCGCTAAGTTTATTTTTAATATTATTATAATTTTTTTTAAAAAGTTCCTGAATAATAGTAATAAACTCAGGAAAATTTTTATTAATAAAATCACTTTCTAGAATATAACATATTGCTGTATCATAATTTTTATACTCAATAATTTCATTATAAACATTAAAATCTCGATGATTTTCTGTAATACCAGGTTCATTAAGTAATGGTTTATTATTTAATATAGTACATAAAACTAAGAGAATACTAGAAATAGATTGACAAGCATTCCATTGTTCACCCGTCCAAGTATTAAGAATTGAAATACAAACTTTTCCACATTTATATAAATTTGGATTAAAACGAGTATAACCATCATTAGTACAATATGTTAGAATAGGAGGATTATAAGGATAATCAGTAGGATATTGTATTTTAAATAAATAAAATCCATATTCATAAGGAGTTGAATTAGGTCCAATTATAAGAGCGCTAGCTTTTAATATATCATCATCAGAATGTTTATAATATATACCATTTGAATGTAAAGGATTTTTATTAATATCTCTGACATCTTTAATTAATCTTTTAACTGTTTGAGAATCTAGAGTAACTGGAGATTTATTGATAGACATAATAATAATTACTTTAGTTATTTTTATGTAGAATTAATAATGTATATATTTTAAACAGAAACAATGTAATTAATATTTGATATCAAGAAATATATCCAAAAAATTGAGATAAAAATATCTCCCGGATATATATTCAATAAAGATGCCAAATACAATACTGCCACTAGATGAATTTTTAAAATTGAAAAAAGCTGGGAAAGGTACAGCATTTACCCATACAAGAATTGGTGATTCAGAAAAAAAAATTTATGGTGGAAGTTATATTATAACTGAGGCAGAAGAAGAAGAATTTTTAAATATTTATCATGAACATGTTTTTGTAAATGGTAATAAAGAATTTTTAACTGAAAAACAATTAGTTGAAAATGGTCCTATTTTAATAGATATAGATTTGAGATACGATCATAATATTTCTAATAGACAACATACAAATGATCATATAGTAGATTTAATTATGTTGTATGCAGAAAAATGTAAGGAATTAGTAAATATTTCAAATAATATATCTATTGAAGTTTATGTAATGCAAAAAAAAGATATTAATAAATTAGATACAATAACAAAAGATGGAATACATATAATTTTTGGATTAAGTATGCATAAAGGTTTACAAGCAATGTTACGACATAAAGTATTAGATGAAATTTCTGATATGTGGGATGATTTACCAATTACAAATACTTGGGAAGAAGTAATAGATGAAGGAGTAGCAAAGGGATTTGTAAACTGGCAATTATATGGTTCACGAAAACCAGGAAATCAAGCATATTTAATAAATAAACATTATACATTAACTCATAATAATAATAATTGGGACATAATAGAAAATGATGTTAATAATTTTGATACAAAAAAAAATATATATAAATTATCTGCACATTATACAAAACATCCTAAATTTGATATACTAGATAGTGTTAAAGATAATTTTGAAAAGAATTGTAAAGGATTAACAAAAAAAGTACAACCAATAATTAAAAAGAAAAAATTATTAGTAGCACCTAATTATAGTAATATTAAAAATGAAACTGAATTAGATGAATTATTAGAAGACATGTTAAATGAAGATAATATTGGTCCATGTAATTATAAAATTAAAGAAACACATCAATATACTATGATTTTACCTAATAGTTATTATGGTCCAGGTAGTTATTCAAAGTGGATAAGAGTTGGTTGGGCATTAGCATCTACAAATCCAAAACTATTTCTAACATGGATAAAATTTTCTTGTCAAGAAAATTGTAGAGAAACATTAAGAGGTTCTAATGGTAAATTTGATTGGAGTAATGTTCCACAATTATATGAAATGTGGGAAACATTCTGTCATACGGGTACAAGAGAAGATGCTCATTCTGTTACTTATCGTTCAATAATGTATTGGGCTAAAAATGATGCAAAAGAAAAATATGAAAAAATTCGGCAACAAACAATTGATTATTTTATTGAACAAACTATTGATACTGCTACAGAATTTGACTTAGCAACTGTATTATATAATATGCTTAAAGGACAATATGTATGTGTAAGTATTAAAAATAATCATTGGTATGAATACAATGGTCATAGATGGTTTGAAATTGATTCAGGTAATTCTTTAAGATTGCAAGTATCTAAAGATATGTGGCAATTATATGTAGGGAAATTACAAGAAGGAACAAGAAATTTGCAAGCTACAGAAATGGAAGACCCATCTTATGAAATGAAAAGAAAAAAAACAGCTAAATTAGCTGAAATAGCTTATCTTCTTAAGAAAACTACATGGAAAAATAATATTATGAGAGAAGCTCGTGAATTATTTTATGATCAAGATTTTATTAGTAAATTAGATCAAAATCCATATCTTTTATGTTTTAATAATTATATTGTAGATTTTAAAAATAATACATATAGACGTGGACAACCTGATGATTATATATCAAAATGTACTAATATAGACTATATTCCCTTAGAAAAAATTAAATTAACTAATAGTAAACAAATTACTGAAATTTATCAATTTATGGATGAATTATTTCCAGATATTTCATTAAAAAATTATATGTGGGAACATCTTGCTTCATGTTTAGTAGGAACTAATGAAAATCAAACATTTAATATTTATACTGGTTCTGGTAGAAATGGTAAATCAAAATTAGTTGATTTAATGTCAAAATGTATGGGAGAATATAAAGGCACTGTTCCTATTACACTAATTACTCAAAAACGTAATAGTATTGGTAGTACTTCATCAGAAATTGTACAATTAATGGGAACAAGATACGCTGTTATGCAGGAACCATCTAAAGGAGATAAAATTAATGAAGGTATTATGAAAGAAATTACTGGTGGAGATCCTATTCAAGGAAGAGCATTATTTAAAGATACAATAACATTTATTCCACAATTTAAACTAGTTGTATGTACAAATACAGATTTGGCTATTAATAGTAATGATGATGGAACATGGAGAAGAATTAGAAAATGTGACTTTTTATCAAAATTTTTAGAAAATCCATATGAAGATGAAGATAAATTTCCAAAAGATCTTTATCCATATCAATTTAAAATTGATAAAAATATTGATGAAAAATTTAATGATTGGGCACCAATATTTATGTCACTATTAGTTGATATATCCTTTAAAAATAAAGGTAATGTTAATGATTGTCCAATTGTTATGTCTGCTAGTGATCAGTATCGTGAAGGGCAAGATTTTATTACACAATTTGTTAAAGAAATGGTAATTAAAAGTAAAGGAGATAAAATTAAGAAAACTGAACTTAGTGAACAATTTAAAATTTGGTGGGCTGAAAATCAGGGAAGAGGTGGACAACCTAAAAATTCTGAACTTAATGATTTTATGACTATTAGATATGGTACTTATCGTAATGGTTGGCAAAATGTTGCGATTAATTATGATAATGATGATGATGAAGATATTCCATCATTTAATTAAATATATATTTAATTAAAATATCAAATATATATTTTTTTATACCATAAATTCTGGATTACTATATATTTCATTTACTTGTCTATTAACCATAACAAAAGTACAACATTTGGGAAAATCTTTAATTCTTGATGCACCCATATATGTACCTGTTGATCTTAATCCACCAAAAATATCTTGAACTGTTATATTTACTGGACCTTTAAATGGAATTTTTCTAAGTTTTCCTTCACTACTTCTATAACTTGCCATACCACCATTATGTTTATTTTGAGCATGCTCACTCGACATACCATAAAATAATTTATATTTTTTTCCATTTTCTTCGACCAATTCTCCCGATGATTCTTCATGACCAGCCATCATACCACCTATCATAACAAAATGTGCTCCACCACCAAAGGCTTTAGCTATATCTCCTGGTCTTTGACATCCACCATCAGATACAATATGTCCATTTAATCCATTTGCTGTTTCACTACAATCACTACAAACAGATAATTGCGGCATACCTACTCCTGTTTTAAGTCTTGTACTACATACTGATCCACTACCTATTCCACATTTTACAACATCGACTTTTGCTGTAAGTAATAATTCTTGCACCATATCACTTGTAGCTACATTTCCAGCAATAATAGTTAACTCTGGATAATCTATTCTTAATTTTGTACAAAATTCTACAAATTTGGAACTATATCCATTTGCTACATCAACTACAACAAAATAAGGTTTTAATTTTAAAATTAAACAATCTAATTTAGCTCTATCTTTATCTGAAATTCCTGTTGTTAGTGTATAATAATTTGGATCTAACAAATTACCACTTTCTTCATATTTTGTAAAATCTTCAATATTATAGTGTTTATGCAAACAAGTAATTATATTATATTTATATAATTCATTATACATTTCTAATGTTCCTGTTGTATCCATATTAGCAACCATTAAAGGAACCCCTTTCCATTTTCTTTTAGAATGTAAAAACTCCACTTCTCTTTCTAAATCTACTTCACTTCTTGAAGCTAATTGAGAGCGTTTAGGTTTAATTAATACATCATTAAAATCATATTTAACTCCTTCTTCTATCTTCATATAATATATTAAATTTATATACCTTTATACTAAATTTAATATTATATTAAAATTCTTTTGTCCATATATGAACATGATTTTTTATAAGATAATCTTCTTTAAATCCTAATTTAGATAAAGTTTTTTGTATGTCTTTTTGATATTCTATTAAATATGGTTCTCCCATTAACATTACATTAGATGGTTTATAATATGGTGAAATATCTATTATTATTATTTTTTCTTCTATAAATTTTTCACAATTATTAATAATATTAATCCAAGCTCTTTTTGGCATTTCATGAAATCCAAAAAAACATGTTGCTATTTCCCAACTTCTTTGTGGATTATAAAATTCTGCGTGTTCTACTAGAAATGTTTTATCTGGATGTAATTTTTTTGCTTTATTAATCATTTCACAACTAGTATCTATTCCTATTGACCCATCATTACTTGAAGTAGAAAATCCTACACCACAACATAAATCTAAAATTGCTTTATTATTATCTTGTAACATTAATGTTGCTTTTCTTATATCCATATTATCATATGCACAGTAATCTATCATTTTTGTAAAATAAGGAGCTAACTCTGCATGAATTCTTCCTCCTATACCTGTATTACCAAATGAATGTATTCTTGGATCAAAAGGATAAGAATTCTTTAGAAATGGATAATTTGACTTTAGAGAGAAAATATTTGTTAATTGTAATAATAATAATAATAATAAATTTTTTTTCATCATATTCTAATATATTATAATATGTTTATATTATTAAATATTAGTATATACGTTTTTTGGAACATTATTATTAAGTAAATAGTATAATCTAAAATATATATAAAATAAATATTTTGATATATTTAATGATATCAATGGTAATATTATTATAACCAATATTATTAATAATGTTATATAATTTTTATAATTTTTATCTCTCATAATCACACGTATAATTATCCATGCTAATAATATATAATATATTGATAGTAATCCTTTACGTACTATATCTAACCACTCAATTTCGTATTCTTCATAAATAACTTTACGATCATTTGTTAATCGTAAACGATTATTTTTATCTAAAAAATTTAATAAATTTTTTTCTTTGTCTTTTTTCATATTTATATAGTCCATCATTCTATTAAAATAAATATATAATCCACTATAATCATTAGATAATGTATTTAATTGTCTCATTAATTCTTGATGTTTTTTAAAACGCATAATATTTTCTTTCTCAAATTCTTTTTTATATTTATCTAATAACATTTTTTCCCATTCTTCTTTACCTAATGTAGTTGTATAATAATTTTTTTCAGCTGTATTTAATTCATCTGGTGCATTTTTTAAATTTTCTTGTGCTTCTATTAATATTTTTTTTAAATCTGCTTTTTTTATTTTTTTTGCTGCTGTAGGATTATTTGCTATAGCAATTTGTTGTGTTAAGTTATTTAAGGTATTTATTGAATATCCTGCTTTTGTAAAAGCTTTATTTATTTCTTGTTGTTGTTTTATATCTGCAATCGATTCACTACTTTCTGCCTGTGCTTCTGCCTCTCCCTGTTGACGTCTTAGTGAACGTGACCGTCTACGTGATCGTGAACTTCCTCTTCCTCTTGCCATACTAGTATAATTATATATTTTAAACTCGTGCAAAAGATGCAGATTCTGGATCAAATGCTCGTACTGTTGAACGATCTCCATACTCACAATAATCTCTACTTACATAATTAGGTGCTTTTCCTTTATTTCTAAAACCTTCTTTTGGTTCATTCGATATTTTAGCCTCAAGTACTTCATTCGGTATTTTAACATCAAGTACTTTATATTCACATTTTCTTAACTGTTTATTATATCTCATATTATCATTACAACACGCCTCACCATAACACTTGATTCCTAAACTTCTTTCTAATTCACCGAACGTATTACTACCTGGTCCATTAATGAATTCATTCCATTTTTGTTTATTATAATCCCATACACTCGGAGGATTGGCTACGCCACTAGCCGCTCCAGTACCACCCCAATTGATTGCATCATATTCCATATTATCTCTCGACATTAGATCAAATACTCTCGAAATTACAAAGTATGCACCAACCAGTCCTACTAAAGTTGCTAACATTCGAGTTACTTCGTATGAAAGAAAACGCTTTTTATTTAAAATTGCTAAAATTAATATGGGTACTAATACCATTATTAATACTTTCATTAAGCTAGTATGAGCTTTATATCTTTTACCATAATAAGTATTAATTTCTACCATACGCATTTTATTGTCTCGTGCGGCTCTTACATCAAGTAATTCCTCTCTCGCTTGATTTAACTGTTCTTCAGCAGTCTCAACTAAAGTTAATTGATTAACTAAATTAACTCGTGTTCCTGCTACATTATTCTGCATTTGACTGTACATATCCGTTAATGTTTTAAAAAGATTTGCTCTTATCTCAGATAATTTATTTATTTCCTCTACTATTGCTTGAACTTCTTGAGGATTACCTTCTTCTCCAGACTCCTTAACTAATTTATCATATTGTGCCCTTTCTAATTCTTGTAATTTACTTATTTGATTTAGGGTCTCTTCTTGTCTTTCTTGACTAAATTCTAAATTAGCATTTGTTAAATTACCACTCATTATATATAATCTGTTAAGATAATATATAAAAAAAACTTTTAATCTTATTATTTACTTCTTGAATTTTTTATTCCATAAATTATTATCAAAATCGCTAAAATGCTCCATAATAAGTATTGATAATTTTCACTTTGCATTCTTAAATATGTGTCTTCATCCATTGCAGTTATATTAGTATTGTGTTTATCAGCGTGTTCTAATTCATATTGTGCTTCATTATAATCTGATAATTGTTGTGATAATCTATCAATATTAAATTTCATATTATTATCTAATTTCTCTTTTTGATTTGTTAAATCTTTTAGTTTAGTGTTCATTTCAGTTCCTATATCATTTAATTTCTCTCCTTCAAGTGCACTTGATCTTCGTTTATCTTCAATATAATCTGCTACTTGACACAAACTGTCTTTACTCATCGGATCTCCTCGAATATAACTATTCCATTTTTCTCCTGTTATACTATTTACTTTTTTACTACAACTAATATTATTATCTAATAATTTAGATCTAATAAATAATTCTAAATCTTCATTAAAAATTCTCTTTCCGTCAGGATTTGCACCAAACATATTCTCTCCATATAATGTTCCTGTTTTAGTTTTACTATTATATGAAAAACCATAACATTTATTATTATTAGTACATTCGTCTTTACACTGTTCTAATGTAGCATTTTGTAAATTAATTGGTTTATTATTCTCCCCTATTAACGGATCCGTTGAACTATAATTTCCAACTGAAAAATAATTTGTTCCACCATTACTCAGCATTGCTGCTGGATATGGTCTTATTTGTAAATCATTTGATATGTATGCTACTTGCCCAACTTCACCAGATTCTATATTTGGAACACTATATATTGCATAATCACTTATTCCTGTAGAATCACCTGTAGGATTCAAACCAATATAATCTTCTAAACTATTTTTTTCACAATTTAATATTGAATACATTAATAATAACTGAAATGTATTTGCATTTCTAAAAAGCACTAATCGACATTTTCCACTTTGTGAACCTACAAAACTATTTCCTACATTAGTTAAATCATCTACTGCTGGTAAAATATCACCAGGAGCTAAATAGTTTCTTTTAAATATTCCTTTATCATATTTATATTTATCCATTGCTATAGCTGTTGCTGGTATTCTATTAGTATTTACATTATAAAAGTCTTTACCTTGTTGAATTTGTATATATCCTGAATCTGATAATATTAGTTTTACATCTAAACATTTATTACTTTCAGAATTACAATCATAAATTGCTGTTTTTAACCAAGCTCCGTCTCCATCAGAACTTATATTTACTGTTTTGTTACTATCACTATCACCACAACGATAACTGCTAGTATAACCTATGGGACAACCTGGAACATACACTGCTTGGGGACAATCAACATAATCATCATCATTGCGACATTGACCAGCTATCACTGTCTGCCCATTAAGAATAGTTTTTTTTATACCTTTAATACCATCAAATAACTTATGAGCATTCGTTGGTGTCCATTCAGTTGGAATTGGTTCTCCATTCTCTTGTAAAAGTTCAATTGAAGTTTTATCTGAAGGTTGTATTTTTATAGGATATGCATTTAAAAATTTGCCATTATTATCACTTTCCCACCAAGTAGGATCTCTAAGATTACGTTCTAATTCTGATGCACCTAATGTATACCTAAATTCAGGTAAATTATATTTATCTGTTTGATTATCTAATGCTATTTTTATTAAATTATTCCAATTTCCAGAAGAAGGTATAGATTCATATCGATTTACATTTATATGTTGTTTTAATTCATTTGAACCATCACCATCATCACCATTGTTATTGCTATTATTAGCTCCCATTAGTATATAAATATATAATAATGATATAATAATAATTATTATATTTATAAGAATTAAAATTTTAATTAATAATTTTAGAAACTAATTGTTGACATTGATTATTATTCCATAATAAAGACGAATCAGCACCTGCAGGAATATTAACACTTCCACCAATATATTTATTGCAATTAGTGATAGGAGGTGCTCCATTTATTAGATAATGTCCTAATGTGCCATTATTAGTTAAACCAAATACATCTCCTGCAATTGGAGAACCTTGAGGTACAAATCCCATAGCCAAAGTACCATCTTTTAAAAGTCCTAGACCTACATCTCTTGTATTATTAATTTTGCCAGAAAACATATCTGTACTAGCAATAAAACTTTGTCCTTGATTATCTTTTAAAAATTGATCTATTACACCATCTTCTTTTTTTGTTTTATAACTTTCACTACTACTTGTCCAACATCTACCTTTATCTTCTTTTTTATTTGTTAAAGCAAATAATGTTTTACCTAAATCTAGAGCTCGAGTTTTGCAAGCTTCTCTTGTCGTAATTCCTAAATCTGTTTCTTCACTAAAATCTGGATTATTTTTATAACAACCAAGATAAGTGTCGCCTACTAATGATGGATTAACTTTTTGAGTAATTTGAACATTGGTTCCTGAATTACCACATGCTTGACCTGGTTTCATTGGTGTCCCAACTAACATTGGTGGAGATGATTCTATTATACTACCTGTAAGTTTATAATTACCATCTACTCCTAAATTAGTATAACTCATACCAGATCCACAACCATTTTTACCTTGTGTAGCATTTATAACTACATTATTTGGATACCATTTAAAAATACCTCTTTCAGTAACATAACCCTTTGCACCACTAGATAATTGAACATTTGTTCCTTTATTAGGATTATTTCCTGCATTAGTTTTTGAAAACGTATCTGCTTGACTATACATATCTTTTAATTCATTATTATATATATTTGATTGATTAAATAATCTTTCTTGCATCTCTTTTGTTACATTTTTATCTTCTAAATTTTTTTTATATATAGCATTATTAGGATCTTTATATCTTGTAAATATAGAATTATTTGTAAATCCCTCTATACGCTCAGACCATGCATTTTGTACAGGAGTTCCAATATGATTATTATCATGAAAATCAGCAATTAATTGATATTTACCGTCTACATAATCTTGTTTTAATTTAGCACTTTCTGAAGATATAATAGAACTACATTTATTACGATTTTGCCAACTAATAGAATTATTATTTTCATCTAGACATTCACCATATTGCGTATCACCAGACTCAGATGGACGAAATTGTCCATTTAAAATTTGATTACATGATTCTCTTGTATATAATGGAATGTTAGTACCATAAACTTCTTTACATGTAAATTCTGCTACTGGTTTTGGTGTATTAGAACCAGAATCACTATCCGGAGGAATTCTTTCAAAGCATCTTCCCCAATTTCTACCACTTCTTATGGCGTGATTTACTCCGTATAGTCCATTTGGATCCTCACTTGTAAATGGACTAAATTCACAACAAGTATCACCACACGAGTCTAAACCAAACCCACTACGTCGGCACTTACAGTCACCTGCGGTAGAAGTTCTTTGATAACCAGGGGGTGGTGCAGAATTTGATCCAAGAGTTTGAGGTACGCCTTGATCGACCAATGGCTGAAATGGATAATCCGCTGGCCATGTATTAGTAGGGGTCGCTTGATCCGCAGGGGTTACGGTGTTAGTGTTAGAATCGCAATTGTTAACTTTTGTATAACTATTAATGCCTATAATATAGTCATAGTCGCTGTCTTTATCACGAAGACTATAAATGTATTCATTATTAGCAATACGCTCTTCAACAATTGATCCACAATTCTCCAAACTATTGCATTTTGCCTTGGCATCATCTAAATTCCAATAATAGTAAAGATTATCTGGAGTCACACCTTGTTGATCATTTCTTTTAAGTAGTTTAGTATAGCTTCTATGTATTTTTTTATCATAAACAATTTCACAACTAGAATTAGTTTCGGGAGTGCAAGCAGGGTCATCAGGATTTATTTTGGTACTTTTTTTATAACCTGTATAATTGGTTCCCCACGAATAGGGATCAGGTTTCTGTGCATAACGTAGAGTATAATTACCATCACCTTTACCGAAAACAAATCCTCCGCAGTTATCCATACGATCACATTGTTCCTTAGCCTGTTCAATATCTTTATACGTGTAATGGTCTGGCACACCTTCTTTTTTTACTAACATAGGATAGTTTCTACCTTCATTTGAAATATATTCATGTTCACAGGGAGGAGGAGGAGGAGGAGGAGGAGGAGGAGGAGGAGCAGGAGGATCAGGAGGAGCAAGAGGTTCAGGTGGAGAGCAGTCTTTATTTTTTTTCCAACTAGTAATACCATTCCAATTTTCACTATCCTGCACTGCGCGAAGATTATAACCGTAACCATCTCTAGTAATTGCTCCGCAATTATCCATAAGATTACATTGTTGCTTAGCCGGTTCAAGATCATTATAATTGTAACGATTATCCGGACCACCACCTCCTGAAAGTGGTATAGCAAAGTTTTTATTTGGTTTTTCTTCATAAGTAATTACACAACCATTATTATCAAAACCTTCAATTAATGACTGATTTGCATTCATACTAAAATTAGAAGTTTTTTGTAGACAAGATTGTGTATTGAATGTATTAATTCTATCATATCCATTTGGATTAGACAACATATCTGCTCTAGCACCAAGTTTTTTTATCTTGTTATTTTGTAATGATAGAAATTGTGCTCCCTGTGGAAATGGAGTAACAAAGTTCATATTTACATTTTTATTAAAATTTTCTCCTAAAACCATTTTATCTAATATAAAGTGATAAAAAAGTTAAAAATAAAAAATTAAATTTATATTACACTATTAAATTTATATTACACTATTAAATAAATTACGTATTCTACTATTATATAAATTACCTCTAGACCATTTAAACCATAAGTAATAAACTAATAATACTATAACCACTAACAATATTAAATTTTCTATATTACTAACATTATTTGTAGAATAAGCTTTAATAATTAAATAAATAAAACAAATAGATAAACCCATAAATACAAGATATTGCATATAGTAAGATTTTTGTTTTAAAATTAAAATTTCATTTTCACCATCATAAGTATTTAATTCATTTATTAACTTTGTCATTTTTACACTTTCAGCATTAAGTTGTGTTGATAATTCAACTAATTGTTCTTTATCTATCATTTCTACTAAACTATCATTTTGCATTCCTTTAGGATAAACTTGTGCCATCATATCTTTTAATTCATTTAATTTTCCAACTAATTCACTATTTTTATTTTGTAAATTTATCATTAATCCTCTATATGATTTGGCAATGTTGTCACCTTCAAGACATTGACCACATGTTTTAGGACAATCTTGACTATAAATTTTAGCCTGTGCTTCATCCCACCAGACATATTTACCAACTAAAGAACTAAATATAGGTACATCTACTTCTATTTTTTGACAATGTTGAGTACTATCACAATTAGCATTAGGATCATTATCACATTCACCAGTGCGATATCGATTATAAATAGAATCATGATCAGCTTTATACTGATTTAGTAATAGAAGTATTTCATTTTCTTTTGCTTTAAGTTCAACAATACTAGGATAATTGTTTGGTTGTTGTTGAATATAAGACATTATATAATATATATATAACAAATATTATCCTATAATTTTATTATATAACCAACTACTAAAATAATATAATATTAATAAACAAAAAACTAAAGCAATTAAAATTGTAAAATTATTTTCAATATTATCATTTTTAAATGCATGTAATATAATTCCTACTATAGTTATTGTTACAATAATCCATACTAAATATTGGAGTCGCCTTGATTGTAAATTTAAATATGTACTTTCTTGTTTACCATCTAATGTATCACTATTATTTGTTTTTAAAACAATTTGCTTTTCTCGTAAACTTTGTGTATAATTATTTAATCGATCAACTTCACGCTCCATTTCATATTTTAATCTATTATCTTTTATTTCTAAATTATGAATTTCTTGTCCCAACGCTTCTGCTAAAACTAATAGTTTAGTATTTAATTCATTTAATTTTTTCCATAGATTTGGGTCTACATTTAATCTATCACATATATCTGTTTTTTTCATACTACTTCCCGATGGAATACCATTATAAATTTCTTCAGAAACAATTTTAACAGGTAAATCACATGTAGTATTTTTACTATTCCATAAATTATCTGAATATACATGTTTAATACCTTTAATATCAACCCATGCAATCTCATGTGTTTTTATATTTTTAATATTTTTACCAGCAAAACCACATGGTTGTCCAGACAACATATCATCGCCGTTTAAAGTAAATTTATTTAATTCTTCTGTTGTTATATTTACAGCTGTATCAGGACAAGTCGAATTTTTATTATTCCAGGTATTTTCAGAATATCTATGAGTAACACCAAAATCATTTACATAAATATAATTATTATCACTAGTAGTAATAACTTTACCAAAATATTGTTTAATATCATTATTTTTATTTTGTTTATTCAAAATATCTTCTGAAAATAATTTATAAGTATCACTATATATTTTTAATGTTTTATTAAATTCGTTTTCAATTGCTGACATATCAACTAAAATAGCTTCATTATTATTATTATTAATATAATTACTATTTTCCATAGCTTCTCTTAATGAAGAAATTCCAGGCATAGAAGTTATTTGTAAAGATTTTAAATGAGGTTCTAAAATAGATAAATATAATCTATTATATTCTTTAAACTCTTGCCCCTGTAATAAATTAGGATCATTTTCTAAACCAGTACCTTTGTTTGGAATTATACCTAAATCATGTAAAAAACTTACTACCATTATTATACAATAATGATAGAAAATTGTATTTAAGATTGTATATTTAGTTTAGTATAGTAAAAAAAAGACAATCCAGTAATTCCTATTCCTACAAATAAATTACTTAATAATTTTTGATTATAAATTAGTTGTTTATCTTGTAATGAACCCTCTGCTGCTTCTGTCATATTTTGAAGTCCAATTTTTTTCTTTGACAAATTATTATTATTTTTAACTATATCTTTTACATAAATATCACCTTTTTCTATTTCGGATGATAATTTAAAAATATTATCTTGAAGATTATCTAATAAATTTTTAAAATTACTTTGTACTTGAGTTAATTTTTTTAAATCATCTTCATATAAAACTTTATATCCATTATTAGATTTATTACTAAAATATATTGGTTGTGAATTAGATAATTGATAAATTACTTGATTATATTGTTGATCTAATTCATTAATTTTTTTTTTATAATAATCTGGTTTTTGAATCTCCATAATATTATATATTAAGAACATATTCTATAAAATTTGCTAGTAATTGATGTTTTACTAGGTCTAATTATTTCACATAAATCTCCTGGACGTAAACCAATAGCCTGTGCAACTGGACTAAAACGAGAAATATCAGGAATTTGACTATCATCAGTAATATTATATTTTTTTTTTATATCATTAGCTTCTTCTAATAATAACTTTCTATGAGGGGGTACCAAAGTATGTTCTAATATATTAAATTGTAATCTTGTAATATTAAAAACTGTAATAAATATTCCTTCTTGTTCCCATATATTTGATAATATTTTTAGTAATGGTTCATTAGGTTCATCTTTAATTACAATAATTAAATCATCTTGTTTTGTTAAAATTTGTTCTAAATTATATAAATCTTCAATATAATCATAAATATTAGTATGTCTTAAATTTTTATTTAAATGATATTTAATATAAGCTTTTTTATTATTTTCCTCATTAGTAACTAACATATCCATTTGTTTTGTTTGGTACATGGAATGAACTTCATTAATACTACTACCTTGATAATTACTAACATTATATCCTTGTTTTTCCAATAAAGATAAAATATTATTTCTTGATTTAAATACTTCAACAATATGAGTACTTTGTGCCATACTTTATTTATAATATCCAAGTATTTTTAATTACATTCAATTTTATATTATAAAATCTAAAATTGAATAAAACTTTAATTTCTAAATATTAGTTACAGTTATTTTTTTTTTTTCCTTTTTCTCTCCTGTTTCTCCTTCTTCATCTTCTTTATCAGAATCTTCTACATCTGTTAATAGTTTAATTTTATTATCGTCTTCCTTAGCAGATTTTTCTATTTGTTGTGTTATATCTTGAATATTGGTATCTTTAACACTTTCTGTAGTTATTGCTGGAATATTAACAGGATTTAATGTTGTCTGATATGCTGGATTTATTTGCTGATATGTTGGATTTATTTGCTGATATGTTGGATTTATTGATAGATATTGAGGATTATCTATAGGATTTATTGGTTGATATACTTGACTTGTTTGCTGATATGCTGGACTTGTTTGCTGATATGTTGGATTTATTGGTTGATATTGAGGATTATCTATAGGATTTGTTGGTTTATATTGAAGATTATCTATAGGACTTGTTGGTTGATATTGAGAATTATCTATAGGATTTGTTGGTTTATATTGAAGATTATCTATAGGACTTGTTGGTTGATATTGAGAATTATCTATAGGATTTATGATTGGTTGCATTGCAGGTTGTTGAGAGATATTTTCAATTAATGGAATATAATCATCACCATCCTTTTCTTTACGTAACATATTTATTACTTTTATCCAATTACCTGGTTCTCGATATTGCTTAAGTTTTTCAACTATTAAATAATCAGGAATAGTTGTACCATCTTTATAAACTGCATCAGCTACAATCCATTCTGCTGGATACGTATTTGGTATTTGGTAATCATGATCTTTTATAAACCAAACAGAACTTTCAGTACCTCTATTATTTAATATAATAGATCCCCAAATATCACCATAATCGGGTGAATTTTCTCTAAAATACCATCCCAAAGAATTTGGATCTACAGTTTCATCTATAGTTTCATCTATTTTAGTTATATCTTGATGAGGTTCTTCATTGACTTGCTTTATTGGTTCTATATTTGTTGTTCTAGACATATTTTGAACAATCATTTTAGGATTAGCATCTTTACCTAATAATTTTACTATATTATCAGAAAATGACATACTTGATAATTGATCTATATTTTTTTCTGTAATAATTCTCATTTGAACATTCATACATTGAAGTTCTTGTATTAATAATTTAAAAGCATAAGGCACTCTAATAACACTAAATGATCTACCAAATTTACTAATATTTTCAATATTAAGATTAGAATCTAGTGTTCCTGAAAATTTAATAGGACCATCAACCATTGGACTTAAAAATAAGTTATAACTATCATTATAAATTGCTATCATACCAGTTTGATTACATACAGCCATAAAATATTCATCTCCTCTTATTAACATAGATTCTTGTAAAAATTTTGCTGCACCATGTGCAATAATCCCATCACGTTCCATTTCACCAATACGTAATCCACCATCATTTGCTCTTCCACCAACAGTTTGACGAGTTAAAACAGTTCTAGGACCTCTAGCACGATAATTAATTTTATCTTTTACCATATGTTTAAGTCTCATGTAATAAGTTGGACCAATAAAAATTTGAGCATCCATTTGCTCACCACTTTGTCCATTGTACAATAATTGATTACCACTAGAATGAAATCCTACTTCACGAAGAAGATTACCAAAATATTTATTTTTTGATCCTTTATTCATAAAAGCAGTACAATCTCCAAAACCACCATATAAACAACATGCTTTACCCATTAATGTTTCTACCAACTGTCCAATAGTCATACGAGATGGTAATGCATGAGGATTAATAATAATATCAGGTTTTAAACCATCATCTGTAAATGGCATATCTTCTTCAGGTATTATTAAACCAATAGTACCTTTTTGTCCACATCTTGAACAAAATTTATCGCCAATTGCAGGAACTCGTTCATTACGAACTCTAACTTTAGCTAATCTAAATCCAGTATCTCCTTCAGTTATGAAAGATTTATCTACAAATCCTAGTTGTCCTTTTTTTGGAAAAATAGAACTATCTGAAGAAACATTAGGATTTAATAGATTAGTTGTTATTTTACCAATTAGAACCTTTTTATCATCTACTGGAGTATTTTCCTTAATTAAACCATATTCATCTAAATCACCATAATCATATCCAGGCTTTAAACCTATTACATTTTCATTTTCAATATTTGCAAAATGTGTATCTACTTGTGCATTTCCTATTTTAGAACTTTCTTCATAAGCTTCATAGGAACTAAAATAAGTTGTTCTAAAAAGTCCTCTTTTTATAGAACCTTCATTGAATAAAATTGAATCTTCAACATTATATCCACCATAACACATAATCGCACATATAACATTTTCACCATATGGATGTTGTTCTCGATTTATTTTATTTAAATATCTACTTTTAACTAATGGTATTTGTCCATTATTTAATACAACACCCATTTTATCTATTCGTGTTTGATAATTAGAATGATACAATGATACAGCTTGTCTCATTTGACCACATGCAAATAAATCTCTTGGTAATTGATTATTTTCTGGAAAAACTACTTGATTACCCATTACACCTAAAATTAACGATGGATGAATTTCAATATGAGTATATGGTTTACTTGATAATTCTTCACTATTCATTGCTATCAAAGCATTTTCTTCTTCAGACGTATCAATGTATTCTATTACAGCTTTCGTTTCATTTAATTTATCAAGACTATTAATAGAATATAAATCAGATATTTTATAAACACTACAATTATTTAAAGAATAATTTTCTATATTTTTTTTAGCAAATCCAGAAACTAATTCATTCCAAGAGAAATCATTTACATTTATTTTTTCTAAAATAGCTTTTCTCTCATAACTAGGTTTATCTTGATCAATATAAAATACTGGACGACATAATCTACCACTATCAGTAAATATTTCAATAATATTTTCGGCTATATTCCAACTTATACTTGTATATATAGGAATAAGTCCATTTCTTCTATTATCTTTTAAAAATTTGGATACAATGTTTGGCTTATCAACAATTCCAACCCAATTCCCATTTATAAAAATTTTACAGCTATTTGAAATATATATTGGAGAACTTTCAGATAGTAATCTCATATTTACATTTATTCTTAACCAATCTATTAATGTAAATGCTGAACAACCACTTGTAATATGTGCTCCTAGAGCCATATGTTTATGTAATCCAACATTACCACCATCTGGTGTATCTACTGGATCAATTATTCCCCATTGGGATGAATGTAATAATCTAGGACCAACAACTTTTGCACTTGCATCTAAAGGTAAATTAATTTTACGAAGATGGGAAATAGCAGAATTATAGCTTAAACGATTAAGATCTTGGACTACTCCATCACGTTTCGTATGACTTTCTGCACCCCAATTACCTTTAAAAGCTTTTTTAAATCCAGTTTCTACAATTCTTTCAGAAAAGAATTCTGTATAATTACTTTCTACTAATGCAATAAAATTTTTTTGATAAATACCTTGTTTATAATAATATTCTTTATCAAATTTTTGAAATATATTTCTTTGTTGTAAAGTATAATATTCTTTGAATAAATCATAAACTAAAGTTCCTGGTAATTCAACTCTTTTATATTTAAAACTATCTCTATCTGTTGATTTAATTTCTTTTGTAGATACTCTTAATAATTGTTTTACCATATAACCTAAATAAAATGCTTTATCATCAAAATTCATTTCTCCAATGTGTGGTAAAAAATAGTTTGTTAAAATTTCTAAAGCATGAGGTATTGTTTTTCCCTTTGTTAAAGTTGCTATATATTTTATCGCTACCTCTTGATTAAAAAATCTATTTGCATCATGAATTGAAGGAATAAATAAATCTATATAACTACTATATTTTTCTAAATTTAATAAACAATATTCTATTATTTTTTTATCTGATTCTACTCCTAGTGCTCTCATTAAAATAAATAATGGTACTGGTTTTCTCACATTTGGAACATTTACTACAATTTGACCATTCTTTAATGTTGTTGTTGGTGCAACCATTCTTACTCCTACTGTTCTAACTGGTTTTGAAGCATCTTCTGAAACCGATCTTACATCAGCACCACAATTATATAAATCATTTACTTTATCTCTTATATAAATCATATTATCTGCAAATTTTTCTTGGGATACAATACATTTTTCTTTACCATCAATTATAAAATATCCACCATAATCATTTTTGCATTCTCCCATCTCAAATCTTACTGATGGATCTAATCCACGTAATATACATTGATCTGATAATAACATAATTGGAAAACGACCTAAGTATATTTTTTCCAATGTCATTTCGTGTGTTGGTTCTTCTAATTCATAATCTTCTTCATCTTCAACTATAAAAAATTCTACATCTACATCATAATGTATTGTTATTCCATATGTCATATTACGTAATCTTGCTTCATTTGGATACATAAAATGCTCTCTATTTTCATCATATATCATTGGCTTTCCATAATATAATTTATTTCCATCTTTTCCACCAAGATAAAGATTACATCTTAATTTAAATTTATTAGTTTTTGTATCTTGCATTTTCATTATTCTAATTGGATTTTTCTCTTTTAAAATTCTATTAATACCATTATTAAAAAAATCATTATATGAATTTATATGATGTTCTACTAAAACTTGTGGATTATCTTCAAAAAATTTTTCTATTATCTGTTGCTGTAATTCTTCAACCATATTATATTATATCTTAAGTATATTTTTTTAGACCCTATTTATTACTTATCTCAAATATATTTTTATAATAATTATAAAAAAATATTTATTTTCTTACTTTTATACCATAATGTAACATTAAAACACCAATTAAAACAAAAATGAAAATAATAGGTAAAAATAAAAGAAACCAAGCAAAATTTTTATAACCTGCATTACATAAATAATTTAATATTAATGTCCATACAGCTATGTATAATCCTTTAGCAATAAAAATAGCTGCTGTGTTAGGAACTTCACATTCATAGTCTCCTACACAATATGTTTTATTATTACCAGCAGCATTTTGTAGAATTAATATAACCATTGAAAGTGCTGATATGACTAAATACACGTAGGCTGGGGTGCACAATTTATTAATATCAAACATTATAAAATATATAAAGAAAAAATTATAATGCAGCTACTGTAGAAGTTGCAGTATCATAATTTGCACTAATATTAGGATATTTTCTATTTAAAATTTTAATATCTTGTTTATATAACTGTTTTTGTGTTGGATAAGGATTTACACTGATATCTTGTGGTCTACCCTGCCATGTATTTATAGCATCTACACCCATACCAATTGTTCCCCTATAAGCATTTACTAAATCTTGAGGCACCCAGGGTTCCGCCGGACCACGACCACCTTTCATCATACGTGACATAGTTAGTTTAGAATTATGTGCAGATGGAGATAAGCCTTGTAGATGATTACTTTTTGCTAAATAAGGGGGATATCTAGCATGATGACCACGATCATGCACAGGTACTTTTGCACCTCCCTTTTTATTACTACGACGTTTATTAACTTTTCTTTTAGATTTATTATTTTTTCTTTTATAAGAGCTAGTATTACGACGTTTATTATTTCTTTTCTTTGTTTTACGACGGCGACCTCCCCAAAATTTCCACCAGGGTTTTTCTTCTTCCTCTTCTTGATTATATAATGGAATATTAGGATTAGGATTGGAATTCATCATTACTCCACCTGTTGTATCAGGAATAAAAGTTTTCTTTAATCGATTTCCCACTTCACCCACAGTATTAGTAACTGTGTTAATACCACTATCAACTGTAGCATTAAACATATTAGCACCTTCGTTTATTTTTGAACCTACACCTGTTGCAACTCCTGACGCAGTGTTTCCAAGCCACTTTCCAGTATCCTGAAACGTACCAACAATTGTACCCGCTGCACTATCAGCTGTAGATGTTACAGTATTTATTCCAGTTCCAATTGTATTTCCTAGACTAGTATTATTACCACCATAACGACGACGTGTATTTTTTTTAGTAACATTTCTACCTTTAGACATTATAATATAATATTAGAAATAAATATTATATTTGAAATATCCTAAACACTATCACTAATTGAACCAGCACCTCCTGCCGCTCCCTTATTCCAAAATTCATTAAGTAAGTATCCATCAGCTAAATTATTAAAACCTTGTAAATCAGGACGAATATAAGTAGCTGGAGCAAGAGGATCTCCATGTATACCATAAATTTGTGCTTCATTAAGAGCACCTTTTTTTTTAGGTGCTACACAACCACCAGCACGACAAATTTTTAATCTTGAATTTTTAAAATTATTATCTTTACTACGATATGTCATTTCTGCATCAGCAGGTAATGTAACTTTTTTAGAACTTTTACCAATAGCATTTAATTTTTTTAAATATGTAACATCCGATGACGAATAATCAGCTCTTTTTCCTCCACCACCATCTTTAGTATAAATAGCACGAGCATTAGAAAATTCACTACCCTGTGTCATTGTATTTGGTTTAAAAGGATTACCGTGTACTGCATTAGTAGAACCATTATTAAGAATAGTTTTATTAGTATTAACACTAGAAGGACCATTTGTCTTATAAGTAAATATTAAGCTCATATATATATCTTAAATATATTTAAATTAGTGGCGAACACGTTTTAAGGGTACAAAAGTACTATGAAAATCATCACCACCAAAACTTTTATCATTATAATTTCTATTTTTAGCTTGAAGTTTCTTAAATCTAGTATAATCTGAACCATCATAAACAAACTTAGGATTACCAGAATAGGCAGCTCCTGAATTAGATTTTTTAACACCATTTGCAGATTTAGTGGCGTGTAATTGACTAGGTCCAATACCATTTACTTGATTATAACCACCAGGAAGTGCCATATTGGGATGCATATTAACTGTTCCAAGAACATCACCCGCATTTTCAGCAACTCTAAATGGTGATGTTCGCCACCTAGACAGCCCTAGACTATCACGTGGAATATCTAGGGGTGAAACACTTCCAGCAATAAAAACATGGTTACCAAAAGCTTTTCTTAAAACATTACGATCTCTAGCTCTTGTACTAGCACCTTCCATACCAGAACCTCCATTATTACCATCACCACCACCAATTAATCCACCTCTAGGTTGACCCCCAGGAAGTCCCCCACCAAGTTTACTAGGAAAAATATCAAGAGTAAAACCAGACATAGTATATAATAATACAAATAAAAAAATATTAGCAGATAAGTAAATATTTGTGGCTAAAGATTAAATATAAATTAGGTCATAATTCTAGGAGCAATATTCATAGTAATTAATTCTTGAAACATTAATTTACAAGCATATGGAATTTCAACATATGCAAAATCTATTCTATTATCACAAGTTTTACAATAATGAATATGCATTTTATCATTATAAGCTGCAATCATACCACAACATTTACAAACATGAACAGCATATGCATCTGATGCATTATATAATCGTCCTTTATTGAAAGCGGCAGCTCCATGTGAGCACATACAGTCTCTTTCCATTTCACCATATCTTAAACCACCATCTCTAGAACGTCCTTCTGCAGGTTGTCGAGTAAGATTAACCATAGGACCAATACTTCTACTATGTTGTTTATCAGCAACCATATGTTTTAATCTTTGATAAAAACAGGGACCAACAAATACTGAAGTTTCAATTTGTTCTCCAGTTAAACCATTATATAATAATTCATCACCTTTTGATTGATATCCAACATCTTGCAGCTGTTTACATATGTCTTTAATTTCATAATTACCAAAACTAGTACCATCACCAAATAATCCTAGTTCTAATAAAACTTTACCTAATAATGTTTCTTTTAATTGAGCAATTGTCATTCTTGAAGGAATAGCATGAGGATTAATAATAATATCTGGTTTTACACCAGTATCAGTAAATGGCATATCTTCTTCAGGAATAATATTACCAATTGTACCTTTTTGACCGTGTCTACTACTAAATTTATCTCCAATAACAGGCTTTCTAACAGATCTTACTCTAACTTTACAAAAGTTATAACCATCACCATTTCTTTCAATATAATTTTTATCAACATAACATTCTTCATTTGTTCTGTAGATACGACTATCATCTTGATATTTTGTTAATTTAGTATGATCATTTCTAGCTTCCTTAATAGGAATAATTTTTGAAATAATAATATCTCTATTTTCAATTAAAGTATTTTCATTAATAACACCATCATTATTAATTTTATCATAATTACCAAATTTCATTCCTTTAGTCTTAGATGGGTCAGGACGACATCTAATTTCTTCATCACCATGAATTTTTTTATCTTCATCTTTTTCAGTATGATAAATTGTAGCTTGAAATAATCCTCTATCAATTGAACCTTTATTAAATAAAATAGAATCTTCTTGATTATAACCAGAGTGTGTCATAATAGCTACTATAACTTGACTACCTGATGGAATATTATTTAATTTAATTAAATTCATAATTCGTGTATCAACAAGTGGTCTCATTGGATATGATAAAACATAAGCTGTTTTATCCATCCTATTATCATAATTAGTTACATACATACCCATTGCTTGTTTTCCCATAGCACATTGATATGTATTTCTTGGAGATTGATTATGTTCTGGAAATGGAATACAAGATGCAAGAATTCCAAAAATAGTACTGGGATGAATTTCACAATGTGTATAATTATAAATACGATTATTTTTGGTACTTTTAAGTTCTAATGGTGTCATAGCAATCATAGATAGATTTTGCTCTGAAGAATCTATATATTCAATAATTGAATTATTAATTCTGCAATCTGTAAGTAAATCTTCCCAAGATAAAATTTTATTTTTTAGATCATTATTTATTTTTTCAGTTATTAATAAAGAATTATTTTTTACTCTTAGTACAGGACGTGTAAGTCTTCCTGGATCATTACATAATCTAATTTCCTTAAGACGTGCATTAAATGTAATAGACGTATAAATATTAATAATACCTTTATATTTCTTTTCTTTTAGTGTATGATATAATTCAATTGGATCTTTGGCATTACCAAGCCAAGAACCATTTATAAATACTTTAACTCCAGTAAATAATTCTGAAGGAGTAAGTTTATCAAAAGAATTTATAGATGGTTCAACAAATTCATATAATGCATTACTATTACTAGGAATAGTTACATGTGTCATGTAACTGAGATTTTTTACAATACCAACTGATCCTCCTTCAGGAGTTTCAGCTGGACAAAGCATACCCCATGATGAATTATGTAGTTTTCTTGGTGGAATTAATTTTCCACTTCTATCGACTGGAGTATTAATACGACGTAAATGACTTAAACTTGAAATATATGTTAGCCTATTTAATACTTGTGCTACTCCAACTTTATTACTATTAGTATGTTTAATACCAAAATCTCCTGTAGCTAGTGCTCGTTTAAGACCATTTTCTATTGTAGTAGATTTAACAATTTTATAAATATTAGTCATATTAATAATACCATAATAATCTTCTGTAGAACGCCAAGATCCATTATTAATTTCTCTAATAACTTGTTTTTGCATATCTTTGACTAATTTGTTAAAATAATTACGAAATAAATTATTTAATAGAACACCTGTCAAATCAATACGTTTATTATTATATGAATCACGATCATCTGTATCTTCTTCACCAAAACTGCATCGTAATAGTTTATTAGTCATATAACCTAGAAAATAAATTTTCTGTGTTTTATTTTTACAATGTGGAAATAAATCTGTATCTAATACTTCTAGAGTAAACTCTCTTTTTTTTATAGCACCTGTTTCTTTATCCATATTAAGAGGCGTATACATAACATTTGCAGTAATTAATTTAAGGGCAGCCTCTTGTGTTAAATATTTATTAGCTTCTAAAATTGCACCTTTTAAAGAGTGTAAAATACGTATATTAGTTTTGTCTTTAATATCTAAAACAATATGCTGACAAATATCTTTATCACTAATAATACCTAGCGCACGAAATACAATAAATAAAGGAATTGGTTGTTTAATGCGTGGTATCTGCAATGAAATTCCATGTCCAAAACCATTATTTTTACTAGCAATAAGTAGAGAAATCTGTTTAGGAGAAATACATTTGAAATCAGGTACAGATTTTATCTCAGCAATCCAAGACCATTTACTATTATTTTTAGAAATATTAAAACATTGTACTAGATTTTCAGCTGCTCTTTCTTGTCCTAGACAGGTTTTTTCAGAACCATTAATAATAAAATATCCTCCAGCATCCATTGCACATTCACCGCTCATATCAGACGAAATGTGTTTGTATTGTTCTAAAACACAAATAGAAGATTTAAGCATAATAGGTAGTTTGCCAATATGTATTTTAGATAGTGTTTTATAAAAGGTTTGTTCTGATTCTAAATTATTACCATTTCTAATAATATATTTAATATTCATGTCCACTGTCATATTCGAAGAATATGTAAAATTTCTTAAACGTGCTTCATGTGGAAACATTAATTTTGTAGCACCATTATTTTCATGAATTTGAGGTCTTTGAATAGCAAAATTTTCAAAAGTAATAAATAATTCTAAACTATATTTTTTTGAGATACTGTCATAATCATGATCTGACCTAATATTTACTGGATTAAACATTGATATTGTTTTTTGAATTTGATATGCTACAAAATCATTATAAGACTCTAACTGATGACGAACTAATTGTTTTAAATGCTTTCCTTGAAAATATGATTTAATAATATTCCAAGGAGTTTCCTCATCGTAATTTTGTGTTCTGTTTAGTTCAGTAGTCATATTTTGTTGCATATTATTTTTGGTTAATTTATACTTCAATTTATCTTTAAATGTTTATGTAAATAATATATTTTTGTAATTGCATTATTCATGTGTATAAAAAATATATTATTTATTATTTTAAATTAATTATTAATAATTCATAATTATCGGGTAAATCCATCCATCTAAAATCTTTTACTTTTGTATTATCATTTAAATGTTTTTCTATTATTATTTTACTATATGCATTATGATATACTTCTCCTTTTGTTCCCTCATTATCTAAACATATTTTATGTTCTGAATTTTTAGTTGGTTTTATAAAAAATGAAATAAATACTTTTTGAGTTGCTACTCTTATCATTTCATCAAGTGGTTTTTCAATCGAACTCATATGCTCGACAACTCCTCTTGAATGAACTATATCAAATGAATTATCTTCAAAAGGAATATTATTAATGCTTCCGAGAACACAATTTATATTTTTACTTATATTATATTCAACTAGTTTAGGTGTGATATCCATACCTGTATATTTTACATCTTTATTCATATCTATTATTCCATTATATTCAGGACAAGCCCCACATCCAGCATCTAAAATTGTTTTAAATGTACCAAATTCTTTTCTTGCACAAACTCTATCTGGAGAAAATGAATCACCCATCCAAGTTTCAAAACTTGATACAGATGGTGCTAATATTTCCATTCCATTATGTATATACGTTTCATTTCCAAGATTATTAGTCCACCATGCTTCATAACTTTTTAATTCCATATATGGATTCATTTTTAATAAAGTAAAATAGTTAGTTATTTTTATATATTATTTTTAAAATAATCTAATTATATTTCAATTGTTAATAATGTAGTATTTATATTATTTTTACAAAAAAAGCATTTTTATATATTTAATTATAAAATATAAGTAAATTATACATATTAATTTTATAATATATTTATAATTATGCAACAAAAAACTATTAAATTAAATCCTGAATTTCTCTCTGTATCAGGTAATTCTATGAACAAAAAGGATAAAACTAGAAAAGTTAGAGAGAAAAAAATTAAACCAAAACCTTTTATTAAACCTAATAAATTACGCAAACAGCTTTTAGCACGTATTAAAGATTATCAAAAAAATAATGAACAACAGGAAATAAAACAAACAAATAATAATAAATTATCCAAAAAAGATAATGAATTATCCAAAAAAGATAATGAATTCAATGATGAATTTAATAATGAATTTAATAAATCATTGAATTTTTTAACTACACTTTCTCAACAAAAAAAAACTAAAAAAAATAAAAAAAAACATCAACAACAACAACAACAACTTGATAATTATATAAATGTATCTACTGAATTACCAAAATCTATGATTGATACACATTCTAATCATAGTATTCAAAATAATATTTCTATTAAACCAAATATTGTATCTACATCTCCAGATCAAATTAAACCAAATAATATTTCTATTAAACCAAATATTGTATCTACATCTCCAGATCAAATTAATAATAATATTCCTAATCCTGTCATTATAAATAATCCTTCTCAAAATAATCATAATATATCTATAAATAATAAATTACCAGAACCACCTCCATATGGTTGTTTAAAGAATGGAAAAAAACCTACATATAAACAATGGTGTAATAAAACAATAAAACAAAATCATCATAATACACATAATACACATAATACACATAATACACATAATACACATAATACACATAATACACATAATACACATAATATAAATAGTAGACATAGTATTGTTATTGAAAATTATTCACCTAATAAAGATATTAGCGAAAGAGAGAAAATATTAAATAAAATAAAAAAAAATTATGCTACCAAAAAAAAACTTACCAAAACATATAAATATCAATTAGGAAAAAGAAATAATATAGTTGGTGTTTTAATAAAAGATAGAAAAACTAGAAAATTAATTCAACATGAACATGGATTACTTAAACAAAAAAAATTACCTGAAATTAAAAATTATTTACGAAATAAAAATTTATTAAAATCTAGTAGTAATGCTCCAAATGATGTAGTTAGAGAGATATATGAACAATCCATATTAGCTGGTGATTTAGAAAATAAAACTACAGATACATTATTACATAATTTTTTGAATACTTAATTAGACTGCTAATAATAAATGATATAAAGATTATATTTAACTCTATATTATATGCCAATTGTTGAAGATTATTTAAAATATACTAAACAATGGAAAGATGAATATGGTGAAAAAACTATTGTATTAATGCAGGTTGGTTCATTTTTTGAAGTATATGCACTAAAAAATGAAAATAACGAATTAACTGGAAGTAATATAGAAGATTTTGCAAGTATTAATGATATGATAATTGCTGAAAAAGCTAAAATGAAAATTGATAAATGTAAAGTTGTTATGGCTGGATTTGGTATTGCACAACTTGATAAGTATGTTAAAAAACTACAAGAACATGGATATACATCTATTATATACTGTCAAGACATACAGGGTAAAAATACTTCGAGAAGTCTTACAGAAATAATATCTCCTGGAACATATTTTTCTCAGGATAATACTGAAATTTCTAATAATGTTATGTGTATATGGTTACATAAATCTGAATCTAATAAAATTCTTAATTCTCAAATTACTGTTGGTATATCAAATATTGATATTTATACAGGAAAAACCTCAGTATTTCAGTTTTCCAAGGAATATTATCACAATCCAAGTACATATGATGAACTTGAAAAATACATTGCTATTAATAATCCTAACGAATGTATTATTATTTCTAATCTAGAAAAAAACATAATTAATGATATTATTGAATATATTAGTATTCAATCAAAAAAAATACATATTTTATCTATTAATAATGATAACAACACTAATATGATTAAATTTGCAAAAAATTCTGAAAAACAAATTTATCAAAAACAAATATTAAATAAATTTTATCCAAACATTCCTGAAAATGATATTATATCTTTATTACCAACACATAATATTGCTATACAATCATTTACTCTATTACTTGATTTTGTTTATCAGCATTGTCCTTATTTAGTAGATAAACTTTCTTTACCTATTTTTGAAAATAATACAGAACGATTGATCTTAGCTAATCATTCATTAAAACAATTAAATATTATTGATGATACTAGACATACTGGTAAAAATAGGTCAGTTGGTGCACTACTTAACAATTGTAAAACATCTATGGGTAAAAGAGAATTTATGTATGATTTACACAATCCAACAACTAATATTGGTAAATTAAATGAATCATATAATATTACACAACATGTTATAGAAAAAAATGAATGGCAAAAGTATCGTGAACTAATTAGTGGTATTCATGATTTAGAAAAATTTGAAAGAAAAATAATTCTTAAAAAAATATCACCAAAAGATATCTCTTTATTTGCTAATGATTTATTAAAAATACTTGATTTATTTTTATTGATTAAAAACGATACATTAATTATTAATTATTGTACTAATTTAATTAATAATAATATTGATAACATTGATGAACAAATTAATAATATTCTTAATATTTTAAATAATAATTATTTTCTCTCCAAATGTAGTTTTATAGATGATGTAACACAAGAAAAATTATCCAGTATGTCACAGGATAAATTATCTTTTATTAAGGATGGAATCTCAGATAAAATTGACACTATTACTAGTAAATGTTTAGACTCTAGAAATATTTTATTTGCTATTGCTAATAAATTTAATGATATTATTGCTCCTTTAGAAAAATCTAACTTAACTAAAAATTATATTAAAATACATGAAACACCTAAAAGCGATCCTGTATTAATTGCTACTAAACGAAGGATTACTTTATTAAAAAATGCTTTATCAGATAAAAATAAATATAATAATTCTATTTCTGTTTCATATACAAATAATAAACAAGAAATTATTACTATTGAATTAGAAATTAATAATTTAGAATTTAAAAGTATTGGTAATAATAAAACTGATTTATGTATTACTAATGATTATATTAATTCTCTTACAAATAATATTAATAATTCTGAAGAAACATTAATTAATGAAATAATTATTTTTTATAATAATTTTATTAATAATTTTGTATCTCAACAAAATACTATTAAAAATATTAGTAATTTTGTTAAAACTATAGACATTTTACAATGTAAAGCATATATAGCAAATAAGTATAATTATTGTAAGCCAACTATTACTAATTCTGATAAATCTTTTATAACATTTACAGGTATTAGACATCCATTAATTGAACATCTTCAAACTGAAGAATTATATGTTACTAATGATCTTGAATTAGGTAAAGATATTGATGGATTATTATTATATGGTACTAATGCTGTAGGTAAAACCAGCTTAATTAAATCAATTGGTATTTCTATTATTATGGCTCAGGCTGGTTTATATGTTCCATGTAATACATTTAATTTTTTTCCTTATTCATGTATTTTTACTAGAATATTAGGTAATGATAATATTTTTAAGGGACTTTCTACTTTTGCAGTAGAAATGTCTGAATTACGAACTATATTAAATCTTGCTGATAGTAATAGTCTTATTTTAGGTGATGAACTGTGTTCTGGTACTGAAAGTGACTCTGCATTAAGTATTTTTACAGCAGGATTAGAATGTTTACATGAAAGAAGAAGCACATTTTTATTTGCTACACATTTTCATGAAATTATTAATTTTGATGAAATCAAAAATTTAACCAGATTAGTAATGAAACATATGGAGGTAAAATATGATCATCAAAAAGATATCTTAATTTATGATAGAAAGTTAAAAGATGGTCCTGGTAATAGTATGTATGGATTAGAAGTATGTAAATCATTAAATTTATCTCCTAATTTTCTTCAGAGAGCTCATGATATTAGAATGAAATATAATACAAAATCACTAAATATCTTAAATGAAACTGGTAGTCATTTTAATAAGAAAAAAATTAAAGGTTTATGTGAATTATGTAATATTAATAAAGGCACTGAAGTTCATCACTTACAACATCAAAGTAATGCTAATAATAATAATTATATTAATTCTTTTCATAAAAATCATCTTGCTAATTTAGTTAATATATGTGAAGAATGCCATAATAAAATTCATGAAACTGATAAACAACATAAAAAAGTTAAAACTAGTAAAGGTTATATTCTTTCTACACTATAATATATATATGCAAGAATTTACTAAATTTTTAAGAGAAAATGGTTCTAGTATTTTTACTCTTGTAATAGTTATTTTTTTTTTATTAACATTATTTGGTATTTTAGGTATTACTTTTAGTAAACCCGATCCTAAAACTAAATACATAGAAAAAGTTGTTACACTTGAAACATTTAAACCTAATTTAGACAGTTTTAATCCATCGGTTGTATGTAGAGAAGATAAATCTAATACAATATTTGATATTGATAAACGATGTCAAAAATTTTCTAAAGATACATGTGATATCGCCTCTTGTTGTAAATGGATGAATAATAAATGCAGAGGTAGTAAAATGTAAATAATATATATATTATTATATTTTTTGAAAAATTGATTTATATATAATCCAATATTATATATAAATAAGATGTTGATCCCTGTTAAGTGTTTTACCTGCGGTAAAGTAATTGCTGATAAATATCATTATTATGAACGTGAAGTTAGGAAAAAAAAAAGTACTAAAGATATGGAAATAGATGATGTTATATATTTAACCAAAGATACAATTGATAAAACTCCTGAAGGGCAAGTTTTGGATAATTTAAAATTAGATAAAATGTGCTGTAGAAGACATTTACTTACTCATGTTAATATTGAATAAATATTTAACTAATTATCTTATTGTAACTAATTTTTTTATTGTTTTATTACTTAATATAATATTATCTTTTTTTATTATATAATGCCTACTAAGAATAAATCACGTAAAGTGTCTCATAAATATCGTGCTTTACTTAAGAAGAAAAATGTCTCTCATCTTTCTCGAAAAAATAGTAAAAAAACTAGATACACTAGAAAACATAAAAGTGAAAAAAAAATAAGATATACTAGAAAACATCATCAGGGTGGTAGTTGCGGTAAAACTCATAAAAAAAGAAAACAAAAAGGAGGTTCTGCTGGTTGGAATGGTCCTGCTGGAGGTGCTCCAGGATTTAGTTGGTGGAGTGATCCCCAAACATGGCCTGGTGTAGCTGCTTCGATGGGACAATCACAAAATGGTATAACACAATCTAATCATCTTCCTTTAAGTAAACATGGTATCCCTGCTGGTGTTGGAGGTGAAGGTGGACCTAATGATCCACCTGTAAGTACTCGTAATGCAAATGCTGGTCCTAATAATGGTGGAACTGCTTACCAAAACGCAAATAATGGACAACCTGGACCACCTTTAACAAATATTGATGTTATGAAACAAAAATCTTAATTAAAATTTAATTAAACATTTACCTTTTGGAATTTCTTCATCATTTTTAATAATAGTATCTATTTTACTATTATTATCATATAAAATTGTCCAAGTATCTGATTCATACAAATTACTGTTTGTAGAAATTATCTTATATTTATTTTTTTTATAAAATGCTTTTCTCTTCATCCATTGTCTTTTAAATACATCATGATTATCTATTATGTCAACTACCAATGGTCTTTCATGTTTTACTCGTAATATTCTTCCTACTGCTTGAGTTATATCTGTTCGTGGTGTTACTAAAAATAAAGTCGATAATGTTTTTATATCTAAACCCTCTGCTGCCATTGCATATGTAGCTACTACAACTTTTTTGGTCTCACTTAATTTTAAATCCTTTTCTTTCATACCACCTACATAATATCCTACAGAAGCAATATTACGATGTTCTATTGCTTTATAAATATAAACTAATATATCTTTTTGACTTCCCAAAACCATTATTTGTTGATTTGGATTTTCTTCTAATTCATTTTTTATTACTTTAATAATAAATTCTGTTCTATGATTAAATGAGCAAATTTTTGACACCATTGTACTATATGCTACTTGTCCTTTCCAATCTATTTGCACTTCATTAAAATCTTTATCATCTGTTTGATATTCTATTGCTTTAACTAATACTTCATCGTCATTTTCTCTCTTCATTTTAAATACTATATCTCCTAAAAACATTTTAAAAACTCTTGTTAATCCATCTTTACGTTGCATTGTAGCACTTAAACCTAACATTACTGGTGTTACTATTTTTTGAAGTGCACGGCTAAATATTTCGCTGCTTATGTGATGATTTTCGTCAATGATTGTAAATCCAAAACTTTCAAACATATTTTGTGGATACTCTTTACCAGATAATGATTGCAGCATTCCTATAACTATATCTTTGTTTTCAATATCAATAATTTGTCCCTGAATTATACCTATTTTAGCATCGGGCAAAAATTCATTTATTCTTTCTATCCATTGATTTAATAAAAACGATTTATGAACAATAATTAAAGTTTTCTTTTTAATTTTTGATATTAAATTTATTCCTAACACTGTATTATGTGTAACTGTAAAATCACCTAGAATATATCTACGATTTCCATCTAATTCAAAACCATAATAATCATCTTCTTCTTTTTTAATAACGTTAATTCTTGTAACTAAAGCATCTTTTATTTGTTTTCGTGATGAGCATTTTTTTCTTTCACATTTAA